>Ga0302317_10000718_pt1 | contig 26599 bp, 24 predicted proteins | sample III_Palsa_N3_3_FD_200450 | JGI IMG/M metagenome (GOLD analysis project Ga0302317, IMG submission 200450) | Peat permafrost microbial communities from Stordalen Mire near Abisko, Sweden - III_Palsa_N3_3 | ecosystem: Environmental > Terrestrial > Soil > Palsa > Peat permafrost | place: Sweden...
GCGCAACAGCTGCGGCTGTACACCGGGGGCGAGGCCCGCGCGGTCGATGACATCCAGATCCGTCCCCCAGTGATGGCGGCTCGCCCCTGGCAGCGCCGACCAGAGCAGGATCGCCTCGATCAGCCCGGCCTCGCTCTGGGGTCGTGGCTGGAGCGGGGCGCCGTCGCGCCCGAGCAGCACCCGTTCGCCGCGGAACTTGGCGTTCCAGATCGAGCGTTGCTGATCAAAATCCCGAAAGCCCGAGACCGGCTCGAGCACGATGCCCTCGGTGGCCGCGGCCGCGCGCATCGCCTCCAGGGGTGCAAAGAGCGCTGGATGGAGCCGTAATCTCGTGCCGGCAAGCGCTTGCACATGAGTGGTGCAGCGTCCGGTCAGCGCCGGCGCGTTGAGCAAATCACTTGGGTTGGCAGGTCCGGCAGTCATCGGGCATGATTCTACGGCGCTTGGCGCTCTGAAGGGGGGTGCATGCACGCTTCCAATTTCAGACTGTTGCACATCACCGCGGTTCTGCTGAGCCTGGGATCCATTGGCCTCGTGGTCGGCCTGGGGCTGATCCCGAGCACTTCCGAGCCACGGTTGCTCAAGGCCGGGATCATCGCCTGCCTGCTCACGCTGCTGGCGGGCCTGTGGTCACTGTATGAGGCACGCCGCCTGCGCCTCGCGATCGCCGAACTGACCGCGGCTGCCGAGCGCATCGCCGCCGGTGAGCTCAGTCAGGGCCTGACCCATGTGCGCCGCGGCCAGATCGGGCAGCTGCAGTATTCCTTCGAGCGCATGCGCGTGGTGCTGCGCGAGACCACTTACTCCCGCAACTACCTGCACAGCGTGCTCAACAGCATGAGCGATGCGGTGTTTGTGACCTCGCCTCAGGGCACGATCCGCATGGCGAACGAGGCCGCACTGCTGTTGACCGGCTACCCGGAGGGCGAGCTGGTCGGTAGCGCCATCGACTCGCTGCTGGCCGCGGTCGATAGCCCAAGCGCCACCGCGCTCGAGGCGGCCTGTGAAAGTGGCGAGACGGTGCTGCGCACGCGCCCGGGCCAGACGATCCCGGTCTCGTTCATCGCCTCGCGCATCGCGACCTCGGATGCCGGCTTTGCCGGTGAAATCTACGTGGCGCGCGACATCACCGAGCGCAAGCGGGCCGAGCGGCGCATCCGTTATCTGGCCCGTTACGATGCGTTGACCAAGATCCCCAACCGCATGCAGTTCCAGCATCTGCTGCAGCAGGCGATCGCCCGCTCGCGGCGCAACGGGCAGGGCCTGGCACTCCTCTACATCGACATGGATCATTTCAAGGAGGTCAACGACACCTTTGGTCACGCCTCGGGTGATCGCGTGCTCGAGGTGCTGACCGAGCGCCTGCAATCGGTACTCAGCAGCGAGACGGTGCTCGGGCGCCTGGCCGGGGATGAGTTCGCCCTCTTCGTCGACGGGGTGAGCTCCGATGCCGAGGAGGCCGGCTCCCAGGTCTCGCACGTGGCGCGCGCGGTGCTCGATACGGCCGGTGCCGCTTTCCACATCAGCCAGCAGGAGGTGTTCCTGACGGTCAGCGTCGGCGTCGCCTTCTGCCCGCGCGATGCCGAGAATGTCATTGATCTGATCCGCAATGCCGATGCGGCCATGTACTACTCCAAGCAGAACGGCGGCAACTCCTTCGCCTTCTACTCCCAGGAGATGAATGCGGCCGCGGTCGAGCGGCTGATGCTCAAGAGCAAGCTGCGCCGCGCCGTGGAGCGCGATGAATTCGTGGTCCGCTACATGCCCAAGGTCGATCTGAAGGACGGGCGCATCGCCGGTGCCGAGGGGCTGCTGCGCTGGCGGCTGCCCGGGCACGGGGATATCTCGCCCTCGCAGTTCATTCCGCTGGCCGAGGAGAATAATCTGATCAGCGCCGTGGGCGAATGGGTGCTCGAGCGCGTGTGCATGGATTTGAACCTGCTGCGCCGAAGCGTCAGCAACCCGGGCCGCATCGCGCTCAACCTCTCGCTCAAGCAGCTCAAGCAGGCGAGCTTCATCCTCAACTGCCGCTCGGTGTTCGAGCGCCACAATGTGCCAGTCGAGAGCCTGGAGCTTGAGATCACCGAGACCACGCTGATGGCCGATCCGCGCCGCACGGTGCAGATGCTCGATCAGCTGGCGGCGATGGGCCTGCACCTGTCGATCGATGATTTCGGCACCGGCTATTCCTCGCTCTCAGCGCTGCAGCAGTTCCCGATTGGCACACTCAAGGTCGATCGCTCCTTCATCTCAGGCGTCGGGGAGAGCAAGTCGCAGGAATCGCTGGTGCGCACGATCATCGACATGGGGCACAGCTTGGGCATGCTGGTGGTCGCCGAGGGCGTGGAGTCCGAGGCGCAGCTGCGCTTCCTGCGCCAGAATCACTGCGATCAGGCGCAGGGGCGGCTGTTTGGCGAGCCGGTGACCATTTTCGAGCTGCTCGAGCAGATGGTGCGGCAGCAAAACGGCGCTCCGGCCTTTGGTGGCTACGTGGCCAATGCCGAGGCGCTCTCGCGCCGCGCCTGAGTGCGGCTGGCGCGGCCGCAGGTTTTGTGCGGATAATGGCCGCACACGGGTCGCGGGGCCGCTTTGTTCCGCATTTACGGCCTGAAGGTGTGCAGCGCCGATGCGTTACCAGGAAAGTCGCGAGCAGTCTGCCGAGTTGCTGCGCCTTGTGCTGCCGCTGATGTCCCGGCACGTCGCCGGCTTCAACCCGCTCACCTACGCAGTCTGGTACGAATACGTGCGCGGCTCCAACAGCGCCTTGAGCGCTGCTGTGGATGCCGCGATCGCCAAGGGCAAGCCGCTCGCCGATGAGGACATCAGCCAGCTCTTCGACACCCATGTGGCGCTGCGGGACATCGAATCCTCGATGCGCATGCGCAATCGCATGGAACAGATGATCGATGAGGTGAGCGTCGCCGCCACCGAGACCAGCACCGAGGTGGCGCACTACAGTGACGGCCTGGATCGCTATCAGGAGCGACTGCGCACCGATCAGGCGCCCGCGGCGGTTGCCGAAGTGGTCGGCTCGCTGCTCTCCGACACCATGCGTGTGAAGCTGCGCACGACGGACTTGCAGACGCAGCTGCACAACAGCTCCCAGGAAGTCGAGCGGCTGCGCCAGGATCTGCAGACTGCTCAAGGGTTGGCGCACATTGACCCGCTGACCGGGCTGATGAACCGGCGCGGCCTGGATCTGCATGTGCGCAACCAGTTCGGCGCCGGATTGGAAGGCTGCGCGCTGCTGCTCTTTGACATCGATGAGTTCCGCCAGATCAATGATGCCCACGGCCATCTGCTGGGTGATCGGGTGATCAATGCCGTAGGTCACAGCATCCGCCGCCTGATCGAGCCCAAGGGCGTGGCGGCGCGGGTCGGTGGCGAGGAATTCGCAGCGCTGCTGGCGGGCCACTCGGCCGAGCTGATCACGGAGCTGGCGGATGGGATCCGCAGCGCCGTGGAGCGCGGGCGCATCAAGCGCCAGGATCAGGATGCGAGCGTCGGTGGGGTGACCGTCTCGGTCGGCGTTGCCTTCGGTGTGGGCTCGGAGAGCTTCGAGACGCTCCTCGAGCGCGCCAATCGCGCGCTCTTCCGCTCCAAGCAGGATGGCCGCAACCGGGTTACGGTTGCGGCGCGTAGCGAGGAGGAGGCCTGAATCTTAAGCGGGCGTGGCTCAGCCGCTTAAGTTCTGGGCGGCAAAATCCCAGTTGATGAGCTTATCGAGCACACCTGCGATGTAGTCGGGGCGCTTGTTCTGGTAATCCAGATAGTAGGCGTGCTCCCACACATCGATCGTCAGCAGCGGCTTCTTGCCCAGCACCAGCGGTGAGTCGGCATTGCCGGTCTTGAGGACCGCAAGCTTGTCGCCATCGAGCACCAGCCAGGCCCAGCCACTGCCAAACTGCGTGGTGGCCGCCGTGGCCAGTTCCTTCTTGCAGGCGTCAACCGAACCGAAGGCGGCGTCGATCTTCTGCTTGAGTGCTGCGGCCGGCTCGCCACCGCCACCGGGCTTGAGGCTCTTCCAGTAGAAGCTGTGGTTCCAGTCCTGGGCAGCGTTGTTATAGATGGCAGTGCGCTCGGGCTTGCCGTAGGTGGCCGCGATAATCTTCTCGAGCGGCTGACCAACAAATTCCGTGCCGGCAACGGCCTTGTTGAGATTATCCACGTACGCCTTGTGATGCTTGTCGTAGTGGTAGCTCAGCGTATTGGCCGAGATCACCGGATCGAGGGCATTTTCAGCATAGGGCAGCGCTGGCAGTGTGAAGACCCCGGAGGCATCGGCGGCACTGGCCACTTTCATCGAGGCGGGTACCGCAGCCAGCAGCGCGGCCTGGCCGGTGACGTTAAGCATGTCGCGACGGGTCAGCCCTGAAGGGCTTGGAGTGGGGCTCGTGTCAGTCATAGGGGACTCCTGTAGTGGTGGAGGTTAAGCGCGAGTCGGAAACTACAAGGCCGCCCGCGTTGTGGTGTGAATAAGATGCTACGCCTTTGCCTAGAGACGGCAAATCAGATGATGCCTACATCGGCCTCGTGAGCGCGTGGCATGCATATCCTGCAGTGCGCCGAGCGCATTGCGGCGCGACACGGCCACAGCAACGATCCGCCCAGGATACTGTACCCCCAATGTGACACCTGAAGCGGCGAGCGTAGCGCCGCGGCGAGCCAGGTTTCAATGAACAGGGATTGCGCGAGCGCACATGCGTCCCTCGATCCCGACGCTTGGCATAAGCGTTGCTCTGACAATGCGCGTCCAAATTGCATACCCTTCCCGATTCATGTGTAAGCCGTCGGGGCCGAAAATATCCTTCGGCTGGCCGTTATTGAGCATCGCTTCGACCACGTCGATGTAATGCAGGTCATCGCGTTTGGCGGCGCGCTGCCGTATCGCATCGTTGACCTGGGTCTGCAGGCTCAGCTGTGCGAAACGCAACTTCGAGGGCTTGAGCGAGATGAAATAGACCGGCGTTTTTCCGAGCGCCATGCTCTTGCGCCCCATGAATTCATCGAAGTCGGCCACGACGGTGTCGACTGATCTTCCGGCATCGATGTCATTTTCACCGGCATAGAAGACGATGGCCCGCGGCCGGTAGGGTGCGACGATCTGATCGAACCAGCGGTTGACATGCTCGATATACGATCCGCCAAAGCCGCGGTTGATGACCGGTATCGGGGCCATGTCCGCTGCCAGCGTATTCTTCCACTTGACGATGCTCGAGGAGCCGACGAACAGCACCTGGCACGGCGCCGGGGGCGCCACGCGGTCGGCGGCGACGAATCGGTCGATCTCGGCGCCGAGCGCCTGATCCAGAGTCGGGCTTTGGCCGAGGGCTGGCTGTGCACCGGGCCCGATGGGGCAGAGGACTGCCACGAGCACGGCAAGCGAAAAAAAGCGCCGCAAATAGCTCATCAGGTTTCTGCTGCTGGATGCTTCCGGAACCGCTCGACCCTCAAGGAGCAGCCTCCAGTGTAGCTGCGGTGCGTACGAGATTCAGGTCTACCCGAAGCCGAGGATCGAGCCCTCATGGGCAGGCCGAAGGAGTGCATCGCCCGCCGTTGGCCAGAGGGGCGCTGAGCAGCTTGTGCGTTGACCGCAGCGAAAAGCGGTCTCAGACTTGCCGGCTAGCACGATTTTAGGCACAGGAAGATTCGATCATGGCAGAGGCAGAAAAACCGGCGAGCCCCGCGGCCGCGCCCGATGAGGCCAAGAAGCGCTGGCGCGAGCGGCTCGATAAGCTGCTGGCGCAGGCCCCGTGCCGGAGCGAGGCCAGCCTGAAGTTGGGCGATCGCACGCTCAAGTACCACGCGATCGCCGAATTTATTCCGGTGCTCGCTACCGGCATCGATGACAAGCGCGGTGAGCCCGAGGCCGCGATCTTCACGACTTCCTATTTTGCCAGCGGCGCCGATCCGGCGACGCGGCCGGTGTGCTTTGCCTTCAACGGCGGCCCGGGTTCCTCCTCGGTCTGGCTGCACCTGGGTGCGCTCGGTCCGCGCCGCGTGCAGATTCCCGAGGATGGCACGATGCCGGCGCCGCCCTATGCGGTGACCGAGAACCCTCACTCGTGGCTCGAGCATTTCGATCTGGTGTTCATCGATCCGGCACACACCGGCTTTTCGACCACGGCCAGCGAGGAGGCGCGCAAGAAGGCGCTCTCGGCCGACGGTGATGCCGCGATCCTGACCGAGTGCATCCGCACCTGGCTCGGGCGGCACAAGCGCTGGAACTCACCGCTGTATGTGGTCGGTGAAAGCTACGGGACGACGCGCGGTGCGATCATCGCCGACAAGCTGCCGGAGCTTGGGATCGCCCTCTCAGGGCTGATCCTGGTCTCGTGCGCGATGGACTTCCAGTGCCTGCATTTTCATCCCTGCAACGATCTGGCCTACGTGCTGTTCCTGCCCGGCTACGCCTGCGCGGCGCAGTACCACGGCAAACTCAAGGGGCGTCTGGCCGAATCCCCGGCCGCGGCGCGCGCCGCCGCCGAGGCCTTCATCGCCGAGGAGTATCCGGCCGCGCTGCAGGCGGGCGCGCGCCTGTCGGCGAGCCGGCGCAGCAGCCTCGTGAAGCGGGTCTCTGAGCTGACCGGGCTCGCACCGAGCCTGATTGATCACAGCAACCTGCGGATCAGCGATGCGAGTTTCTTCGTCGAGCTGCTGCGCGATCGCGGCCAGATGATCGGCCGCCTCGAGGCGCGTGTGAGCGCGCCGATGGGTGCCAACCGTACGCGGGCCTACGAGTTTGATCCGGGCATGGAGGCGCTGTATGCGCCGTATGCGATGGCGGCACAGGCCTACTTCAGCAACAGCCTCGGGCTTGATACGCAGACCCGCTACGAGATCTTCACCGAGGAGGGCTACAAGCAGTGGGATTTCAACCGCGGTGAAGCCAAGGGCAATAATTATCTGTGCACCAGCCCCGATCTGGCGCGCGCAATGCGCCGCAATCCGCACCTGAAGGTGTTTGTCGCGAGCGGCTATTACGATCTGGGCACGCCCTACAGCGCGTCGGACTGGTCGCTGGCGCAGCTGGATGCACCCCCCAAGGTGCTGGAGCGCATCGAGCACCATCACTACGATGCCGGCCACATGATGTACACGCGTGAACCGGACCTGGCGCGGCTCAAGTACGAGCTGGGCCAGTGGCTCGTCGCCTGAGCCTCAGCCTTCAGTCAGTCTTTGGGCCGTGCACTCCGGCGCACATGGTGCGAGCGGCCGGCGTAGGCGGCCGGCGCAGCGCTCAAGCGATTCAGGTAGGCGCGCCGCGCCGCAGGCGTGAGCGCTAGCCAGTTGATCTTGGTCGCACCCACGGCCCGCAGGGCCGTGTCACTGACCAGCACTGGCCGTTCCTGGGCCTGGCGCCAGCGTGAGGCGAGCAGATCGGTGCGCCCACGCAGCAGCAGCTGCGCGAGCGCCCGGGCGATGCGCTCGCTGCGCGGCAGCTCACTGTGCTCGCAGTGCACGTAGTAGCGGGGCGCATCGCCCAGCGTCGCGGCCGCTACCGGCACGGTGCCATCGCCGGCCGAGCTCACTACATACTGAAACTCGCCCGCGCCCATCCGCAGTGAGGTGACGGTGCGCTGGCGGATGCCACAGACGCAGATCAGCCGCTCATCGGCCGGTGCGAGCAGGCGTCCGGCGGTGCGCGCCGCATGCAATAGCGCGGCATCAGGCTTCAGTCCCGTCGTGGGCCAGCTGGCCGGTTCATACAGATCAAGCTCGGTCAGCGCCCCCGCGTGCGGCAACATCTGGTAGAGGCTGGCAAAGCTGCTGAACACCTCGCTGGTCAGCGTCTCGGCATCGTGCAGCTGATCGAGCGCGGCAAGGCGGCGCACCACCGGATAAGTACCGCGCAGTGCCTGCACCGCCGCGAAGGAGCCGCCGTGCGGCGTCCCGAGGCTGATCAGCGTGCGCACGTGCTCAAGCCCGGGACTCGCAAGTGCTGCGCGTGCCACGAGGCCGCCCATGCTGTGACCAATCAGCGCAATCGGGCGCGGGTGTTCGCTGCGCAGCAGCGCGGCCAGCTCTGCGCCCAGCTCCGGCAGGCCCCAGCGCCAGTCATATTCGTACAGGCGCGCGTCGAACCCAGCGGCCTGCAGCCGCAGCTGCAGCGGCAGGTAGCTGTAGGCAATTGCGCCGGCGGTTTTCAGGCCCGCGTGCTGCGGCAGTGCCAGTTCCTGCAGGCGCCCGGACATGATGTCGGCCGGATCCACCCACAGCAGGTCCGCGGGCCATGGCGAGCGGCGCGGCTGCGAGAGCTGCGTGCCAAGGATGCCCGGGATCACATACACAATCGGCTCGTGCTGGATCCGCGTACGGGCCGCGGTGCGCGCCAGGCGTGCCAGCTGCTGGTACTCGGCCGCGCCGAGCAGTGCGGTCAGCTCGCGCCGTGGGCGCCCCTTGGCCAGCTGCGCTCGCAGCGTCTCCGGCGTGCGCGCCAGGCGATCGTAGATCGAAAGGCTCGCTGGCTCGCGCCGACTCATCGGGCCGCGCCCAGGCCGCTGCCGCGCGCGAGCTGCTCACACACGGCGGCAATCAGCGCCAGCCGCGCACTGCTCTTGCGCCACACCGCACCGATGCGCCGCAGCGGTGCCGGTTTCTGGAATGGCAGCACCACGACACCCTTGGCATTGCCATAACCACCCTGGGTCGCGAGCGAGGGCAGGAGCGTCACGCCGACACCGGCCGCGACCATCTGGCGCAGGGTTTCGATGCTGGTGGCGCGAAAGTCTGCGCGCTCATGGACGCCGGAGCGCGCGCACACGGCGAGTGCCTGATCGCGCAGGCAGTGCCCATCCTCAAGCAGCAGCAGCGTCTCGCCTTCGAGATCCGCAACGCGCGCGTGCGCACGGGCGCTTAAGCGATGCCCCTCGGGCACCGCGAGCATGAAAGGCTCTTCATAGAGGATGCGCGAGGCAAAGGCTTCGCCGGGGACCGAGACCGGCAGTGCCAGGATGCCCATGTCCAGTTCACCTTTCTCGAGCCGCTCGAGCATCGATTCGGTCTGGTACTCATAGAGCATCAGTTCCACGCGTGGGAGTGCCTTGCGGATGCGCATGACGACCAGGGGTAGCAGATAGGGTCCGACCGTCGGCAGCAGTGCGACTTTGAGCGGTCCGGCGAGCGGATCGCGCCAGGTCTGGGCCAGAGCCATGATCTCGGCACTGGTGTCCTCGATCTGCCGCGCGCGCTCGGCGATTGCTAGACCTGCCTCGGTGAGCCCGACATGGCGCGGGCGCCGCTCCACCAGCTGTACGCCCAGGTACTCTTCGAGCTTGCGCAGCTGGGCCGAGAGCGTGGGCTGGCTGACGAAGCAGCGCTCGGCCGCGCGGCCAAAATGCCGGGTCTCGGCCAGTGCCGTCAGGTAGCGCAGGTCCTTGAGTTTGAGGTCAGCCATGATCTCGGTCCGATTACTAAAAACTATCGCAAGTTCAAAGTCAATCGAGGGCACCAATCCTCTCTGGCGCTGCAACAGCGCCGCAATCATGGCGGCACGGCGCCCCCAAAGGGTACGATCGCGCTCTTGTGTCCAGGTGGCACCTTGGGGGAAGTAGCGCCTTGCAGATACTGCTAGTGGAAGATGATGCCGACGCCGCCGGGCATATTGCCCAGGGACTGCGCGATGCCGGCTATGCGGTGCAGCACTGTGCCGACGGTGCCGAGGCGCAGCAGGCGCTGGCCGCGACGCAATACGATCTGCTGATTGTCGATCGCATGCTGCCGCACGTGGATGGCCTGGTGCTGGTCGATGAGTTGCGCCAGCGCGGCGGCAAGACGCCGGTGCTGGTCTTGAGCGCCCTGGGCTCGGTCGACAATCGCATCGAGGGGCTGCGTGCCGGGGGTGATGATTATCTGGTCAAGCCCTTTGCCTTCGCCGAGCTGCTGGCCCGGGTCGAAGCCCTGCTGCGCCGGGCCTCGGGCGATGTGCAGCATGTCGGGGTGTTGCGGATCGCGGATCTGGAGCTCAACGTGCTCGCGCGCCGTGTGACCCGTGGCGGCAAGGAAATCGACCTGACCGCCAAGGAGTTCCAGCTGCTCGAGTACCTAATGCGCCGTATCGGCCAGGTGATCACGCGCACGATGCTGCTCGAAAATGTCTGGAACCTGCACTTTGACCCGCAGACCAATCTGATCGACGTGCATATCAGCCGCCTGCGCCAGGCCATCGACAAGGGCTACGAAAAGCCACTGCTGCACACGATCCGTGGCGCGGGTTACACGATCCGCCTGCAGGAATAGGCCTTAATAAGCAGCGCCATGTTGCGCATCCGCTCCTCTACCGCGCGCCTTGCGATCCTGTATGTCTGCAGCATCGTCATCAGCGTCGCCACGCTCCTGGGCACCGCCTACCTGCTGACACAGCGCTCGCTCGCGCGCGAAGTGGATCTGGTGATCACCACCGAGCTCGATTCGTTGCGCGATGAGTTCGATGATGGCGGGCTCGATCAGCTCACCGAGGAGCTGAACCGGCGCGCCGAGGACTGGCGCCGTACCAGCGCGGTCTACCTGCTGGTCGACAAGGATGGCCAGCGCATCGCCGGCAATCTCTCGAGCTGGCCGGCGCTTCATGGCCAGAGCGGGCCCTGGGTCGAGTTCGACATCATCGCCACCGATGAGGATCCGAAAATCCAGCATCCGGTGCGCGCCGAGATCTACAGCTTCGGCGACATGCGCCTGCTGGTCGGCACCGATGTCTCCGAGCGCCAGCGGCTGGTGAGCCAGCTGCGCGCGGCGACGCTCTGGGGCATCGGCCTGACCGCGCTCCTGACCTCGCTGATCGGCTGGTGGTACAGCCGTCGCATCGCCGCGCGGGTCGGCAAGGCCGCGCTCGCCTGCGAGAGCATCATCTCCGGGGATCTGCGCCAGCGCCTGCCCGAGGATCAGTCGCACGATGAGTTTGATCAGCTGGCGATGGCGGTCAATCACGTGCTGGATCGGATCGAACAGCAGACCGCCACCGTGCGCACCACCTTCGAAAGTGCCGCGCACGATCTGCGCGCCCCGCTGCATCGCATCCGCACGCGCCTGGAAGCCGCGCTCCAGGGCAGCCAGCTCTCGGAACTGGGCCGGCTCTCGATGACCGCGACCGTGACGGATCTGGAGCGCATCCAGCGCACGCTCGCGACGCTGCTGCAGATTGCGCAGGCCGAATCCGCGGTCCAGGTCACGGCCGGCCGCCGCGTGGATCTGGCCGAGCTGGCACGCTCGATCGGCGAGCTCTACGGCGCCGAAGCGCGCGAGCGTGGGCTCGCCCTCTCGGTGACCGCACCTGAGGCCGAGAGCGTGCAGGGGAACGATCAGCTGCTGGCGCAGCTGCTGGCGAACCTGCTGGAGAATGCGATCAAGTACGTGCCGCGCGGCGGGCACATCTCGATCGAGGTCGGTGCCAACAATGGCCGCCCGCTGCTGCTGGTGCGCGATGATGGTCCGGGCATTCCTGCGGCCGCGCGCGCCTCGGTACTGCTGCCGTTCCGGCGCCTCGATCGCGATGCCACGGTCGAAGGCAGCGGCCTGGGCTTAAGCCTGGTGGCAGCCCTGATGCGCCTGCATGGCGGCACCGTCGAGCTCGCGGACAATAATCCGGGGCTCGTGGTGCGCTGTGAGTTTCCGCCGGCTACCTGAGCAATTTGCGATGAACTCTGCATCTGCCACTCCGCCTGATCGCGGCTTGCCACCACGGCGCGCGCCGTGGGCGTGGCGCCTTGCGGCCACGCTGCTGCTGGCGCCGATGCTCGCCGGGGCCGGCGCCTGGAGCATTACCGATGATGATGGTCACACGCTCAGCCTGAGCGCGCCAGCGCAGCGCATTGTCAGTCTCTCCCCGGGCGCCACCGCGCTGTTGTTCGCTGCCGGCGCCGGGGCGCAGATCGTGGGCACCTCCGAGTATTCGATCGAGCCGGAGGCGGCCAGGAATATCCCGCGTGTGGGCGACAGCCAAAGTTTTGACTCGGAGCTGATCCTGAGCCTGCATCCGGATGTGGTCATCGCCTGGGTCGATGGCACGCCTGAGGCCCAGATCGCGCGCATCGAGCGCTTAGGCATTCCGGTCTACCGCCACCGCGTGCAGCGCCTCGATGATCTGGCAGTATCGATACGGCGGCTGGGCCAGCTGGCCGGCACGCAGGCGGTAGCGCAGGCGAGCGCCGCAGCGCTTGAGCAGCAATTGCGCCAGATCCGGGCCCAGTTTCACAGCGATCAGCCCCCGAGCATCCTGATCCAGATCTGGCAATCCCCGGTCTACACCGTGGGCTCGGGGCAGATGATCAGCGATGCGCTTGCCAGCTGCGGGTATCGGAACCTGTATGGCGATCTGGCTGCCGCGTCACCGGCCGTGACGCTCGAATCGGTGCTGGCGCGCGCCCCGGAGGTGATCCTGGCGCTGGCACCCGATGCGGTGCAGGGTGCCGAATGGCTCGCACAGTGGCGGCGCTTCGCGGCCATTCCGGCGGTCGCACACGGGCGGCTGGTCAGCTTTACGGATCAGGCCTTGAGTCGCCTGGGACCGGCCACGGTGAGCGCCACGGCCGCGCTGTGCACGGCTCTCAAGGCCGCCGAGCCGCCCCGCTTGGGCCAGGTTGCGCTTCCGCGGGCTGGCGCTTGACGCTTCCCAAGCACTCTGGCCATACTCAAAACCTATGTTCTCCAACGCCAACACCGCTGCGATCTGCTGGTGGCCCCGCTTCTAAACCGGAGTGGGCGCTGGGCGTTATTTTCATCTGATCGGTTGATACAAGCACCAGACCCATCTGCCGGAGCGCCTCCGGGGTGAGTCTGTTGCTGTTTATTGTTTGGAGCACTGTCACTTGAAGCCACCGTTCGACATTGCAGGGGATCTGGACACGCCGGTTTCGGCCTTCGCCAAACTGGCCCCGTTCAATCCCCGCTTTCTGCTCGAGAGCGTCGAGGGCGGCGAGCGCGTGGGCCGCTTCTCCTTCGTCGGCTTCGGGGACGCCTTCGAAGTGCGTCTCGATGCGCGCGGATTGCATGTGGACGGGCAGCGCCGTCCGGTGCCCGCGAGCGGCCCGGAACTGCTGGCACAACTGCGGGCGGCACTGGCGGCGGCGCCGCGACCCGAGCCGCACATCCCCGAGGTGCCATTGGCCGGGGGCCTTGTGGGTTACACCGCCTATGACATCGTGCGCTTTTTCGAGCGCCTGCCGCGCCATGCCGCGCCGCTCCCGGCGTCGCCACCGCTCCTGCACTACCTGGCGCCGCGTTCGCTGCTGGTGTTTGATCATCTGACGCGCGCCATCGCGCTGCTCCATGCCGGCAGCGAGGTCGAACGCGCCAGCCTGCGGCGCGAGGTGATCGCGGCGCTGCGCGGACCGATGCCACTGAGCTCGCGCGGTCGCGCCCGCTACTCCACGCCGACCGCGGCCTTGAGCCGCGATGAGTTCATCGCCGGCGTGCAGCGCACGCAGCAATACATCGCCGCCGGCGATGTCTACCAGCTGGTGCTCTCCTCGCGCTTCTCGGGCCGGCACGATCTCGATCCGTTCCAGGCCTATCGCGCACTGCGCCTGATCAACCCCTCGCCGTACATGTTCTATTGCCGCCTGGGTGAGATTGATGTGGTCGGCTCATCCCCGGAGGCGCTGGTCAAGCTCAATGCCGGCCATGCACAGCTGCGCCCGATTGCCGGCACGCGGCCGCGGGGCGAGAACGCACCGCTCGATGTCGCGCGCGAACAAGAGCTGCGCGCTGATCCGAAGGAAAATGCCGAGCACGTGATGCTGGTGGATCTGGCCCGCAATGATCTCGGTCGGGTGGCGCGCGCGGGCAGCGTGCACGTGGATCCGTACCGGGCGATCGAGCGCTACAGCCACGTGATGCACATCGTCAGCGGCGTGCACGGCGTGCTGCGCGAGGGGTGCGATGCCTTTGATCTGTTCGCCGCCAGCTTCCCGGCCGGCACGCTCGTGGGCGCGCCCAAGGTGCGCGCGATGCAGATCATCGAGGAGCTCGAGCCGGTGCAGCGCGGGCTCTACGGCGGTACGGTCGGCTACTTTGGCGCGCGCGGTGACATGGATCAGGCGATCACGATCCGCACGCTGGTCTTCAATGGCGATGAATTCAGCTACCAGGCCGGTGCCGGCATCGTCGCCGACAGCCGCGCGGAGGCCGAGCACGATGAAATCCTGGCCAAGAGCGCCTCGGCCGTGCGGGCGCTGAAGCTGGCGGAGGCGGGACTGTGAAGGCGCGGCTGCTACTGATCGATAACTACGACTCCTTTACCTACAACCTGGTGCAGGCCTTCCTGATCCTGGGCGCGGAGGTCGAGGTGTACCGCAACGATGCGATCGATCTGGCGGCGGCCGAAGCCCTGGCGCCGACCCACCTGTGCATCTCCCCGGGCCCTGGGACACCAGCGCAGGCCGGGGTCTCGATCGCAATGATCAGGGCCTTTGCCGGCCGCATTCCGGTGCTCGGCGTGTGCCTCGGCCACCAGTCGATCACCGAGGCCTTCGGTGGCCGCGTGGTGCGGGCCGGGCGACTGATGCATGGCAAGACCTCGATGATCGAGCACGATGGTGCGGGCGTCTTTGCCGGCATCGCCAATCCGTGCGAAGTGGGCCGCTATCACTCGCTGATTGCCGAGCCCGCATCGCTCCCGGCCGAACTGCTCGTCAGCGCGCGCACGGCCGAAGGCGAGATCATGGGCTTGCGCCACCGCCACCTGCCCATCGAGGGCGTGCAGTTTCATCCCGAGAGTGTGCTCAGTCCCGATGGGCCGGCGATGCTGGGCAACTTCCTCAATTTCGCAAGCGGCGGGAGCGCAGCATGAGTAGCGCAGTGCCATTGACCGCGGTGCTCGAGGAGCTGCTCGATGGACGGCCGCTCGGTGAAGCGGGCGCCTTTGCGCTGCTCCATGCCCTGACGGCGGTGGATCTTGATCCGGCGCTGGCCGGTGCCCTGCTCTCGGCGCTGCGCGCCAAGGGTTTGAGCGGCGCTGAACTGCGCGGCTTTGCGCGCGGCATGCGTGCCCTGGCGCGCAAGCCCGAGCTGCCCGAAGGAGCACCGGCAGTCGATATCGTCGGCACCGGCGGCGATCGCTCGCATAGCCTGAATCTCTCCACCGGCGCGGCGCTGCTCACGGCGGCCGCGGGCCAGCGCGTGATCAAGCACGGCAATCGCTCGGTCTCGAGCCAGGCCGGCAGCGCCGATGTACTCGAGCAGCTTGGCCTGAAGCTTCCGCTCGATGAGCTCGCCGCCGGGCGCTGTCTTGCCCGCTGTGGCTTCACCTTCCTGTTTGCACCGCATTACCACCCGGCGATGAAAGCCATCGCACCAGTGCGCCGCGCGCTTGGCGTGCGCACGGTGTTCAATATCCTGGGGCCGCTGTCCAACCCGGCCGAGCCACCGTTCCACGTCATCGGGGCCTTCGATCTGGCGACCGCCGGCCTGATGGCCGAGGCGCTCGCGGGCATGAACATCCGCCGCGCTTTTGTGGTCCATGGGAGCGATGGCTGGGATGAGCCGACGCCGGTGGGTCCGTTTGATCTGATCGAAGTGCAGGGCGGCCGCGTGCGTCACGAACGGCGCAGCCCCGCGGATTTTGGGCTGGCGACCTGCGTTGCGGCCGACCTGGCGGGGAGCGATGCGGCCGGCAATGCCGCCGCGCTGCGCGCGGTGTTCAGCGGTGCCGATCGCGGCGCGCATCGTGATGCGCTGCTGCTGGGTGCGGCCCTGGCGCTCGAAGTCACCGGCGCCGAGCCGGCACCGCGCGCCGCCATCGCGCGCGCTGCCGCGGCGATCGACAGCGGCGCGGCGCTCAAGCTGCTCGAATCCCTGGCGGAATTTGGTAAGAGCGCATGAACGGGGAAGATTTTCTGGCCGGCATGGCCGCTTCGAGCGCGCGCCGCGTCGCCGCTGCGCGCGAGCTGGTCTCCGAGACGCAGCTGATGCAGCGCGCGCTCGCCAGTGCGCGGCCACCGACCTTGAAATGTTCGGCCTCAGGATTCGATGTCATTGCCGAGCTCAAGCTGCGCTCTCCGGCGCTGGGCGCACTCGCTGGGAGCACTGCGGATCTGGAGGCGCGCATTGGGCTGTACGCCGAGCACGGTGCCGCAGCGGTCTCGGTGCTGACCGAACCGGAGCGCTTTGATGGCGCACTCGAGCATCTGGAGCGCGCGGCGCGCGTGCTAGCCGGCCGGATACCGGCGATGCGCAAGGATTTCCTCGTCGATCCTTATCAGGTCGCCGAGGCGCGCGTGGCCGGTGCCGGCGGGGTGCTGGTGATTCTGCGCATGCTCGCGCGTCCGGCGCTCGAAGCGCTGCTGCAACGGGCCGCGGAGCTTGAACTGTTCGTGCTGCTGGAGGCCTTTGATGAGCGCGACATCGCACTCGGCGCCGAGCTTGCGGATCGGCACGGCGCGGCGCTGGCGCTGCTGCTGGGTCTGAACTGCCGTGACCTGGTGACGCTCCAGGTGGTGCCGGGGCGACTCGAGGCGCTGGCGCCCAGGCTGCCAGGCACGGTGCCGCGCGTAGCCGAGAGCGGCGTCGATACGCCCGCGGCTGCGGCGCAGCTGGCCGCGGCCGGCTACCAGCTGGCACTGATTGGCGGCGCGCTGATGAAGGCGCCTGACCCGGCGGCTCTGCTGTCGGCCATCCTCGCGGCCGGGCGCGCCGCGCGCCCGGAGCGTGGCAGCTGATGTGGGTCAAGGTCTGTGGCCTGACGCGCGCCGATGCGATTGCCGCGGCGCTGGAGGCGGGCGCCGATGCGCTCGGCTTCGTGTTCTCGCCCTCGGTGCGCCAGCTGACAGCAGCGCAGGCGACGATGCTTGCGGCACCGGCGCGCGGCCGCGCCCAGTGCGTGGCGGTGACGCTGCACCCTGATCAGGCGCTGATCGATGAGATCCTGGGTGAGTTTCAGCCTGATCTGCTGCAGACCGATCTAAGGGATCTTGAGCAGCTCAAGCTCCCGAGGACGCTTACGCTTCTGCCAGTGCTTCGCGGCACGAGCGCGTTCGCTACGGCGTGGCCGGCCCGAGCACTGTTCGAAGGTCCGCGCAGCGGCGCTGGCGAACTTGGCGACTGGTCCATTGCAGCGCAGATGGCGCAGCAGACACAGCTTATTCTGGCCGGCGGGCTCTCGGCGGCCAACGTGGCCGAGGCGATTCGTGCCGTTCACCCCTATGGCGTCGATGCCTCGAGCGGCCTTGAGTCCGAACCCGGCATCAAGAACGTGGGAAAGATCAAAGATTTTGTCAGTGCCGCGCGCGCGGCCTCGCGATGAGTACACCACATGAATGATTTTTTGAAGTCACTGGATTCCGAGCGGCTGCTTGCGCAGCTGCTGGCCGGAGAATTCCCGGACGCCCAGGGCCGCTATGGTCCGTTCGGTGGCCGCTATGTGCCCGAAACACTGATACCGGCCCATGAGCGGCTCGAGCAGGGTGTACGCCGCTGGCTGCACGATGCCGGTTTCCAGGCCGAGCTGACCCGCGAGCTGCGCAACTGGGTCGGACGGCCCACCGCGCTCAGCTTCGCACCGCACCTCTCAGAGCTGTGGGGTGCCAAAGTCTGGCTCAAGCGCGAGGATCTGGCGCACACCGGGGCGCACAAGATCAACAATGCACTCGGCCAGGCACTGCTGGCCAAGCGCCTCGGGGCACAGCGCATCGTGGCCGAGACCGGCGCCGGACAGCACGGGGTGGCCAGCGCCGCGGCCTGCGCCCGCATCGGTCTGCCGTGCACGGTCTACATGGGCGCACTCGATATGGAGCGCCAGGCGCCGAATGTCGGCCGCATGAAGCTGCTGGGCGCCGAGGTCGTACCGGTGACCAGCGGCGATCGCACGCTGCGGGCCGCGATCGATGAGGCGCTGCGCGACTGGGTCTCGGATCCGACCGGCACTTATTACCTGCTGGGCTCGGCCGTGGGTGCGCATCCCTATCCGTATCTGGTGCGCGAACTGCAATCGATCATCGGTCGCGAAGCGCGCGCCCAGATGCTCGAGCTGCACGGTGCGCTGCCCGATGCGATCGTGGCCTGTGTCGGTGGGGGCTCGAACTCGATCGGCCTGTTTCATCCCTTCCTCGCCGATCGCAGTGTCGAGATCATCGGCATTGAAGCCGGCGGTCATGGCGTGGGCCTGGGTGAGAATGCCGCGACCTTGAGTCATGGGCGCCCGGGCGTGCTGCACGGCAGTTTCTCGATGCTGCTGCAGGATGCGGACGGCCAGATCCAGGAAACGCAATCGGTTTCCGCAGGCCTCGACTATCCAGGCGTCGGCCCTGAACACGCGCTGCTGATGGCCACCGGTCGCGTGCGCTATCTCTCGGCCGACGATGATGAAGCGCTGCAGTCGGTCAAGGAGTGCTGCGCCTGCGAGGGTATTCTGCCGGCGCTCGAGAGCGCGCATGCGCTGGCCGGTGCGCGTCGCTGGGCCGCCGAGCATCCGGGCAACGCCGTGCTGATTGGCCTCTCCGGGCGCGGGGACAAGGACATGCCGACACTCTCGCAGACCCTGCTGGCGCAGGCCGCTGTGCAGCCGTGAGCCTCAAGCCGCACGAGCGCATTGCCGCGAGCCTGCGCAGCGCCTCGGCCGAGGGCACGCCGGCACTGGTCGCATTCCTGACTGCTGGGTATCCCAGCCGCGAGCGCTTTCGCGCCGATCTTGCGGCGATTGCCTCCGAAGCCGATGTGGTCGAGATCGGCATTCCATTCACCGATCCGATGGCCGATGGCGTGACCATCCAGCGCTCGAGCCGTGAAGCGCTGCGCCAGGGCGTGACGCTGGCCTGGATCCTCTCCGAGCTCAAGGCGCTCGCTCCGCAGCCGACGCCGCTGGTACTGATGGGTTATCTCAATCCGCTGCTCGCTTACGGCTACGCCAAGCTTGCCAGCGATGCCGCTGCCGCCGGCGTGTGCGGATTCATCGTGCCGGATCTGCCGCTCGATGAGAGCGCGCCACTGCGCACCGCACTCGATGTGCAGGGCCTGGCGCTGATCCAGATGGTGACGCCCGTGACCACACCCGAGCGCATGGCGCGGCTGTGCCAGGCGAGCCAGGGTTTTGTCTATGCCGTGACAATGACCGGTACGACCGGCAAGGGCGCTGCGGTTCCGGCCGAGATCGGCGCCTATCTGAGGCGCGTGCGTGATCTGGCCAAGGTGCCGGTCTGCGCCGGCTTTGGCATCCGCTCAGCGGCCCAGGTGACGCAGCTGCGCGGTCAGGTCGAGGGTGTAATCGTCGGTTCGGCGCTGGTCGAGGTGCTCGAGCGCGGTGAATCGCCGCAGGCGTGGCTCGCGGCGCTGCGCTCGGCCGTTCCTTGAGCCGCACCGCGCACGAGCGACAGCACGCGGCGCGGCTGGCGATCCTGCTGGCGCTGTTCTCGGCGCTGGGACCTTTTACTGTCGATACCTTTTTTCCCTCGATGCGCACTATCAGCGTGCGCTTCGGCGTCAGCCTGTGGCAGACGCAGCAGCTGCTGACCGTGTACATGCTGCCCTATGCCTGCATGTCGCTGGTCCACGGCTCGCTCTCCGATGCGCTCGGGCGACGGCGCGTGATTCTGGTGGCGCTCGCGCTCTACGTGCTGGCCTCGATCGGCTGCACCGTGGCGCCGAGCTTTGCGGTACTGCTCACCTGCCGCTTCCTGCAGGGTCTGGTCGGTGGCGCTGGCCAGATCGTCGGCCGTGCGATCGTGCGCGATCGCTATAGCGGCGCTGAAGCGCAGCGCATGATGAGCATCATCTCGATGATCTTCAGCGCCGGGCCCGCGCTGGCACCGATCATCGGCGGCTGGCTGCAGGTCAGCCTCGGCTGGCGCTCGGTGTTTGGCTTCATGGTGCTGTATGGCGCGGCGCTCGGCTGGGCGGCCTACTACTACCTGCCTGAAACCCATCCGCCCTCACAGCGCTCGCGCCTGCACATCGTGCCGATCCTGCGCAGCACCGCCGAAGTGATGAGCCACGTGGAGTTTCTGCGCCTGGCGTTCGCCTCGGGCCTGTGCTTCGTGGCGCTGCACATTTATCTGGGCACCTCGCCGGCGATCATCCTGGATCACTGGAAGCTCGATGAAACCCAGTTCTATGTGCTGACGATTCCGATCATCGGCGGTTTCACGATCGGCGCCTGGACCTCCGGGCGCTTTGCCGGCACGCCCCGGGCCCACTGGCAGGCCTCGGCCGGCTTCCTGATCCTGCTGGTCATGACGGTGCTGATGGTGTTGCTGCAAGCTCTGATGCATCCGGCACCGATCTATCTGCAGCAGCTGGATCTGGTGGTGATGGCGTTCGGTTTGCAGCTGATGTACCCGATCGTGACGCTGAAAATCCTGGATCTGTTCCCGCAGGCACGCGGCGCGGCCGCATCGGCCCAGTCCTTCGTCAGCCTGATTCTGGGTGCGCTGGCGATGGGATTGTTCGCACCGCTGCTCGTGGAGTCCATGATGCACATCGCCTGGGCGGCGCTCGGCGTCGGTACGGTGGCGTGGCTGCTGTGGCGCCAGTCGGCCGCGCACCGGCAGCGCGCGATCGCGCTCCACCCACCGGGTTGAGTCGGTGCCCCGGCCGGGCGTAGTGTGAGCTCCGGGCCACGCGTTGCCGGCGTGATCGCCGCTGGCCTTCAACGGGAGGATGCTTGCCGACGCTGACTGTACCGCCGCGTTTCTGCGGGCCGCCCGGGTGCGTAAATGGAGGCTACCTTGCGGGTCTGATGGCGCGGCATTTTGGTGGCGCGATCACCGTACGCCTCGAGCGACCGGTACCGGTAGATATGCCGCTGGAACTTCAGACCACGGCCGAGGGCGTGCTCGAACTGCACGCGCCGGGTCAGCGGCTCGCAAGCGCCCAGCACGCCAAGCTCATGCTCGTGCCGCCGCCAGCACCTGACTATCTGGCGGCGCTCGAAGCCTCGCGTCGCTATATCGGTTTCCAGCGTCACGCCTTCCCGGCCTGCTTTGTCTGCGGTCCCGAACGTTTGCGCGGCGATGGGCTGCGAATCTTTGCGGGCAGTTCCGGTCAGCACGTGGCAGCGCCCTGGGTTCCGGATGCCTCGCTCGGCGAGGCCGATGGCAAGGTGGCCGCGGAGTTCATGACGGCGGCGCTCGATTGTCCGGGGTATTTTGCCGCGCGCAGCGATGGGGTGCCGATGCTGCTTGGGGAGTTCACCGCGCACATCGACCGGCGGGTGCACGTGGATGAACCCTGCGTGCTGGTGGGTTGGCGGCTTGGCGTATCGGGGCGCAAATATGAAGTCGGCACGGCCTTGTACGATGAGGATGGCGTGCCCTGCGCCTGCGCCCGCGCGCTCTGGATTGAGCCGCGCGCTGCCAGTGGCAGCGCAAAGAACTGAATGCACTGCGCGCCCTTGGCGTTTCTTTTCATTTGGCGGCGCAAACTCCTTGGCTGTGAACGCGCTGCTGCGACTGCTGGCGCGAGCTATCCGTTACAGAAAAGGACCGCTGCCGATGAACCGCGCCTCGATCCGCATGTCCGCCGCTCTGGCACTGTGCGCTTTTCTAGCGACCTTCCCGATAAGCCGGGCGCTGGCAGACTCGCTGCCGCAGACGATGCAGGCGATTCGCTACGACACGGCCGCAGGCGCGGGTGCACTCAAGCTCGAGACTGTAGCAGTGCCTGTTCCGCAGGCCGGCCAGGTGCTGGTCAAGGTGTATGCCGCCAGCGTGAATCCCTCCGACTGGCTCGTGGGCACTCCAAGGCCGCCGGGTGCAGGGCCACCGCCGGGCCCACCGCCCGGTGGCGCGCGCATGCTGGGCCCACGCAATCCCGGAAACGATCTTGCAGGTGTCGTCGTTGCCATCGGGCCCTATGTCACGGACGTCAAGGTCGGTGATGCCGTGATCGCAGCCCTCCAGCAGATCGGCGGCGGGGCCTATGCTGAGTACGCCCTGTGCCTCGATGCCGTGCTGGCGCCAAAGCCGAAGAATTTCACCTATGAGCAGGCCGCGGGTATCCCCACCGCCGGCTTCACGGGGTTGCGGATGGTGCTGCTGGCCAACGTGCAGAAAGGGGAGCGCGTGCTGGTGATCGGCGCGGCCGGCGGTGTGGGCAGTACCGCGGTGCAGGTCGCCAAGTCGCGCGGCGCGTATGTCATCGCCTCAGCTTCATCGATCCACAATGACTATCTCAAATCCCTCGGCGTCGATGAGATCGTCAACTATGACAAGGACGCCGTTGGCGACAAGGTCAAGGATGTCGATGTGGTCATCAACTCGGTCGGCAGCGAGAATGCTGCGGCGATCAGCTACGTCCGCAAGGGCGGGCGTATCATCGATATTGCCGGGCAGGCGGATCCGGCGGCGTGCGCGGCAGCCGGTGTCAGCTGCAGCAGTGGCGGCCCGGGGCAGGGACCTTCGGATCGTGAATTGATGAGGATGCTGGTGCAGCTTGCCAATGCCGGTCAGTACAGCGTGAAGGTAGAAAAGGCCTTCCCGCTGCCGGACACCAGTGCTGCCTACGCCTATGGGCGCAGCGGCAATCGCGAGGGCAAGCTCATCATCACTGTGAATGCCGGGGCTGCGAAGCCATGAAGCCCCCGGCGCATGAAACTCGGATGCACTGAGCCATGAACGACCAGGAAGAATTCAATCAGGATGTCGAGCCGGTCCAGGATCCGGTGCCCGTGCCCCACCGCGAGCTCGCCCCAGAAACCCTGCGCGCCGTGGTCGAATCATTCGTCTTGCGCGAGGGTACCGACTACGGGGCGCAGGAGCTGACGCTCGAGCAGAAGGTCTCGCGGCTGATGCTGCAGCTCGATCGTGGCGAGGCGCAGATCCTGTTCGATCCCAACACGCAGAGCGTCACCTTCGTGCCAGTAGTGCGCGGCGCCCGCCGGGCGGCATCAGCGCGCAACGAGGCAGGCTGAGTCCAGCAGCGTTTCGCTGCCGGGCGCGGATGCATCCGCCAGCAGTATGAATCCAGGAGTGCCGTCGGCGAACTGCCAGCCCGCCAGCAGCAGCGTGTAGGGGCCCATGTTCTCGCGGCTGCCGGGCAAGCCCTCCGCCACCAGCTGAAAGGGTGAAGCCCGGCCAAGATTCTCGCCGTTGATCACGCGCGCCTGATAGGTATCGCGCCCCAGTTTGACCTGCTGCCAAGCTTCATTGTCTGGCCACCAGTTCAGCGCCTTCAGCTGCGCCTGTAGTCGGGATCCGAGACACTCGATATGGATATGCAGCTGGTCCTGACCGCGCGAGCGCCGTGGATTGATGGCGAGGCCTATGGCATCGCGGGGCAGCGCTTTGCCGACGAACCGCTCGACCTGCGTACGCGCCTGCCAGGCCGCATCGAAATAGTTCGTTGTGCCCCAATCGAGAAGTTCCGGGCTCTCGATACCTGAAAGGCGACGCGTCGGGATCAGCAAAAAATGTGCACCGCCCTTGCGATCCGGCAGCACGGCGTAGCCAGCCTGCTCGCCGCCGGGGTCCGGCAAGGTCACTTGGAGGCAGGGCGCAGGATCCTGCTGCGCGCGCCAGCGGGGCAGACACTGCGTCTGGACAATGTGCAGCAGTGCGCCACGGTTAAGCGCCGTGGCGCCCGCGCCCCAGGCGAGGACGGCTGCGGTCAGTGCCAGCAGCGCGAGTCCGCGCAGGTACTCGCTCACGCTGCGCACTCCAATCCCACCGTGCGCCGCCGGCAAAGCTGATCGTGGTGTCTCGCACTAGCTCGCAATGCCGCACCACTGCGCGCTGGTCTGCCACAAGGCCTCTTGCTGTTCGACATCGCATGCCAGCGGCGAGGCGCGCTGGATCCGCTGGTGCTCGTCAAAGTATTGGCCCGAGACATCACGTACCGCCTCCGAGAAGGTCAAATGCAGTGTGGTGGCTGCGCCGCGTTCTTCATTGAAGATATGCGGAGACAGCAGCGGCTTGATCAGGCGCAGCCAGCGCGGCAGCAGGTTGGTGGCGACGACACCCGGGTGCAGGCAGTTGCAGGTGATCTGCTGACCGGCCAGCCGGCGCGCGAGCGCGAAGGTGTGCATGACATTGGCAAGCTTCGATTGCGCGTAGGCGGCTCGTGCCCGGTAGCGCGCGCGCGGATCGGTCAGCGGCGCGAGTTGCAGATCGCCCTGGTAGTGCACGCGCGAGGCGAGATTGATGATGCGGGCCTCGGGTGCGAGATGGCTTCGCAGCAGCTCGGTCAATAGGAACGGGCCGAGGTAATTGGTTGCAAAGGTCAGCTCGAAGCCATCCACTGACATCCGATGGCGCACGCTGACCATGCCGGCGTTATTGATCAGCCGCGCGATCTTGGGAAACTTCACGCTCACGGCGGCCGCGCAGGTGCGCACCGAGGCGAGCGATGCCAGATCGCAGTGCACGATGTGAATCGATGCGTCCGGAAACTGGCTCGCAAGCTGCAGGCGCACAAGCTCGGCGGCCCTGATGTCACGGCACAGCATTACCACCGTGTAGCCGGCCTTTGCCAGCTCGCGGGCGCATACCCGGCCGATGCCGTGCGTCGTGCCGGTAATCACCGCGACTGGCGCCGCCGAAGGCATGCTCACGCTCACGTCCCAGACCTCGCTAACGCCGCCACCAGGCCCAGCCGAAACCGGTCAGCCCGCTCAGGGTCAGCAGCCAGCCCGGCCACGCCGGAGGGATCACGGCGCCGAGGTAGAGCACGCCGGCCAGCAGCAGCAGGCCTGCAATCGCGAGCCGGTCGCGGCGGCGATTGTCACGCGCGCTCTCGCGACGCAGTGCCTCGATGGCTTCGCTCGCTACTGGCAATTGCAGCTTCCCGGCTTGCGCCTGTTCAACCAGCTGCTTGAGCAGCGGGGTCGAGAGGCGTGCAATCTCCAGGATATCGGGTAGCTGCTGGCGCAGGCCGCGCCAAATCGTGCGCGGCGAAACCCGCTCGCGCATCCACGAGCGCAGCACCGGCGCTGCGGTCTGCCAGATGTCCAGGTCCGGATACAGCTGGCGGCCCAGGCCCTCGACGTTCAGCAGCGTCTTCTGCAGCAGGATCAGCTGCGGCTGGATCTGGCCATCGAAGCGGCGCAGGGCCTCGAACAGCCGCAGCAGCACGGTACCAAAGGAGATCTCGCGCAGCGGGCGATCAAAGATCGGCTCGCAGATCGTGCGTATCGCGGATTCCATTTCATCTACACGCGTATCGCGCGGCACCCAGCCGGATTCGACATGCAGCTCGGCGACGCGCCGGTAGTTGCGATCGAATACCGCCAGAAAATTCTCGGCCAGGTAGCGCTGGTCGCGCAGGTCGAGCGTGCCCACGATGCCGAAGTCCACGGCGGCATAGCGCGGTCGCTGCGGGTCATCGGTGAACACGAAGATATTGCCGGGGTGCATATCGGCATGGAAGAAATTGTGGCGGAACACCTGGGTAAAGAAGATCTCGACCCCGTTCTCGGCCAGATGCCGGAAATTGATGCCCAGCTCGCGCAGCCGGGCCAGATCCCCGATCGGCACGCCGCGGATGCGCTCCATCACCATGACATCGGTGCGGCACAGGTCCCAGTAGATCTCGGGTACGTAGAGCAGCGAGGTGCCGGCGAAGTTGCGCTTGAGCTGCGAGGCGTTCGCCGCCTCGCGCAGCAGGTCCAATTCATCAAGGATTGTCTTGCGATACTCGCGCACCACTTCGACCGGTCGCAGGCGATGGGCCTCGGGCCACCAGCGCGCGGCCAGTGAGGCCAGCGTATCGAGCACTTCAAGGTCGCGACTGATGACCTCCTGCATGCCCGGACGCAGCACTTTGACGATGACTTCGCGGCCGTTGGCAAGCTGCGCGACATGCACCTGCGCGATCGAGGCGGCCGCCAGTGGCTCCAAGTCGAACTTGCTGAACAGCTCGCTCAAGGGTCTGCCAAAGCTGGCCTCGATCGCCGCGCGGGCCTGCTCACCGGGGAACGGCGGCACGCGATCCTGCAGCTTTGCCAGCTCATCGGCGATGTCAGCCGGCAGCAGATCGCGCCGCGTCGAGAGCGCCTGGCCGAACTTGATGAAGATCGGTCCCAGCTCCTCGAGCGCCAGTCGCAGGCGCTCGGCACGTCCGCTGCCGCGCGAGCGCTGGAACCAGGTCCAGGGGGAGAGAAAGAATATGAAGCGCAGCGGGCGATACAGATGCGTCGCGCGGACGAATTCATCGAGCCCGTGCCGCACCAGTACCCGCTGGATCTGCACCAGTCGCGCCAGTACCCGCAGCTTCATGCGCCAGGCTCCGGCGGCGGCGCCATGCGCGCCCGCAACAGGCCTTCGCGCGCTTCGAGCCGATCGAGCCGCTCGCGCAGCGCGTCCACGCCACGCATAAAGGGTTCGGCTTCGGCGCGCGGAATCAACACGCCGCGCTCGTGCGCAAGGTACTCGGCGCCATTGTCGATCACAGTGCGCAGCGTCTGGCGTCCCCAGCCGCCCGCGCTTCGCGCCGCACGCCCGAGCAGATGCGCGCCAATCGGTCCGATCAGGCGCCCAAGTTCGGCCTCCAGATCCGGGCGTACCAGCTCGGCAAGTGCCATGAACTGGCGCGCAAGCTCGGCATCTCCAATGAGCTCGACATCGCCACGGCGCAAGTGCGCGCTGGCATCGCCCAGCAGCAGGCCCAGCAGGGCCACGGCGCTGCCACGAATCGTCACATCGGCCGCGCGCTCGGATTCCGCGCTTAAGTCGAGCCGGCT
>Ga0302317_10000721_pt1 | contig 26505 bp, 24 predicted proteins | sample III_Palsa_N3_3_FD_200450 | JGI IMG/M metagenome (GOLD analysis project Ga0302317, IMG submission 200450) | Peat permafrost microbial communities from Stordalen Mire near Abisko, Sweden - III_Palsa_N3_3 | ecosystem: Environmental > Terrestrial > Soil > Palsa > Peat permafrost | place: Sweden...
CTTCAATAAGCTCAAGCACTTCCGGCGCTTCGCAACCCGATACGACCGCCTGGCAACCCACTATCTAGCCTTCGTCCACCTCGCTGCCATCATGCTCTGGCTGCGCTGAATGTGGATTCGTCCTAGGGCTTTTTCCTCATGGCCGAGCCGCCGCGCCAGCCTTCCAGAAAGGCGGCCAGTACGGCGCCGATGGTGCGCGGATTGCGCATCGCCAGCAATCCGGCGGCGGCGGCGATGCCGGCGGCCGCGAAGGGCTTGTCGCGGATCAGGTCCATGATCTGATCGGTCAGGCCGGCGTTGGGACGGCTCGCCGCCCGGGCGCGCCGCCTACCTTGCGCCACAAGCACCAGAACCAGGGCGGCCAGGCCGATCGCGAGGCCGAACACGCCCGCTGTCGCCGCGGCCGCGAAGGCGCGACCGATCATGGGCTCGAACGCCGCGTAGACGGCGAAGGCGATGGCGACGGTGATGACGCTGATCGCGGCCATAAGCGCGGCCGCGGCGGCGATCAGCAGCATGACCCGCCTGAGGATCACCGGCGACGGCCGCCGAGCAGCAGGCCGAGCAGCATGCCGACGCCCAGCGCCGCGAAGGTGATCGTCAACGGACGCTCGTGCACCTGTTCGACGACATATTTCTGGGTGTCTTCCAGCCGGCGTTCGGCTTCCTCGGCATAGGCGCGCCCGTGAACACGCAGGCGCTCCAGGCTGTCCTGCACCACGCGATCGGCGCGATCGGTCAGCTCTTGAACGTTCTTTTCGACTTCGAGAATGGTCTTGTCGGCGCGTTCGGCGGTGTCTGCGGCGAGAGATTTCGCGGCCATGAGAGGTGCTCCAAGGACTTCAGTCGGGATCGGCGAGGCCGGAACGCGAAGCGGGACCGTAAAGTTCCTTGGCGTCGAGGCGGCTCGTCAAAGCAAAGCTGAGGACCACGAAATCGTGCAATACGCTTTCCTAGTGCCTTCGCAAGGTGTTCTGTACCCTCAAGGCTTGAGTTTCCGTTCACGCGCCCCGGAAGGCACAAGAGACGTCATGGTCGGAGTCCGCGATCGTTCATGAATTCGGCCGCCCCGGAAGCGATCGGTGACGCCATTGGGGCCGCCGCGGCCCCGCGCCTGGCCCGCGTCGCGCGCATCGCCGCAGGAGCGGTGAAAGCCGCGTCCGTCGCCGTGGTGCTGTTTGGCGACGAAGGGCCGGTGCAGGTGGGCGGCGCGCCATGGCCTCTGGCGCAGGACTTCGCCACGAGCCGCTTCGCCTGCCCGCAAGCCTTCGTCAGCAGCGACCTGACCACCGATCCCGAGGCGGCGGAGCTTTCCATGTTCGCCGACGGCGTTCGCTTCTTCGTCGGCCTGCCCCTGCGTGCGGATGACGGTCAGGTTCTGGGCTTCCTTTGCCTCGGCGACCCGGCGCCGCGCGCATCGCTGTCGCCGGCCGAACGGCTCGTGTTGGAAGATATTGCGGCCATGGCCGCCGACGTGGCCGCGATCGAACAGGAGCAGGATCATCGCGAGACCCGGGTCGCCGAACTGGACCACAGGGTCAAGAATGTGCTGGCGTCGGTTCAGTCCCTGGCGCTCCAGTCCGCGCGGCGCGCCGCCTCGCTGGACGGCTTCCTGAAGACCTTCACCGGGCGTCTGAAGGCCATGGCCTCGGCCCACCAGCTGCTCACCGCCACCCGCTGGCGCGGGGCGGATATGCGCAACATCGCCGCCGCGGAACTGGGGGGCCTGGCGCCGGGCCAGACGCGTTGGGAAGGTCCCGATCTGCTGCTGACGCCCAAGGCTGCAAGCGCGCTGTCACTGGCCCTGCACGAGCTGGCGACCAACGCGATCAAATTCGGCGCCCTCTCGGTGGAGGCGGGCCGCGTCGATGTGCGCTGGCGCGAACGCCCCGACGGCGGCCTGGAGCTGGAGTGGACCGAAAGCGAAGGCCCGGTGGTGCCCACCCCCGCCCGCTTCGGCTTCGGCTCGACCCTGCTGGAGAAGGTGACCGGCCGCGAGCTGGGCGGATCCGTCAAGATCGACTACCGCCGCGAGGGCGTGCGGGCGGTGCTGACGGCCTCGGCGTCGGCCCTGGCGACGCGAACCGGCGACCCCGAATCCGCGCCGAAGGCCGAGCCGCCGGCGCCGGTGCAGGGCGCCTCCGTGGGCGCCGCCAACCTTGGCCATGCGCCTCGGATCAACGGCCTTCGCCTGCTGATCGTGGAAGACGCCCTGCTTCTGACCCTGGAGCTGGAGTCCGGCCTGCAGGAGGCCGGCGCGCAGATCATGGGTTCGGCCGCCGACCTGGAAGAGGCGATGCGGATGGTGGATCTGCCGCTGGATGCGGCGGTGCTCGACGCGAACCTGAACGGCGTCTCGGTTCTGCCGGTGGCCGAGGCCCTCGCGGCGCGGGGCGTGCCCTTCGTCTTCGCCACCGGCTATGGCGATTCAAAAATGGCGCCCCAGGGATTCGGCGCGCCGATCATCCGCAAGCCCTATGACGTGACCCAGGTCGCCGCGGCCCTGGCCGAGATCACCGGCAAGGCCTGATCGCTTAGAGCCTGTTGAGTTCGAGCTGAATCACCCCGCCAGCGCTGGCCCCCACCGTCACGTCGTTCCGCTTCGCTACACGCCGCGCCACCTCCCCCTCTCGCTTACGCGTGGGGCGAGGAGGACCCCCTCCTTATCCTCCCCCGCGAGCGAAGCGAAGACAGGGGGAGGTGGCTCGCGTAGCGAGACGGTGGGGGACAGCGCCGGCGGTCAGTGAGCGAACCTAATTTCAACCCGTGCTAATCCGGCGCCTGACGCAGCACGGCTACGGCCGCGCCGGCAAGCGAAAGGGCATGCGGGATCGAAGGGTCAACCTCGCTCGCGGTGACACAGACGATGCGCTGGCCCTCGCTCACGAGTTCGATCAGCCGAAGCGGCGCCAGGTCCGCCAGCGGCAGCCGCGCCGCGTCGCGCCGCGCCACGCCCAGGATATTCGCGGAACGAACGGGGTCGGCGATCAGCACATCGGCCTGACTAAGCGCCCGCGCCGCGCGCAGACTGAGCAGATCGGCCGGCCCGTCCGCGACAATGAAATCCACGCGGCCCATGGCGGGCGCTCCCGTCCGCGCGGAGGCTTTCGCCAAATCCACCCGCAGCCGGGCCGTGGCCGCGTCAATGTCCCCCGCCAGGGCCGCGTCGGCAATGGGACCGCGCATCGCCTCGCGCAGGAAGGCGCGGCGCGGGCCCATCGCAGGCAGGGCGGCGCGAACCTCGTCACGGGTCGCGCGGAACAGGTCCGCCAGACGGCCAACGCCTTCCGGCAGGGCCGTTTCGATGTCATTGCGCAGCTGAGCCGCCAACAGAGGGGCTGCTCCGCTCGCGCCCACCGCCGCCACCACCGCCCCCCTGTCGATCAGGGCCGGGGTATAGAAGTCGCACAGGGCGGGATGGTCCACGACGTTCACCGCCGCGCCGGCGGCCCGCGCCCGATCCGCGCCGGCGACGAGAAAATCCTCGTCCGCGCTGGCCAGAAAAACCAGGGCCGCGCCCTGGAACGCGGCCGCGTCGGCAGCCTCGGCTTCGGTAAGGCGGACCAGAATCGCCGGCGAGCCATCGAACAACCGCGCCTTATTCTCCGCGCCCTCACCCGAGCCGGCGACGACAACCTTGCGGCCGGCGAGGGGAAAGAAGGCGGGAAAGGCGTCCATGCGGCGTATTTAGTCGTTCCAGGCTTCGCCGCACAGGTGCGTGGTTCGAGACGGCCCTTCGGGCCTCCTCACCAAACCGAATCTTTTGGCGTCTGCAAATCTGAGTTTGGTGAGGAGCGCGAAGCGCGTCTCGAACCACGCGCGGGCCTTGAGGCGCGCAGGTGCGACAAGCGCGGCCGGCGATACCGCTTCTTTAATCGTTTGGCGCGCATGGTCCGATCAAAGACGGACAAACCCGGTGGGATCGCAGTTGCAAGCTCCGCTTTCCAAGCTCGGCCTCGGGGCCGCTCAGTTTCGTCTCGACGCGCCTTCGGCCACTGTTCGTGGTCGTTCGCCCGAGGCTGAAGTGGGCGACATCCTGGCCATCGCCGCGCGCTCAGGCGTGACGGTGTTCGACGCCGCCACGTCGTCCGCCTACGGCGAAACCGTCATTGGCGATCGCATTCCCGCGCCCTGCCCGTTCCGGGTCATCGTCAAGACCGGCCGCACCGACCGCGGCGCCGACCATGTCGAGGCCGAAGCCCGTGCAAGCCTTCGCCGGCTGGGCCTCCAGCGCGCCGACGCCATCGTCGTCCAGGTCGCCAGCGATCTGTTCAGCGCGCACGGCGCCGAGGCCTGGGCCCGCCTTTTGCAGCTTCGCGACCAAGGTCTGTTCCAGCGCGTCGGCGTTTCGGTCTACGCCTCAGACGATCCGCTCGGCGTCGCGCGCCGCTTCAAGCCCGACATTGTCCAGGCGCCCGCCAGCCTGCTCGATCAGCGCCTGCTGGTCGACGGCACCCTGGCGCGCCTTTGCGACATGGGGATCGAGGTGCAGATGCGCTCGATCTTCCTGCAAGGCCTGCTGTTCCTGCCCCCCGACCGCGTGCCCGGCCCGCTAAAGGGCGCTGCTACGGGCCTGTCCCGTGTTCGGCGCATGATCGCCGAGGGCCGCTCGGATCCGCTCCAGGCCGCGTTGGGCTTCGCGCTCTCGCGTCAGGAGGCCTCGTCGGTGATCGTCGGCGTCGCCACCGCGCCCGAACTGCAGGCCGTGGTCGCCGCGGCCATGAGCCCGCCGCCGGAACTGGATTGGGACGAGATGGCGCTGGAGGATCCGGCGGCGCTGGACGCGCGCGGCTGGGCCGCCGCCTAGTCCATACGCTTTTGGGGCCGCCTACCTCGGCAGATAGGTTCGCAGCACATCCTCGATGATGCGTTCGAGGCCTGACAAGGTGTTGCAGGTCTTGGCCACGTGGCAGAAGCGCATGTAGCGCTCCATCTCGGAATCGCCCCGGCTCCAAAAGCTTTCCGGCTCGGGGTTCAGCCAGATCACCGCCCGCGCCCGTTCGTTGATCGCCCGCAACAGATCCAGCCGGGGATCGACATAGTTGGTCCGCGCGTCGCCCAGGATGATCACCGTGGTGTGGTGATCCAGCTTGTTCAGATGCAGGGCGCAGAAATCCTCCAGCGCCTGACCATAGTCGGTGGAGCGCATGCCGATGGTCTTCAGCACCCCGGCGATGGCCACCTCGGCGGACTCGTCCTCCAGGATATCCCCCACCGGGACCAGCCGATTGGAGAAGGCGAAGGCGTCCATCCGTTCCACCACCTCCTTCAGCGAATACATGAACAGCAAAAGGAACTGGGCGGCGGCGGCCACCGAGCCGGAGACGTCGCAGATGCAGACGATCTTCGGCTTGTTCATCACCTGGTTCTTCCAGACGATCTCGAAGGGCACGCCGCCGTGGCCCATGGATTTGCGCAAGGTCTTGCCGACGTTCAGCTTGCCCTTCTTCGCCCGGCGTTGCTGGCGACTGTATTTGCTCGCCAAACGCTTCGCCATGCGGCGGACGAGGACGTGCATGGCGCCCATCTGCTGCGCGTCGATGGCGGTCAGCGCCTCCTCGGCCAGCAGCTCCTCGCGCATCCTGCGGCCGCTTTCGCTGGCGTAGAGCTCGTGCTGGCGCTCGACATAGGCCGAAGCTTCTTCGAACAGGCGCTGGCGGGCCTTGGCGAGCCGTTCGGCCAGGGCCTTGCTGTCGGGCTCCGCCTCGGCGCGGCCACCCGCGTCGGCGATCAGCCGCTCCAGTCCGCGCAGGCCCATCTCGTCCAGCATCCGGCGGGTCAGCAGCCGGCGTTGGCTGGACAGGCGGATGTCGCCGGCGCCCGCGCGCTCGGCCGCCGCCTCCATGGATTGGGCCAGGGCCGCGGCGTCATTCTCCAGCAGCATTTCGGCCAGGCTGGTGTCGCCCTCGGCCTGCTCAAGGCTTTCCAGCGCCGCTTCGTCCGCCTCGGCCTCTTCCGGCGCCCTCAGGAACTCATCGCGGCGAAAGAAGGTGTCGAAACAGACGTCGAAGCGCTGAACCTCGTCAGCGGTCTTGGCCAGGGTCGCGCAGAGGGCGTCCTTGAACAGCTCCCGGTCGGCGAAGCCGGTCACTTCAGCGGCGCGGTGGGCGTCGATCGCCTCCGCCGGCGAGACGCGGACGTCCACCGAGCGGAGCGCGCGCAGAAAGCTTTCAAGAGTGCGCTGCATAGGGTCCGTTTCCTCAATCGCGATCACCCTGGCAGGCCGACGCAGGGTCGGTCAATGCGGGCGGCGCAGCGGCGTCATCGGTTCCGATCCGCGAAAGCATGGGGCGTTTTGTCGCCATTGGGCGGGTATGGGACGGGCCGCTTATTAACCGCCAACAACCATGATCGCCGCGCTAGGGAGCGACGGTAGATGTTCAAAGTGCTGACCTGTGTGGCGATGCAGCACAGCATCCCCTTGGTTCTGGCCGCGGCGAGCGTTTGCTTGCTGGCGACCCAGGCGACCGTCTTCCTCTATTCGCGGACGCCGTCATTTCCGGTCTGGCGGCGATGGACTGGTCTTGCCGTGACCGGTCTGGTGGCCGGGTCGGGCATCTGGACCACCCATTTCGTCGCCATGCTGGCCTTCGAGACCGGCCTTCCGACAGGCTACGCCGCCCCGGCGACCATTGCGTCGCTGATTGTCGCCATCGCCGGGACCACCGTCGGATTCGGCCTCGGCTCGGCGCTGGACACCCCTGATCGTCCCCCCGCCCATAGGCTGCTTGGCGGTCTGGTCGTCGGCCTGTCCATCACCGCCATGCATTACATCGGCATGAGCGGTTATCGCACGGCGGGCGTCCTTCACTGGGACGTCGGCTATGTCGCCGCCTCCATCCTGATCGGCGCGGTGTTATCGGCCGTGGCGATGGCCGTGGCCCATCCCGGCGCCGCCCTGGGGCGGCGCGTGGCGGCGGGCGGCCTGCTGAGCCTGGCCATCATCGGAATGCATTTTACCGGCATGACCGCCGTGACGATCGCCCCCGACCCCTCGATCCGGGTCTCGGCCTCGATGCTCTCGAACACCATGATGGCCGCCGGCGCGGTGGCCGGCGCCCTGCTGATCACCCTGGCGGTGATGTTGGGCGTCGCCCAGGACGCCCTCGCCCGCCTCGGCGGTTTGAAGAAGCTGCGGGAGGCGCTGGAGGTCATGTCGGAAGCGATCGCCTTCTACGACGCTCAGGACTGTCTCGTGGCCTGGAACTCCAAGTACGCCGATCTTTGCGAGCTTCGCGGCACGACCCCTTCGGTCGGCATCCCCTTCGACGACATTCTCGCCCGGAGCCTCCAGCTCGAGGTGTACCCCGACGCTGTTGGCCGCGAGGCCGAGTGGTTGGCGGACCGGCGCGCGCTCCGGCGCGGCGAAGGCTCAAGCCTGGTTCAGCGCACCGCCGACGGTCGCTGGCTGAAGGTGTCGGAACGCCGCACCGCCGATGGCGGGGTGGTGTCCATCTGCATGGACATCACCGAACTGAAGCGCGCCGAGGAAGACATGGCCAAGGCCCGCGACGAAGCGGAGGAACTGGCTCGTCGCGCCGAACAGGCCGAAGCGGTCGCCGGTCTTGGCCATTGGCGGTTGGATACGCGAACGCACCAGATCACCTGGTCACGCGAAATCTACCGTATGTACGGGGTTGAGCCGGACGTTTCGCTCGATCTCGATCCGCTGATGGCGATGACCCACCCGGACGACGCCGCGGCTGCTCAGGACCGGCTGAAGGCTCAGTTCGTCACGGGGGAGCCGGATCACAACTCCATCACTCGTATCCTGCCGCCACACGGCGAGACGCGATATCTCCTTGGCAACTCTCGGGCCGAGCGTGCTGAGGATGGGACGGTGATCGCTATCGTCGGCACCTTGGTCGACGTCACGGAGCAGAAACGGGCCGAAGCCGCCGTGGCCGAGAGCGAAGAGCGCTTCCGCCGGCTGGCGGTGAATGCGCCGGACATCATAGCCGAGAGCCGTCTGGACGGGATTCTCACCTACGTCTCGCCGGCGTGCGCGGCGATCACAGGCTTTACGCCGGAAGAGCTGGTCGGTCGTCCGTTCCGCGATTTGAGCGAACCCGAGGACAGCCAGAAAATTCTCGAAATGTGCCAGACGGTGTTCGCCTCCAGGGGCGCCATAGCGCCGTGGCCTGTGGAATTCCGAGCCCGGCGCAAGACCGGCGAGGAGATTTGGCTGGAGTGCAAACCGACCCTGGCGGTCGATCCGGCCACAGGCCGCTTCACCGGCCTCACCGACGTGATCCGCGATATCTCGCCCCGCAAGGCGCTGGAGGTCCAACTTCGCGCCGCCCAGGCCGAGGCCGAGGCGGCGGCGGCCGTGAAGGGCGAATTCCTGGCCAATATGAGCCACGAACTGCGCACGCCGCTGACCAGTATTCTCGGCTTCACCCGGCTGGCCGCCGAACAGAGCGATCTTTCCGTCCTGAGCCGCGACTATATCGACCGTGTCAGCGAGGCCAGCCGCGCCCTGTTGTGCACCGTCAACGACATCCTGGACTTCTCCAAATTGGAGGCCGGTCAGGTCAGCATTCATTCCCAGCCGACCTGCCTGACCAAGTTGGCGCGGGGAACGCTCGACCTGTTCACGCCCCAGGCGGGGGCCAAGGATCTGACCCTGACCCTCGACGACGGCCCCGGCGAGGACCTTGTGGTCGCGCTCGATCCCGATCGCATTCGCCAGGTGCTGCTGAACTTCGTCAGCAACGCGGTGAAGTTTACGGCCGCCGGCGGCGTCACCTTGCGCACCCGCTACAACGAGGCCGAGGCGCGGCTGCTGGTGGAGGTCATCGATACGGGCGCCGGCATCCCTGCGGAAAAGCTCGCCCGGCTGTTCCAGCGGTTTTCGCAGATCGACGGCTCGCTGACGCGCACCCAGCCAGGCACCGGCCTGGGCCTGGCGATCTGCAAGGGGCTCATCGAGGCGATGGGCGGCGAGGTCGGGGTCGACAGTCGCCCCGGCGAAGGCAGCCGCTTCTGGTTCTCGATTCCCGCCCCCCGCGCCACGATGACCAAGACCGAGGACGATACGACAGGCGACGGCGACTGGCCGGCCTTCACCGGCGTGCGGGTCTTGGTAGCTGACGACCACCGGACCAACCGCGAACTGGTCAGGCTGTTCCTGGCGGGCGTCGGCGCGGAGGTTACCGAGGCCAGCGATGGCGAAGAAGCGGCTCAGCTGGCCGCCGACTGGCCGTTTGACGTCATCCTGATGGATTTGCGTATGCCGAAGTTGGATGGGGTGGGGGCGGTGCGCCGGATTCGCGAGCAGCCCGGCCCTAACGACGCCACCCCGATCATCGCCTTCACCGCCGATTCCGAGGGCATGGACAAGTTGGGGCCGCTGGGTTTCCAGGACATCGTCCCCAAGCCGTTGGAGCCGGGCGTTCTGATCGCCGCGATCGCCCGCGCGAGTGCGTTCACAGTCGATATCGATGGCGAGCAAGAGGAGGGGTTTGCCGATGCCGGGTAAATTCAAAATTCTGGTCGCGGAAGATGATTTGGCTATTCGCCAACTGATAACCGTACGCCTGGAGATCGCCGGCTATGAGGTGTTCACGGCGCGGAACGGGCGCGAGGCCTTGGGCCGGCTCGCCGTCACGCGGCCCTCGGCCATGGTGCTGGATATCAACATGCCCGAATTGGACGGCTTCGGCGTTCTGGAGGCGATGAGGGACCCCCGCAGCCGCATGAGCGTTCCGGTCCTCGTTCTCACCGCCCGTCATGGCGCCGACGACGTGCGGCGCGCCGTGAGCCTTGGCGCGCGGGATTATCTCACCAAGCCGTTCAGCGAAGGGCAGCTCCTCGCGCGTGTCTCGCGCCTGCTCCGTAAGCCGTTCGAGCCGCCGGCCGCCGCCAGGATCGCTATCTGAATCGGCCCAAACGCCGCTCGCCTGAGCGGATCGTGATTGGATTATCCACAGGACCAACCTTATCTTGTGAATTGGGGTGCGAGATCACACCACATGTGGTGGCCAACGGGTTAGGCTAACCATAGTCAAAGTTTCTCGTCCTGATTCGGATATGGGTTCGTCCATGAGCGCTTCCATCAAACTCCCGGGCCTTCTGACCCCATCGGCCGCCTACAAGCCGTTCCGCTATCCCTGGGCGCACGAGTTCTGGAAGCGCCAGCAGCAGATTCACTGGATGCCGGAGGAGATTCCCCTCGGCGAGGACTGCAAGGACTGGGCGACCAGCATCACCCCGTCCGAGCGCAACCTGCTGACGCAGATCTTCCGCTTCTTCACCCAGTCGGACATCGAGGTCGCGGACAACTACATGGAACGCTACGGGCGGGTGTTCAAACCCACCGAGGTGAAGATGATGCTGGCCTCCTTCACCAATATGGAGACCATCCACATCGCCGCCTACGCCCTGCTGCTCGAGACCATCGGCATGCCGGAGAGCGAATTCGGCGCCTTCATGGAATACGAGGCCATGCGGGACAAGCATGACTACATGCAGACCTTCGGCGTGGAGACCAACGCCGACATCGCCCGCACCCTGGCCATGTTCGGCGGCTTCACCGAGGGGCTGCAGCTGTTCGCCTCGTTCGCGATGCTGATGAACTTCCCCCGCTTCAACAAGATGAAGGGGATGGGCCAGATCGTGTCCTGGAGCGTGCGCGACGAAAGCCTGCACTGCGAAGGCATCATCAAGCTCTACCATGCCTTCCGTACCGAGACGAACTGCGTCACCAAACAGGTGGCCGACGACATCATCGACAACTGCAAGACCGTGGTGACGATGGAAGACAAGTTCATCGACCTGGCGTTCGAGATGGGCCCCATCGAGGGCATGACCCCCGACGACATCAAGCAGTACATCCGCTTCGTCGCCGACTGGCGCCTGCGCCAGCTGGAACTGCCGGCGGTCTATGGGGTGAAGGAAAACCCGCTGCCCTGGCTGCAGGTGCTGCTGTCGGGCGTCGAACACGCCAACTTCTTCGAAGCCCGCGCCACCGAATATTCCAAGGCCGCCACCCGCGGCCGCTGGGACGGGAACGAAGGCGTGTGGTCGTCCTTCGACGCGATGATGGCCAAGCGGGCGGCGGAAACCGCGGCGCATTAGCGCCCCGCCAAAGGAACTGGACTTTTTCAACGGTGATGGCGAAGCGATTGAAAAGTCGCGCCGCCACAAAGTTTTCGACGCCTTAAGGAAGGCGTTCGACTATGGCGCGCGTGCGGCCGATGGTCCGGACGCATGGCTGACTGCTCAGGATTGCCGCCCTTCGATGTCGATCCGCACACCCCTGCAGACTCGATCGCCGGAAATCGTGAGCCGGTTCGCCGGGGTCTCGCGCCTTGCCGCGGCGGGCGTCCTGATCGCCGTTGCGGCGCTGATCGCCTTCAGCCTGCCTCAAACCCGATCCGCACCCCCCGCCCACAAGCCGCCCGCGGCGGCCTTGGACCACACCGACATTGGCCTCTACCGCGCGATCGTGGCGCGCGTGCGCGCGGGCCAGCCTTACGAGGTCGCCGCGCTCACAGAACAGCGCGCCGGGGGTTTCCAGCGTCGGCCCTTTCTGGTGGTGCGCCCGCCCGCCCTGGCGCTGATCCTGGCGCGGCTTCCCGATGAGAAGACCGCCTATGGGGTGCTGGATCTTCTGACCCTCGCGGTCATCGGCGCCTGGGCCTGGCGCCTGCGGGCGCTCTGGCCTGGCGGGGCGCTGTTCGCCGCCCTGGTCGTGTTCACCGGCGCGAGCTGGGCGCTCGATACCCAGGGCATCATCTATTACCATGAGGTCTGGTCCGGGCTTCTCATCGCCCTCTCCCTGGCTCTGCGCGGCGATCGGCGCTTCGTCGCCGCGGTGGTGCTGGGGCTCGCCGCCGCCCTGATCAGAGAGCTGGCGCTGCCCTACCTGCTGGTCATGAGCCTGTTCGCGCTGTTCGAGCGCCGCCGCGCGGAAGCGGCCGCGTTCACGGCGGCCCTCGTGATCGCCCTCGGCGCCCTGGCCCTTCACGCCCATGCGGTGACGGCCCTGGTCAGTCCGAACGAGCCTGCGTCGCCGGGCTGGGTGAAGCTGGGCGGCTGGGTGTTCGTGCTGAGCACCGTGCAAAACTTCGTCGTGCTGATCACCGGCCCTTGGATGGCGGCTCTGCTTTTGCCTCTGGCCTTGCTGGGCGCGGTGGGCTGGAAAGGCCCGACCGGGTCGCGGCTGGCGGCGCTGCTGATCGGCTACAGCCTGGGCTTCATGCTGATCGGCCGGCCAACGAACAACTATTGGGGCATCCTGACCACGCCTCTGACGGCCGTCGGCCTCTGTTGCGCGCCCATGGCGTTGCGCGACCTCTTTCGGCGGCTGAAAGTGAAAGGCGCGCGCGATTCTTCGACGGGCTCGCCGCAGAGTGGTCCGGTGTCCTTCGAGGCGCCAATGTCGCCAGCGCCTCAGGATAGCGAAATTGGGTTGGCTACAAAGCCCTAGGTCATGGTGAGCGACCATGTTCAGGCGGTGATATGTTTGACCCATGGTTGTGGCCGAGGGGAATTGGCAAGCGTCTCGTATTTGTCGCCGACCCTTGCTAACACCGGGCCATGCAAGAGCGAGTCGTGCGCCTGGATGGCGTCAGCAATTTCCGGGACTACGGCGGCTATCCGGCCCGCGGCGGCGGCCGGATCAAGACCGGCGTCCTCTACCGGTCCGCTAATCACGCCAAGGCCAGCGACGCCGATCTGGAGGCGATCGCCGCCCTCGGCATCGGGGTGGTCGTTGACCTGCGCCGGACCGGCGAGCGGACGCGCGATCCGTCCCGCCGCCACCCGACCTTCGCCGGCGTCGTCATCGACAACGATATCGGCGATGTCGCCGACGACCCCTGGCACGCCTTTGTGCGGACATCGGATTTAAGCAGCGACTCCTTCCGCCAGCATGGACTGAGCTACTATGTCGACGCGCCGTTCGAGGAACGCCACATCGACCTGTTCAGCCGCTATTTCCGGGCGCTGGCCAATACCGACCAGGCGGTGCTGATCCACTGCGCCGCGGGCAAGGACCGCACCGGCCTTCTGGCCGCCCTGACCCATCATGTGGTCGGCGTCCATCCGGACGACATCATGGCCGACTACCTGCTTACCAACACGGCGATCAACTATGAGCTGGTGGTCCCGATCGTCACCGAGATGATGGCCGCGCAGACCGGCCGAACGCCAGACCCCGACGCCGTGCGGGTGGCCCTGGGGGTCGACCAGACCTATCTCGAAACCGCCTTCAAGGTTATCGACGACGCTCACGGCGACCTCGACACCTATCTGGCCCAGGTCCTCGGCGTGGACGCCGATCTTCGTGCGCGGCTGGAAAAGCGGCTTCTGGCATAGAGCCTGTTGAGGCCGAGCCGATCGTTCGGCCGGCGCTGGCCCCCACCGTCGCTACGCGCCACCTCCCCCTCTCTCGCTTCGCTCGGGGGTGAGGAGGACCCCCTCCTTATCCTCCCCCGCGAGCGAAGCGAAGACAGGGGGAGGTGGCTCGCGTAGCGAGACGGTGGGGGCCAGCGCCAGTGGCCAGGCCGCCCGCCTCGCCCGGGCGATAATTTCAGGCTGACATCCGCCCCAAACCCTCTAGGGTCCGCCGCGTCTGGCCGCGAGAAACGACGGCTGTTCGCGGGAGAGCACGTCGGGTGAGCGAGTTGATCAATGAAGCGGACATGGCTCCGCCGGCGCCGCCCGCCTCCACCAACCTCTCGCTCGGCGCGGCCTGCTGGTCCCTGTTCGAGGGCGCCCGCAACCCCTACGTCATCCTCGTCACCATCTACATCTTCATGCCCTACTTCGCCTCGGTGGTGGTGGGCGACCCGGTCAAGGGCCAGGAGGCGGTGGCCGCCTATGGCCAGTATTCCGGGTGGATCGTCATGGCGACGGCGCCCTTCCTGGGCGCGGCGATCGACAAGCTGGGACGGCGCAAAGGCTGGTTGGGCCTGATCGTCGGCCTGATGGTCCCGCTGATGGCCCTGCTGTGGTTCTCCACCCCCGACCACAGATGGCTGTCCGTGGGCGAGGTGATCGCCATCGCCACCGCCCTTGGCGTGTTGTTTTCCTATTCCGAGGTTCTGCACAACTCGCTGCTGGTGAACGCGGCGGGGCTTGGCGCGGCGCACAAGGCGTCGGCGCTGGCGCTGGCCTTGGGCAACGGCTTTTCGGTATTGGCGCTGGCGTTCACGGCCTGGGCCTTCGCCCTTCCTGGCAAGGTCCACTGGGCCGGCATCCCGGCCGCCCCCTTGTTCGGCCTGAACCCCGCCACGTTCGAGCCTGATCGGGTGGTCGCCCTGCTGGCGGCCGGCATCTTCACCCTGGGCGCCATTCCGCTCTTCCTGTTCACCCCCGACACCCCGCGATCGAAGATTTCCGTCGTGGCCGCGGTGCGGGCCTCGGCGATCGATCTGTGGCGGATGGTGTTGTCCATGCGCGACTTCCGCGATGGGGCCATCTTCCTGGTCGCGCGGATGTTCTACGTCGACGGCATGACGGCGATCCTGCTGTTTTCCGGCGTCTACGCCCGGGGCGTGATGCATTGGGACGGCCTGACCATGCTGTTCTACGGCATCATCCTCAGTGTCTTCGCCACCTTTGGCGGTGGCGTCGGCGGGTTCCTGGACGCCCGTGTCGGGCCGAAGCGCTCGGTGCAGATCGAGATCGGCATGTCGCTGCTCGGGATTTTCGCCATCCTCGGCATGGCCCCCGACCGGATCCTGTTCTTCTGGCATTTCAATGCGGCGGCGCACGCGCCGATCTGGGGTGGGCCCTTCTTCAGGACCCTGCCGGATCTGGTCTATCTGGCGATCGGCTTCTCCAACGCCATCTTCATCACCGCCCACTATGCCTCCAGCCGCACCCTGCTGACGCGGCTGACCCCGCCGGAACGGACGGCCACCTTCTTCGGCGTCTATGCCCTTTCAGGGACCGCGACGGTCTGGCTGGGGTCCTTCCTGGTCAACCTGGGCACCCACATCTTCCATACCCAGCAAGGCGGCTTCGGCATGATCGCCGTCCTGCTCGCCGTGGGCTTTGTGGGGCTGCTGTTCGTGCGCGGCGACGGACGCCTGGCGGCCAAGTAGGCCTCAGCAGGTTGGGCAGGTCACCGACGTGGATTGGCGAGGCGCCAGATAGAACTTCTCGTAGAAGCTCATCGGGACCGGAATGAAATCGCTGACCGGCGAGGTGTAGGTATAGGCCGCCTCGGACAGGATCACCGAGCCATTGGCCGCGACGATGCCTGACGGGACGGCGGGGTCGGGGGTGGCGTGCACGCCCGACCAACTCCCCAGGGCCTGGGTCCAGGCGATGGTGGTGGCGTCTTTGGAGTCCGCGACGATGCTCGTGACCCGCATGCTCAGGCTGGCGGTGGGCAACGGCGCCATCAGGGTGTTGGCCACGGTCCAGATGTCGGTCATCCCGCTGGGGGTCATCGTTGTGCCCTGGGCCACCAGGTCGCCGATCGCCGAGGCGATGTGGCTGGTCTTCCGTTCGGCCATCAGCGCGCCGCACATTTCCGCCAGCCCGAAATAGCAGGCGATCAACGCCGGGGCGATCAGGGCGAATTCGACGGCGGACACGCCCCGCCGGTCACCCTTCAGCTTGCGCCACAGGCTCCCGATCATGAGCCCAATCATGAGTAAGGCTCGTTGCGAAAGGTGGTGGCGGACTCGATCAGCATCTGGCCGTTGCTGAGGGTGGCCACCGACCCATCCAGGAAGGGCGTAACCAGGGTCCAGGGATAGAAGGTGCGCACCAGCACGATGTCGCCGGCGTTGCCCATCTGGAACAGCAGCGAGGAGGAGCTGAACTTCCCGTTGGTGATCGGCTGGGCGATGTTGGTGGACGAGAAGGTCGAGAAGGTGCGGACGTCCACGCTTAGGTTGGTGGTGCAGTTGGCGCCGAGCCAGGACATTTCATTGCAGACCACGGCGGCGAAGCTGGTGGAGGTGGCGCCGCCGGCAAGCTGGAGCTGGCCAGTGCGAATCTGGCGCGCCGCGTCCGTGGTCGCGTTATCCAGGGTGGTCGAGATCAGATAGATCATCCCCAGCTCGATGATGCCGAACAGCAGGCCCAGAAAGGGCAGCGCCAGCATCGCGAATTCCACCGCGGTCGAGCCGTCGCGCCCGCGCGCGAAGCGGGTCAGGGCGCCGCGCAGGCGGCCAAGCCGGGGTTGAGCCATGGACATGGCGCTCAGGCTAACGGCTTGTCCCTAATCGACGGTTTAAGCCCGCACGATTCAAGCGGCGCCATCGCGGCCCTAGGGGGCGCCCGGGGCGGAGGCGGGCGTATTGGTCGGCGTACCGGTCATGGCCGGCCCCGCCGCGCCGCCGCCGTCCTTGGGCGCCGGCAGCGCCTGGCATCTGGGGGAGCAGGTGTATTCCACGGTGTTGACGCCACGGTGCAGGGTGACCACGCCGCTTTCGGGCGCCGTGACCATGACGTGGTCGTCCAACAGGGTGCGCCCGGCGCGGTCCATGACCAGGACGTCGGTCGCGCCATAGCCCTTGCCGAGCAGGATCACGCTGTGCGCGTCGATAACGCTGATGTCCGCCACATTGGGATCGCCGACGATGACGTTGGCGGCGGCGCCCCGCAGCACGATCCGACGGCTCTGATTCACCCGAATGACGGTGGAATCCGCCGCCGCGGTGGTCGCCGCGAAGGTCGCGGAGATTAACAGGGCGGCGCAAACGGTCCCGGCGGCGCGGCGCATCGGCCGATACTCCTCAAAAGCGTGACGACCACCAGGGTCTGCTGGAATGGTCAATAAAGCTTGAAAGCCCTCACGCTCGCGCGCGCGAGTCTATAGAGCAGAGGAGGGCGGCAATCGTAGATAATATTCAATGAATATATCGTCTTGGTTAATCATTGATAATGGTAAACTTAAATAAACTATAGAAAAGAATCGAGTAACCCTCGGCTGTTTACTGGTAATTAAATGCGTTGGTGCAAATTGATCGTGTTTTCGGGGGCGAGCAGAAGGACTGCTTCCAACCTCCTGTCCAACTGTTTGCTCAATGAGGAGATACAACATGTCCAAGTTCATGACCCGCTTCGCGAAAGACGAGTCCGGCGCCACGGCGATCGAATACGGCCTGATCGTCGCCCTTATCGCGGTGGTCATCATCACCGCGGTGACGACTCTCGGCGGCCACTTGAATAACGCCTTCGTCAAGATCAACACGGGCCTGTCGTCCGTCTGAGGCAGACTTAAAGTCCGGAAAACGGGGGCCGCGTCGCGCAAGCGTCGCGGCCTTCGCCGTTTCGGGGCGCCGATTTTGGCGCCTGGCCAACCTTGGCCGAAACGTTTCCTTCACTGCTGACGCCGATTCTGAGCGTCAAAGGCGCCATGGCGTTTTCGGGCCGAGAGTCTCTTATGAACATCCTTCAGGCCGCTCTGCTGACCCTGTTCCCGGCGTTGGTGATCATCGCCGCGCTCACCGATGCGACCAGCTTCACCATTCCGAACCGGATCTCGCTGTTGCTGCTGGCGGTCTATTTCCCAGCCTCGCTATTGCTCGGTCGTTCGCCGGCCGAGATGGGCGTCGACGTCGCCATCGGCCTCGCGGCGCTCGTGGCGGCCATGGGCATGTTCGCCGCCGGCTGGATCGGCGGCGGCGACGCCAAGCTGTTCGCCGCCTGCGCTCTCTGGCTGGGCTTTCGCGGCGCGCCGGCCTTTCTGCTGATCACAGCCCTTGCCGGCGGCGGCCTCGCGGTCCTGCTGCTCAACGTCCGTTCCGCGTCTCTGAAGAGTTATTTTGTCGCGGCCCCAGCCTGGCTGTCACGGCTGGTGACGCCTGGCGGCGATGTGCCCTATGGGGTCGCCATCGCCGCGGGGGCGTTGGCCGCCTTTCCGCAGAGCAATCTCATCGCCGCGTTTCACGGCCGATTTTAACGCGATTCCAACCCTGCTTAGCGCGTCGTTAACCATGAACCCACAAGGTCGAGGCGCCCTAACAGGGATTCGTAAGTCGCGAAGTGTTCTGGCCATCGGCTAATCCGCCGATCGGCCTCGGAGTGTAAAGCCTGCCATGGGCTCCAATCGGGTGATCATTCTGGTCGTCGCCATCGCCGCCGCGATGGGCTTGATGCTGATCGTCCGTGGTCTGGCCGGGCATCACGGGCCGCCCCAGCCGGTGGCCGCCGTCGCGCCGGCGCAACCCATGACCAATGTGCTGGTGGCTCACCGTGACCTGCCGACAGGCACGCGGATCGGCGCCGGCGATGTGGTCTGGCAGCCCTGGCCAGCCAATGCCCTCAACGCCGCCTTCATCACGGACGGGCATTCCGCCCAAGCCGCCCCCTCTGGCGCCGTCGCCAAGATCGCCCGCACCGCCGAGGCCGCCGTGGCCAGCGCTGGACCGATGGAAGCCGTCTACGGCGCCATCGTCCGTGTTCCGATTCTAGCCAATGAGCCCGTCGTCCAGTCCAAACTGGTGCGTTCAGGCCAGGGCGGCTTCATGGCCGTGGTGCTCCATCCCGGCATGCGCGCGGTGGCCATTCCGATCAGCGTGAGCACCGCCGCGGGTGGGTTCGTCCTGCCGGGCGATCGGGTCGACGTGGTGCAGGCCAAGCAATCCGATGGGTCCAACGGCGGACATGGCTACACGTCTCAAACTCTTTTGCAGAACGTCGAGGTCCTCGCCATCGACCAGGCCAGCGAGCCGGCCAAAGGCGCCCAGGCCATGGTCGGCGCGACCGCGACGCTGGAAGTACCCGCCGCCGACGCGGAGGTGATGGCCAAGGCCAAGGCCCAGGGCGAGGTCGTGCTGGCGCTGAGGTCCTATGCCGACGCTGGCGGCGCTTCAGGACGCGGCTCGCCCACCGCCCGCCAGGCCACGGGCGAAGTCCACATCTACCGGGCCGGGGTCATGAGCAACGCGATGGTGACGCCATGAGAGCTTCCGCCGCCAGCCTGGCCGCCCTGATCGTCTTCGGCCTTTCGGCCGCGCCCAGCTTCGGCCAGGACGTCGCCTCGCCGCCTCCGCTTCCGATGGCTTCCGCTCCATTGCCTCCGGCTGGCGCGGAAGAGTTGCGGGTGGATCTGGCGACCCAGACCGAAGCCGGCCAGAACCTGTCGATCCCCAAGGGGCGGTCCGCGATCGTCGACCTGCCCGTGGATGCCCGCGACGTCCTGGTCACCAACCCGCTGATCGCCGACGCGGTGTTGCGCTCGCCGCGCAAGATCATGATCCTGGGCGTCGCGCCGGGACAGACCGACGCGGTTTTCTTCGACGCTGCGGGGCGCCGAATCCTGGCGCTGAACATCCGTGTCGACCTGGATTTCAGCGCCGTCAGCGACACCATCTCCAGGATCATCCCCGGCTCGCGCGTGCATGTCGAGGCGGCGAACAACAGCATCGTCCTGTCCGGCCAGGTCGCCAATCTCGCCGACGCCGATCATGCCATGCAGATCGCCCAGCAGTTCACCACCAAGCCCGAGCAGGTGATCAATATGATCAGCATCGCCGGCAAGGATCAGGTGATGCTGAAGGTGCGCATCGTCGAGGTGCAGCGGTCGGTGATCAAGCAGCTGGGTTTCAACCTGGCCACCACCCTCGGCCAGATCGGCAACCCACAGTTCGCGCTGGCCTCGGCGGCGACCTACGCGGTGAACGGCTCGCTGCTCGGCGGCCTCACTGCCGGCGGAAGCCTGGACACCACCCAGCAGCCCGAGCTGTCGGTGCCCTGCGCGACGGGTGTGACAGGGACTTGCAGCCAGATCTTCCACAGCAATACCGGGACTTACACCTATACAAACTCCTCGGGGCAGCTCGTGACGGGAACAATCAACAACGGCAACACCGCGACCGTCGCGACCACCGCCGGATCGACAGGCATCAACAAGGCCTCAGGCTCGCTGCAGGCCTTCGAACAGGTGGGCCTGGTGCGCACCCTGGCGGAGCCCAATCTGACCACCGTCTCCGGCGAGGGCGCCAAATTCCTGGCCGGCGGCGAGTTTCCCGTGCCGACCGGCGAGGACTCCACGGGCCGCGTCAGCATCGAGTTCAAGTCCTATGGCGTTGGTCTGGGCTTCGTGCCGACCGTGCTGTCCGGCGGGCGGATATCGCTGAAAATCTCCACCGAGGTATCCGAGCTGACCAATACCGGCTCCTTCACCCTGTCCACCGGCGCCACCAGCGCCAACCTGACCGTACCCGGCCTGGATGTCCGGCGCGCCGAGACCACCGTCGAACTGCCCTCGGGCGGATCGATGATGATCGCCGGCCTGCTCAAGGAAGAGACCAAGGAAGATATCGACTCGCTGCCGGGCCTCACCAACCTGCCTGTGTTGGGCGCCCTGTTCCGGTCGCGCGACTATCAGGAGGGCGAGACCGAGATGATGGTCATCGTCACCCCCTACATCGTCGGCCCCACCTCGCCGGCCAACCTGCAGACGCCGGCGGATGGGCTGAAGATCGCCGACGACGCCTCGACCATTCTGATGGGGCAGCTGAACAAGACCTATCACGTCAAACCGCAACCGGCGGCGCAAACCCCGCCGCCGAGCTACCAGGGACCGGTCGGCTATGTCATTGAATAGGCGCCAGGAGACCGTGCTTCGAGCCCTGCTGGCCGCGATCCTCGCCGCCTGCGTGGCGGCCTGCGCCTCGCGCCCGCCGCCCAAGGATCAGGCCGCCCAGCAGGGCGGCCCGACCCCGACCGAGCAGTTCACCGCGACAGCAGACTCCCATCGCGATCAGATCCTCATCGCCGCCCATGCGGAAGGCCTGTCGGCCGCCCAGGCGGCGGCCCTGTCGGACATGGTGGACCGCTGGCGCGACAACGGCGGCGGCCCGATCACGGTCCAGGCGCCCAGCCATGGCGGCGGTGAATCTTATCGCTCGGCCATGGCCATCCAGGAGGCTCTGACCGGCCTGGGCCTGCGCGATACGCAGATCAAGCTGACCGGCTACGAAGCGTCCACCGCCGAAGGCGCGCCGGTCGTCGTCAGCTTCGCCAGTTATGAGGCCAGGACGCCCAAATGCGGTCAGGACTGGGACGCCTTCACCAAGTCCGCCGACAACAAGGTCAACAGCAATTTCGGCTGTGCGATCACCGCCAACATGGCGGCGATGGTCGCTAATCCAGCCGATCTCGCCGGCCCACGCTCCAGTGACCCGGCGGACGTCCAGCGCCGCGAAACCACCCTCGGCAAATATCGCACGGGGGCAGTGAGCAGCAGCGCCAAGGACGATCAGGCCGGTGGCGCCGTCTCGACAGTGATTCAGTAGGAAGGGCGTTCGTGACCAAACCCTTCGCAGGACCTGACGACAACGACCCCGACGTCGGATTCGGCGCCGACGACGACTTCTCCCTCGACGCCGCCGATCCCTGGCGTACATCCGCGCCCGCGCCGAAAGCGCGCGCCGACGATCCCTTCGCCGACGTCTCCGCCGACCCTTACGCTGTCCCGGACGAACGCATCGATCCGTTCGCGGCCGCCCCGCCGCGCGCCTATGCCCAGGCGGGCGCTTCGGCCAATCCGGTCGGCGATATGGTGGCCGGCGCCGAGGCGGCGCTCGGCGAAGGCGCCTTGGGCGAGGCCAGCGTGCCGCGCATCGCCATCCACATCTTCTGCGAGCGGCAGGACACCGCCGCCGTGGCCGACAAGGCCCGCCGCGACCGACGGATGGCCCGCGCCCAGACCACGGTCCAGCCGGGCGGCCTTTCGGCCGCGGTCGACTACTATCGCAACCAGCCCACCCCCTCCCTGGTGATCGTCGAGAGCCAGGATCCGGCCAACATCCTGATCCCGCAGCTGGATCAGCTGGCCGAGGTCTGCGATCCGGGCACCAAGGTCCTGGTCATTGGCGCTCATAATGACATCGCCCTCTATCGCGAGCTGATGCGGCGCGGTGTGAGCGAGTATCTGGTGCCGCCGCTGCAGACCCTGCAGCTGATCCGCGCCATCACCACCCTCTATTCCGATCCGTCGGCGCCCTTCGTCGGGCGGCAGATCGCCTTCATCGGCGCGCGAGGCGGGGCCGGCTCCTCGACCATCGCCCATAACCTGGCCCACATCCTCTCCGAGCGGATGCAGACCAACACGGTGATCGTCGACTTCGACCTGGCGTTCGGCACCGCCGGCCTCGATTTCAACCAGGACCCGCTGCAAGGCGTCGCCGATGCGCTGCAACAGCCCGACCGGCTTGATCCGGTGCTGCTGGAGCGGATGATGGTCCACTGCACGGACCGCCTCAGCCTGTTCGCGGCGCCGGCCAATCTGGACAGCGATTACGATATCTCGCCGGACGCCTTCGAGGAGGTGGCCGGCAAGATCAGAAACACCGCGCCCTTCGTCGTGCTCGATCTGCCGCATCACTGGTCCAACTGGGTGCGCCGGACCTTGCTCGCCGCCGACGATGTGGTGGTCACCGCCGTGCCGGACCTGGCCAGTTTGCGGAACGCCAAGAATATCGTCGACCTTGTCCGGCAAGCGCGCCCGAACGATGCGCCGCCGCGCCTGGTGCTCAACCAGGTCGGCATGCCCGGACGGCCGGAGGTCCCGGCCAGGGATTTCACCGCCGCCCTTGGCATCGAGGCCTCGCTCGTCGTCGGCTTCGACGCCAAGCTGTTCGGCCAGGCCGCCAACAACGGCCAGATGATCTCGGAGATCAACAGCCGCGCAAAGGCCGCCGAGGGCCTTGAGCGGCTGGCCCAGCTGATCGCCCGACGAGACGCCCCAGAGCCCGTCAAGACGTCGCTGCTCGGCGGCCTGTTCAAGCGGACCTGAGGCGATGTTCGGCAAGCGACCTTCCGATGGGGATGGCGACAAGGTCCTCGCGCATGCGCCGCCGCCCAATGGCGGCGCGCCCATCGCCACGCGACCCCAGCCGATCGATCCGGCGACGGTGAAACAGGCGCTGGCGCCGCCGGCCGCCACGCCGCGCGCCCAGTCCGCGACCGATCGTCTGGCTGGCGCCCACGCGGCCCAAAAGCCCGGCGCGCCGGGATCGGGACCCAAGGCGACGTCGGCGTTCGAACAGCTGCGCGCCGCCCAGGGCGGGCCGACCGCTGAGATCGTTCGTGAGCAGAGCGATTATTACCACGCGACGAAGACCACCATCTTCAACGCCCTGATCAACACCATCGACCTGCCGCAGCTGGCGCAGCTGGACGCCAAGACGGCGGGCGAGGAAATTCGCGATATCGTCGCCGAGCTGGTGGCGATCAAGAACGTCTCGATGTCGGTGGCCGAGCAGGAGCATCTGGTCCAGGACATCATCAACGATGTGCTGGGCTATGGCCCGCTGGAGCCGCTGCTGGCGCGGGACGACATCGCCGACATCATGGTCAATGGCGCGGGCCGGGTCTTCATCGAAGTCAGCGGCAAGGTGCAGCTGACCAATGTCCGCTTCCGCGACAACGCCCAGCTGATGAACATCTGCCAACGGATCGTCAGCCAGGTCGGCCGGCGGGTGGATGAAAGCTCCCCCATCTGCGACGCCCGCCTCCCCGACGGCAGCCGCGTCAACGTCATTGCGCCGCCCTTGGCTCTGGATGGTCCCACCCTGACCATCCGGAAGTTCAAGAAAGACAAGCTGACCATGCGCAACCTGGTCGACTTCGGGTCGATCAGTCCGGAAGGCGCGCGGGTGCTGGGCGTCATCGGCGCCTCGCGATGCAACATCCTGATCTCCGGCGGCACCGGTTCGGGCAAGACCACGCTTCTGAACACCCTGACCGCCTTCATCGACCCTACCGAGCGGGTGATCACCTGCGAGGACGCGGCCGAACTGCAGCTGCAGCAGCCGCACGTGGTGCGCCTTGAAACCCGCCCGCCGAACCTGGAAGGCTCCGGCCAGATCACCATGCGCGACCTGGTGAAGAACTGCCTGCGGATGCGGCCGGAGCGGATCATCGTCGGCGAAGTGCGCGGCCCCGAAGCCTTCGACCTGCTGCAGGCCATGAACACCGGCCACGACGGCTCCATGGGCACGCTGCACGCCAACACCCCGCGCGAGGCGATCAGCCGGCTCGAATCCATGATCACCATGGGCGGCTACGGCCTGCCGTCGAAGACCATCCGCGAAATGATCGTCGGCTCGGTGGACGTGATCATCCAGGCCGCCCGGCTGCGTGACGGCTCGCGCCGCATCACCCACATCACCGAGGTGTTGGGGCTGGAGGGCGAGGTCATCATCACCCAGGACCTGTTCGTCTACGAAATCACGGGCGAGGACTCGCTGGGGGGTGTGGTCGGCAAGCATCGCTCCACCGGCATCGCCCGCCCGCGCTTCTGGGACCGCGCCCGCTACTACGGCCTTGAGCGCGAGTTGGCCGAGGCCCTGGACGCGGCCGAATGACCCTCCTGACCATCATTGTCGCGGTGCTGGGCTTCGTCATGGTGGCGGGCCTTGGCATGGTCTTCGCCGGGGGCGGCGACGCCAAGGCGGTCAAGCGGGCCCAGGCCATCGCCGGCGCTGGCCGTGGCGAACGCGCCGCCCGCGTCAAGCCGTCGGCCAATGAGCCGGGGACGCGCCGCAAACAGCTGCTGAAGTCGCTCAAGGAACAGGAACGCCAGCAGCGCAAGGCTCAGCTCACCCTGGGCGCGCGGCTGCAACAGGCCGGCCTCAGCCTGACGGTCACCAACTTCTATATCTTCAGCGCTGTCTTCGGCGTGGTGGTCATGGTGATCGCCCTGTTCCTGCGCGTGAACATCGTTGTCTGCCTCCTATTCGGCGTCGCCGCCGCGGGTGGCCTGCCGCGCTGGGTGGTCGGCATGCTCGCCAATCGCCGCAAGAAGGCCTTCACCGAGCTCTTTGCGGACGCCATCGACGTGATCGTGCGCGGCATCAAGTCCGGCCTGCCGGTGCATGACTGTCTGCGCATCATCTCCCATGAGAGCCCCGCGCCCCTGGGTCCGGAATTCCAGCGGCTGGTGGAGAATTTGGCGGTCGGCCTGACCATGGACCAGGCCATGGAGCAGATGTACGAGCGCATGCCGACCTCCGAGCTGCGCTTCTTCTCCATCGTGCTGGCGATCCAGCAGAAGACCGGCGGCAACCTCGCCGAGGCGCTGGGCAACCTTTCCGCCGTGCTGCGCGCGCGAAAGCTCATGCGCGAGAAGATCAAGGCCCTGTCCTCCGAGGCCAAGGCGTCGGCCTTCATCATCGGCAGCCTGCCGCCGGCGGTGGTCGGGCTGATTAGCGTGACCGCCCCGGCCTATATGGCGGTCATGTACACCGAGCGGCGCGGCCAGATGATGCTGGGCGGCGGCGTGATCTGGATGGTTCTGGGCATCCTGGTGATGCGCAAGATGATCAACTTCAAATTCTGAGGGGCACGCATGGATATCGTCGGCCTCGTCACCGATCCAACCAACATCATTACCGCTGTTGCCGGCGTGCTGGTGTTCGCCACCGTGGTCACCCTCGCTGGCCCGATGATGAACCGCAGCCAGCTGGAAGGCCGGATGAAGTCCGTGGCCAACCGGCGCGAGGAGCTGCGGCGCAAGTCGCGCCAGGCGCTCGCCAATCGGCACAACAGCGGTGGACCGCGGTTGCGCCACACCGACACGGGCCTCTCCAAACGGGTGGTGGAGCGGCTGGAGTTGTCGAGACTGCTCGAAGACCCCAAGGTGGTCGATAAGCTGGCCCAGGCCGGCTTCCGCGGCCCCCAGCCGGTGACGACCTTCTACTTCTTCCGCTTTATCGCCCCCTTTGTGCTGGCGGCGCTGACCGCCTTTTATCTGTTCGTGGTCAATGGCTTCAACCTGCCAACCATGTCCAAGCTGTGCATCTGCATGGGGGCGATGGTGCTGGGCTACTACGCCCCCAACCTTTACATCTCCAATGTCGCCACCAAGCGCCGCGAATCCATCGTCGCGGGCTTCCCGGACGCCCTCGACCTGCTATTGATCTGCGTCGAGTCCGGCATGTCCATCGAGGCGGCGCTGCAGAAGGTCAGCCAGGAGATCGGCGCCTCCTCCATCGAACTGGCCGAGGAGCTGTCGCTGCTGGTGGCCGAGCTGTCCTATCTGCCCGATCGCACCTTGGCCTATCAGGGCCTGGCCAAGCGAACCAACCACCCCGGGGTCAAGTCGGTGGCCACGGCCATGGTCCAGGCCGAGCGCTATGGCACGCCGCTGGGCGGCGCCTTGCGGACCATGGCCAAGGAAAACCGCGAGCTGCGCATGTCCGCCGCCGAAAAGATCGCCGCCGCCCTGCCGGCCAAGCTCACCGTGCCGATGATCGTCTTCTTCCTGCCGGTGTTGTTCGTCTTCGTGCTTGGCCCGGCGATCATCAAGGTGCAGGACGCCATGGCGCCCAAATAAGGGCTGAGGCTACCGGGGATGCGCCCTTGACGGCGATCCGCGAGTTCCCTATTTGTTCTAATATGAATGCCGTGACCGACATCGCCGAGCTAGACGCCGAACCCCTCGATGAGGGGACCCCGCGGGTTGAGGCGCGGGTGCGGGGGGTGGCTCGGGCTGGCGAGGTCGGGCTGGTGCTGCTGGAGGTGGTCGAGGCGCTGGCGCTGAAGGCGGCGCGGGTGGTGACGGAGCAGGCCGAGGACGAGGGG
>Ga0302317_10000724_pt1 | contig 26437 bp, 22 predicted proteins | sample III_Palsa_N3_3_FD_200450 | JGI IMG/M metagenome (GOLD analysis project Ga0302317, IMG submission 200450) | Peat permafrost microbial communities from Stordalen Mire near Abisko, Sweden - III_Palsa_N3_3 | ecosystem: Environmental > Terrestrial > Soil > Palsa > Peat permafrost | place: Sweden...
GCATGAGCCGGGTCACGAGCGCAGCTGAGCTTAAGAGCGCCTTCGAGGCGGCCCACAAATTTGACCCGGTGGTCTTTGCCGAGCCGTGGATTACCGGCGCGGAGTACACCGTGGGCATTTTGCAGGGCGCGGCGCTGCCTTCGATCCGGATCGAAACGCCGCGCACCTTCTATGACTACGAGGCCAAGTACTTCCGCGATGACACGCGTTACTTCTGCCCCTCCGGGCTGGCAGCGCCGGTGGAAGCGCATCTGGCCCAACTGGCGCTGGCAGCTTTCGAAGCCTGTGGCGCCGAGGGCTGGGGCCGCGCGGACTTCATGATGGATGCAACTGGCCGGCCGCTGCTGCTTGAGATCAACACCGTGCCCGGCATGACGGATCACAGTCTGGTGCCGATGGCGGCCCGCACTGCCGGCATCAGCTTCGAGCAGCTCGTCTGCCGCGTGCTCGAGACGAGTTTTGTGAGGGTGCCGTGCTGAACCGCCGCCGCAACCGCCGCCGAACCTCCGAGCGCAAAGGCTGGACACTGCCGGCGCTGCCATGGCGCGCACTGGGCTTGATCCTCGGCGCGGCAGCGGCAGTGGTCCTCGCGTGCGTGGCGCTGGGGCATCTGCTCGACCAACCCATCGCCAGTGTGCGCGTTGACGGCTCGTTCCAGCACCTCTCAGCGCTCGATGTGGAAAAGGCGGTACGCGCCAATCTGCATGGTGCCGGCCTGATCACCGTGGATCTGGATCGCGTGCGGCGCGGCGTGAGCGCACTGCCGTGGGTGGATGTGGCAACAGTCCAGCGCAGCTGGCCGCGCGGTCTCACCGTGCACGTGGCCGAGCAGGTGGCCGTGGCGCGCTGGAACGCCGGCGATCTGGTGAACGCCCGCGGACAGCTGTTCATCAGTGAGGCGCGCTTCGTGCCCCCGGAGCTCCCGCAGCTATCCGGTCCGGATGGCACCGCGCCGGAAGTGGTCGCTCGCTATCAGGCGGCGCAGGGGCGGATCGTCGAAGCAGGCATGCGGCTGGTGGCCGTGAAGCTCGATACGCGCGGTGCCTGGGAGCTGCTGCTCGACAACGGCGTTACGGTGCGCCTCGGTAATCGTCAGGTGGATGAGCGCTTCGAGCGTTTCGCCAGCGCTGCACTGCACCTGATCAGCCAACGAGCCACCGATATTGCCTACGTGGACATGCGCTACTCCAACGGTTTTGCCGTCGGCTGGCGCAATGCCGCCAGTCACCTGGCCGGCTCGCTCTTACCAAAGGAAGCCATTCCCGATGCCTAAGCGTTCGGACCGATCGGTGGTCGTGGGACTGGATGTCGGCACCTCCAAGGTGGTGGCGCTGGTCGGAGAGCTCGCGGCCGACGGTTCGGTCGAGGTCATCGGCCTGGGATCCCAGCCCTCGCGCGGCCTCAAGAAAGGTGTGGTCGTGAACATCGAATCGACCGTGCAATCTATCCAGCGCGCCGTCGAGGAAGCCGAGCTGATGGCTGGCTGCGAGATTAACGCGGTCTATGCCGGCATCGCCGGTAGCCACGTACGGAGCCTCAATTCGCACGGTGTCGTGGCGATCCGCGATCGTGAAGTGGTGCAGAGCGATGTCGATCATGTGATCGAGGCGGCCAAGGCCGTGGCGATCCCGGCTGACCAGCGCATCCTGCATGTGCTGCCACAGGAATTCATCATCGACGGGCAGGAAGGAATCCGCGATCCAATCGGCATGTCCGGCGTGCGCCTTGAAGCCAAGGTGCATATCGTCACCGGGGCCGACAGCGCCGCGCAGAACATCATCAAGTGCGTACAACGCTGCGGTCTTACCGTCGAGGACATCGTGCTCGAGCAGCTCGCCAGCAGCTTCGCGGTGCTGACCGACGATGAAAAGGAGCTGGGCGTGTGCATTGTCGATGTCGGCGGCGGCACCACGGATATCGCGGTGTTCAGCGGCGGCGCCATTCGCCACACCGCGGTAATCCCGATCGCTGGCGATCAGGTGACCAACGATATCGCGGTCTCGATGCGCACTCCCACCCAGTACGCCGAGGACATCAAGATCCGCTATGCCTGCGCGCTCTCACAGCTGGCGAATCCCGATGAGAGCATCGAAGTGCCGAGCGTCGGTGATCGTCCCGCGCGGCGCCTGGCTCGCCAGACGCTTGCTGAAGTGGTTGAGCCGCGCTACGAGGAGCTGTTCAACCTGATTCGCGAGGAGCTGCGGCGCAGCGGCTTCGAGGAAATCATTGCTGCCGGCATCGTGCTCACCGGCGGCAGCGCACGCATGGAAGGCGCGATCGACCTGGCCGAGGAGATTTTCCACGTGCCGGTGCGCCTTGGCATCCCGCAGCAGGGTCGCGGTCTGACCGATGCGGTGCGCAACCCAATCTATTCAACGGCAGTCGGATTGTTGCTGTACGCCTGCGCCAATGCTCACAGCAGTAGCGGCGGTGGGCCGCGTGCCAAGAGCGTTGGCGGGACCATGGCCCGCATGAAGCGCTGGTTTCAGGGGAATTTCTAGAGTTTTTCGACCTAAAGTCACTGTTAAGGGGAGCTGACACTATGTTTGAACTGATGGACGCTTATAGCCAGAGTGCTGTAATCAAGGTGATTGGCGTGGGTGGTGGCGGTGGCAATGCCGTCTCCCACATGGTTTCCACCGGCATCGAAGGAGTTGAGTTCATCTGCATCAATACCGATGCACAGGCACTCAAGGCCTCGAAGGTGAAGACCGCGCTGCAGATCGGCAGCAACATCACCAAGGGCCTGGGTGCGGGTGCCGATCCGGAGATCGGCCGCCAGGCGGCGCAGGAAGATCGTGATCGGATCCTGGAGCTGATCCAGGGCTGCGACATGCTCTTCATCACGGCGGGCATGGGCGGTGGTACCGGCACCGGCGCCGCACCCGTGGTCGCGCAGCTTGCGCGCGAGCAGGGGATTCTGACCGTCGCGGTCGTGACCAAGCCCTTTACGATGGAGGGCAACAAGCGCTCGCTGGTGGCCGACCACGGGATCGCGGAACTGACCAAGAACGTCGATTCGCTGATCACGATCCCGAATCAGAAACTGCTGACCGTGCTCGGTCCGACGACAACACTGCTCGATGCCTTCAAGAGCGCCAATCAGGTGCTGCAGGGCGCGGTGCAGGGCATCGCTGAGCTGATCACGCGACCCGGCCTGATCAACGTCGATTTTGCCGACGTGCGTACGGTCATGTCGGAGACCGGCATGGCGATGATGGGCACGGGCGTGGCGAGCGGCGAGAATCGCGCCCGCGACGCAGCAGCCGCTGCCGTCTCCTCGCCGCTACTTGAGGACATCAACCTGGCCGGCGCCAACGGGATCCTGGTGAACGTCACCGCGGGGCTCGATCTGGCAATCGGTGAGTTTGAGGAGGTAGGGCGCATCGTCAAGGAGTTCGCTTCGGAGGACGCTACGGTTGTGGTCGGCACGGTCATCGATCCGGAGATGTCCAATGAGATCCGCGTCACAGTTGTGGCTACGGGCTTAGGCAACCGGGCCAGCCGCCAGCTGCGCGCTGAGCCGCCGGTTCTCGCAGTGCCGACGGCACAGCGCTCGGCTCGCATGGTGGTCAATAACAAAGGTGAGTCAGCCGCGACCGTCAATTACTCGGACTACGATCAGCCGACGAACTATCGCCGTCAGAAAGTTGCCGTGAATGAGAGTCCGCGGACGGCGGCGCCTGAGACCAGTGGCGAGTTTCTGGATATTCCGACCTTCCTGCGTCGCCAGGCGGATTGATCCGGGCTCTCGCAGTGCAGCGTGCCGTGGCAGGTGCTGCGGCGCGTGTGGTAGCTTACAGTTCGCGTCGGGGAACCCAGAGTCAGTGCGCGCGTTCGAGGTTCAGGCATCAGGCGCGCGCCCCCTTTTACGCTAGCAACGGGAAACACTACTCATGGTTGGTCAACGAACTCTGCGCAACAGCATCCGTGCCACGGGCGTCGGGCTACATACGGGCAAGAAGGTGCTGATGACGGTCCGTCCAGGAGCCGTCGACTCAGGTATCGTCTTCATCCGTACCGATCTGCCGCAGACTCAGGACATTCCGGCGCGCGCCGAGAATGTCGGTGAGACTACGCTCGGTACCACGCTCATCCAGGGTGCGGCCAAGGTCTCGACGGTTGAGCACCTGCTCTCGGCATTCGCGGGACTGGGGATCGATAACGCGCGTGTCGAGGTCAATGCTCCGGAAGTGCCGATCATGGACGGCAGCGCCGGTCCGTTCGTGTTCCTGCTGCAGTCGGCCGGCATCGAGGAGCAGCACGCGCCCAAGCGCTTCATCCGCGTGCTCAAGCCGGTGCGTGTGGAGGATGGCGACAAGTGGGCGCAGTTCGAGCCCTTCGAAGGCTTCAAGGTCAATTTCGAAATCGAGTTCGACCACCCGGTCTTCAAACGCCGCGTGCAGCGCGCGACGATGGATTTCTCGACCACCTCGTTCCTGAAGGAAATCAGCCGTGCGCGGACCTTCGGATTCATGCGTGATCTTGAGACACTGCGATCGCGCAACCTAGCGCTCGGCGGTACGCTCGATAACGCGATCGTGCTCGACGATGCCGGAGTGCTCAATGAAGATGGACTCCGTTACGAGGACGAGTTCGTCAAGCATAAGATCCTCGATGCGATCGGCGATCTGTACCTGCTCGGACACAGCCTGATTGGTGAATTCAGCGGTCACAAGTCAGGCCACGGCCTGAACAACCGTCTGCTGCGTGCGCTGCTCTCTGATCGCGCTGCCTGGGAAGAGGTGACTTTTGAGCGTCCGGAGCTGGCCCCGATCTCCTACCTGCAGGCCCAGCCAGCGCCGCAGACCGCGCTCGCTTCCTAAAGGCTCCGCCGGCTCTCTTTATTAAGTAACCGGCGGGGCGTTCGGAACCCGCCGTGTGGCTCAGCGCTTTCGTGGCGCGGGGCCGGCGCCGGGACTGACCCGCAGACGAATGCGCCCAATGGCCGGATCGCGGGCACTGGCCTTGGCCAGCAGCGGCTCGGTGGCGTAACGCAGCCGCTCGCACCAGGCCGCGGACTCGGCGTAGCCGATCAGTTCCCCGGCCTTGACCACCACCTGGACAACGTGCGGAGCCAGCTCCGCCGGCAGCTCATCGCGCAGCCACGCCAGCCATTGCTGCTGAGCGGTCGCGATTGCACCAATATTATGCAATGTGGAATCACGTGCCAGTAACTTGCTGATTGCAATGGAACTTCCAGATCCGCGAAACGTACTTTTTCCCAGTTTGAGGGGTCGCTTCTTGTTTTGGGGGCGGTTCTTCGGCATAGTTCTTCGCACCGATCAAGGGCAAACCCGCTGAAAGGCGGGGACGCAAAGCCACCGGTCTAAAGCGGAGTGCGCTATGACAGCGGGGTTACCGGCGAGCAAGGCTACTGCATTTGCAGCACAAGAGGGCGCGCAGCACTCCGCTAAGTGTGTCCCGGTGCCTGAAGGGCGCCAGCAGCCTTCCGCGAGTTTCGGCTTTTTTCCTGCGGGACGCCCGGAGTCACCGGCATGAATTTGATTTTCTTCTCGCGCCGCGAAGGTCGGGCGCGACATCTGAATCTTGCGCACCCGTTAACTCTGGGTCTTACCGCCGTGGGCGTCCTGGGGCTCCTGACCGGTGTGTTTATGCTCGGGCAGCGCTTTGCGACCGACCCGCGCGTGCTGGCCTCCAATGTCTTCAACCAGCAGCGGGCCGAGATTGCCTCGCTGAAAGTGCAGCTGCAGGATCGTGTTGATGCCCTGGCGATGCGCCTCGGTCAGCTCGATGCACACCTGATCCGCCTGAATGCACTTGGCAAACGCCTGACGCAGATGGCGAATATCAACAGTCAGGAGTTCGACTTCGATCATGATCCACCGCAAGGTGGCCCCGAGAGCGATTCGGCCACGCGCGGTGCGCAGATTCCGGAACTTCAGAACGGTATCGAGGCGCTCGATGCGCACCTGGATGTGCGCTCCTCCCAGTTCGATGCGCTCCAGAATGTCATTCTGGGCCGCGAGTTATCGGCTGAGATCCGGCCCTCGGGCCGACCGGTTGTGGATGGCTACATCTCCTCGTACTTCGGCGAGCGCATGGATCCTTTCAACGGTGAAGAGGCGTTCCACAAGGGTGTGGATTTTGCCAGCGAGACCGGCGCCGACGTGCAGGCGGTTGCGAGCGGGGTGGTCACGTGGGCTGGCCCGCGCGAAGGCTACGGGAATCTGGTTGAGATCAACCACGGCAACGGCTACGCGACCCGCTATGCTCATGATTCGGTCATCTACGTCGCTGTCGGTGATACCGTGCAGCGCGGTCAGTCTATTGCCCAGGTGGGTTCTACCGGCCGCTCGACCGGGCCCCACGTCCATTTTGAAGTCCTCAAGGACGGTCGCCAGATCGATCCAATCTCCTTCGTCGAGCACTAGGCTCTAAGCGAACTAACAAGTTCCGCGCCTGCCGAACCTTCCGTACAATACGCCGTCCGTAAACCCGGCCGGTAACGTAATCACTTGAATTTCCAGTTGTTTGCCCCAAAGGATCCCCTGTGCTCCAGGCCCTGACCCGTGTTTTTGGCAGTCGTAATGACCGGCTCGTAAAGGGCATGGCCAAGCCCGTGCGCGAGGCCGCCTCTTTTGAGCCGGCGCTCAAGGCGCTCTCCGATGAGGCGCTGGCCGCCAAGACGGAGGAGTTCAAGGGCCGCCTCAAGCAGGGCGCGAGCCTCGACTCGCTGCTGCCTGAAGCCTTCGCCGTCGTGCGCGAAGCAGCCACCCGTGTGCTCAAGATGCGCCACTTTGATGTACAGCTGATCGGTGGCATTTCACTGCATCAGGGTCGCATCGCCGAGATGCGCACCGGTGAGGGCAAGACGCTGGTGGCCACGCTCCCGGCGTACCTGAACGCGCTGACCGGCGATGGCGTGCATGTCGTCACCGTCAATGAATACCTGGCTTCGCGCGATGCCGAATGGATGGGACCGGTATTTCGCTTTCTCGGCATGAGCGTCGGCGTGATCCGCGGTCAGCAGGAGGAAGATGAAAAACGCGCCGCCTATGCGTGCGACATCACCTATGGCACCAACAACGAATTCGGTTTTGATTACCTGCGCGACAATCTGGCCTATCGGCTCGAGAGCCGCGTGCAGCGCAAGCTCGCCTTCGCGATCGTCGATGAAGTCGATTCGATCCTGATCGATGAGGCGCGCACGCCGCTGATCATTTCCGGCCCTGCCGAGGAGAGCACCGAGGTCTATCAGAAGATCAACGCGCTGGTGCCGCGCCTGACCAAGCAGGAGACCGAGGAGGGCCCGGGCGATTACTCAGTCGATGAGAAGGGCAAGCAGGTCCACCTGACCGAAGAAGGCCACGAGCGGGTCGAGCAGCTGATGGGTGAGATCGGACTGCTGCGCGATGGCGAGAGCCTCTACGATGCGGCCAACATCCGCCTGATGCACCACCTGAATGCCGCGATGCGCGCGCACGCGCTCTACCGGCGCGATGTGGAGTACATCGTCCGCAACGGCGAAGTGATCATTGTCGATGAGTTCACCGGCCGCACGATGATCGGCCGGCGCTGGTCCGACGGCCTGCATCAGGCGGTTGAGGCCAAGGAAGGCGTGCGCGTGCGCGAGGAGAACCAGACGGTTGCCTCGATCACGTTCCAGAACTACTTCCGCCTCTACAGCAAGCTCTCTGGCATGACCGGCACGGCCGATACCGAAGCGCCCGAATTCCTGCAGATCTATGGCCTTGAGGTGCTGGTGATTCCGACGCACCGGCCGATGATCCGCAAGGACCATTCGGATTTCGTGTACCTCACGCAGCAGGATAAGTTCGAAGCGATCATCACCGACATACGCGAGTGCGTGGCCCGCTCCCAACCGGTGCTGGTCGGCACGACTTCGATCGAAACCAGCGAATTCCTGGCCGGGCTGCTGGAGAAGCACGGCATTGCCCACCAGGTGCTCAATGCCAAGCAGCATGAGCGCGAGGCCCATGTCATCGCCCAGGCCGGTCGGCCCGGCGGCGTCACGATCGCCACCAACATGGCAGGTCGTGGCACGGACATCGTGCTCGGCGGCAACCCCAAAGCCGAGGTCGAGGCGCTGGGACCTGAAGCGAGCGAGGAAGCGCTCGCCGCGGGGCGCACCCAGTGGCAGGAACGGCACGATCAGGTGATCGAGGCCGGCGGCCTGCACATCATAGGCACTGAGCGGCACGAATCGCGCCGCATCGACAATCAGCTGCGCGGCCGCTCGGGCCGCCAGGGCGATCCGGGCTCGAGCCGCTTCTATCTGTCGATGGAAGACAACCTGATGCGCATCTTCGGTGACCCGAACCGCACCAAGCGCATGCTGCAGATGGCCGGCATGAAGGCCGGCGAGGTCATCGAGAGCCGCCTGCTCTCGCGCCAGATCGAGAAGGCACAGCGCAAGGTCGAAGCCCATAACTTCGACATCCGCAAGAACCTGCTGCTGTTCGATGATGTGGCCAACGATCAGCGCAAGGTGATCTACCAGCAGCGCACCGAGATCCTGGCGACCCAGGACTTGAGCGAAGCGATCCGTGGCATGTACGCCGAGGTGGTCACGGGGCTGATCAATAATCATGTCACGCCACACAGCCCACCGGCCGACTGGGATCTGGCCGAGCTGCGCGCCGCGATCACGCGCGATCTGAATCTTGATCTGGATGTGCAGGGCTGGCTCGCGGCCGAACCAGAAATGGAAGAGGCCGCGCTGCGCGAGCGCATTCAGCGCGCCGTCATGGACAGCTACGAGCAGAAGGAGGCGCGTTTCAATGCGCCGCGGATGCGCCAGGTCGAGCGCGACCTGCTGCTGCAGACGCTCGATCAGCACTGGCGCGATCATCTGGCCGGCATGGACTACCTGCGCCAGGGCATCCATCTGCGCGGCTACGCCCAGAAGGATTACCGCTACGAGTACAAGCGCGAGGCCTTCGAGCTGTTCACCGCGATGCTGAGCCTGGTCAAGTTCGAGACCGTCTCGATTCTCTCGCGGGTCGAAATCCGCAGCCCCGAGCAGCTCGAACGCGAGGAAGCCGAGCGTCGCGAGCGCCTGATGCGCCAGCTGCAGGCGCAGCATGCCGAGGCGCAGTCGATGCTCGGTGCCGCCGAGCCGCCGCCGCCGGCAGCGCCCGGTCTCGACACGGCCGCCGGTGCGATGATCGGCACGGTCCCATTTGTGCGCGGCGATCGCAAGGTCGGGCGCAATGAGTTGTGCCCGTGCGGCTCAGGCAAGAAATTCAAGCACTGCCACGGCGCGCTGGCCGAAGGCCAGTAGTTGGCTGACGCGAGCGCCGCTGCCGTGGGGCTACGCCTGCATGTCGTTGCCGGCGTCGTGTATGACGCCGCGGGTCGGGTGCTGCTTGCACAGCGACCGGCAGGAAAATTCATGGCCGGCAAATGGGAGTTCCCTGGCGGCAAACTCAAGGCCGGGGAAACCGAGACTGTCGCGCTCAAGCGCGAGCTCGCCGAGGAACTTGGCATCGAGGTGCATGAGTGCTCGGCACTGATACGACTCGAGCACCAATATCCGGATCGGCAGGTGAGTTTGAGCGTCTGGAGCGTGGAACACTACAGCGGGAGCGCCCAGGGTGCGGAAGGCCAGGCCCTGCGGTGGGTGGCACCGGCAGCGCTTTTCGGTGAAGATCTGCTGCCAGCTGACTGGCCGATCGTTGATGTACTGAACCAGAAATAAGTGATGAGGTTGAATTGATATGGCGCAGGAAACCGGGCTTCCCGATGTGCAACTCGATGGCAAGGATCTGTATCGCGAAGAGGTCTTTACCGACCGGCGCGCCGGCACCGTGCGCCGCCTGGTGCCGGTGACCCTCGATGGACAGACTGATAGTGCGCGCGCCACGATCTATTCGGGCCAGACGCAGCTCCTGACACCGGGCGGTGTGCTGCCGCTTGCTTTCGAGATCGAGGCGGCGACCCTCGAAGAAGCCGTGGCCCGCTTTCCCGATGCGGTGAAGCTGGCGCTCGAGCAGGCCATCGAGGAAGCGCGCGAATACCGGCGCGAATCGGCCTCACGCATCGTGGTGCCGGATGTTGGCGGCGGCGGCCCGATACCGGGCGGCGGCAAAATCAAGCTGTAGCGCCGCGGCGCAGTCGTTCTAGTCCTCGCTCTCCGGAGCGGGCGGAACTTGTGGATCGTCCGGGTCAGCGGGCTCACCCGGGATCGCGTGCCGTTCGGTGAACCATGCCCCCAGATCCACCATCTTGCAGCGCTCGCTGCAAAAGGGTCGCCACGGGAATTCCTCCGACCACTGGATGCGCCGACCACAGGTGGGGCAGCTGAGGCTCGTCACTTGAAGCCGCCTACGGGCAGCAGGTGAGCGTGAAGCTCACCTCATCGCTTGCCTGCTTGGCGCGGCTCTCGATGCCGTGCCACTCGAGGAAGCGCAGGCTGCAGCGGTAATGACTGCCGCTGATCTCCGGATAGAGCGTCGAGCCCGGTGCCAGGGTAATGCGCAGCAGCTGGTAGGGCGTTTCCCGATCAAAGCTGATCGTGCACTGCCCGCCCGGCGCCACTTCGGCGCGCGAGCGCCCGTTCTGGCGCGTGAGCCACAGCAGTTCGGCAATCGCATCGCACAGCGGGCGCAGCATCCCGAGCCAGCGTCCAAAGGCCTGCGAGCGTTCCTCATCCGACTGATTCAGCCAGAAGAAGTAATCGGGAAGGTCAAACTCGCAGGTGCCACCTGGAATCGCGCTGCGATGCTTGATGGCCGCCAGGAACTCCGAGTCGCGCAGCGGCTGCAGCCAGGAGGCGCCGACGTTTGCCAGATCGGTCCGCAGCCGCACCAGGTTCTCGATCAGCGAGCGCAAGCGCGTGGCATCGATCCCCGGATGATTCTGAAAATCATTGAGCAGTGCCAGGTGTCGCTCAAGTTCCTTCAGCACATCGCTGCGGACATCGCCGCGCGCGGCGATCGAGAGCATATCGAGCAGGCTGGTCATCGCCGAGCGACTGCCCCAGGGGCTTGATTTCTCATTGTGGAACAGGGCCTGGTTATAGAGGAAATCCAGGCGCAGAAAGGTACGCATCCGCTCATTGAGCGGTTGCTCGAAAACCGCGGGCTGATCGGCTGCGGCCGCCGGGCCGCGCATTGGTTCGAAAGCCATCCGCGTATTGTGCTTGAGGGCCGCAGGCGGCGTAAACGTTGTCGACGGTCTTTTTTCCGGCCCAGCGCTGCGGACGGTTCGTTCAGCGCGCGTTCAGCGCGCCTCGGACGACCAGTTTTCAGCCATTTTCAGGTACTGCGCATGGAGCGCTTTCACCTGCGCCGCCAATCCGGCCAGATCAGCGTCATTGCGGATCACATCATCCGCTGCGGCCAGCCGGGCCGCGCGCGGGCTCTGCGCGGCAAGCATGGCCTGTGCCTGTGCAGCGCTGCTGCCGTCGCGTTGGCGCAGCCGCTCCAGCTGCAGGGATTCGGGGCAGTCGATGACCAGAATGCGCTGGTAGCGCTTAAGATCCCCGCTCTCGACCAGCAGCGGTATGACGATAATCACGTAGGGCCCGCGTTGCTGTGCGATACGCGCATCGCTCAGGCGCCGGATGGCAGGGTGTGTCATCCCTTCCAGTACGCGGCGGGCTTCGGGATCAGCAAATACAATCTGCCGCAGCGCGCGCCGATCCAGGCTCCCATCGCTCTGCCGAACTGCGGTGCCAAAGTGCGCAAATACTTCGGCCAGCGCTGCGCTGCCAGGGCTCAAGAGCTCGCGCGCGATCTCATCCAGATCAATGACCGGTACCCCCAGGGCCGCAAATTCCCGGGCGGCGCTGCTCTTGCCGCTCGCTATGCCGCCGGTCAGGCCGAGCACCCAGGGCACTTGCGGGACGGGGCTCCGATCCTGAGAACTCACCGGCATCCTCGCCCGCTCAGCGGTGCCCGTAGAGACCCAGGTAGGCGTTTACCCACTGCGGCCCCCACAGCATGGCGAGGTATCCGGCAATCGCCAGGAACGGGCCGAAGGGAATCGGGACGCCGCGGCCGCGGCGCCCGGCCACGATCAGACCGATGCCGATCACGGCACCGCTCAAGGCAGCGAACAGGATGATCGGCAGCAGCATCTTGTAGCCGAGCAGGGCGCACAGCGCCGCGAGCAACTTGAAGTCCCCATAGCCCATGCCCTCCTTACCGGTGACCGCACGGTACAACTGATAAAAGCACCAGAGGCTGAGGTAGCCGGCGGCAGCGCCCAGAATCGCGCTCACCGGATCGATTGGCAGGTTCAGGCCAGCGGTTGCGGGGAACGTGGCGCTGGCCAGCAGCGCAATCCATAGCAGCGGCAGCGTCAGGGAATCGGGCAGCAGCTGGGTATCCAGATCGATGAAGGTCAGCGCGATCAGAAACCAGGTGACCACGACGGCCAGCGCACCGCTGGCCGTGGCGCCAAAGTGCAGGGCGGCGAGCGCGCTCAAAGCGCCGGTCAGTGCCTCGACCGCCGGGTAGCGCCACGAGATCGGTGCCTTGCAGTTCGCGCAGCGCCCGCGCAGCAGCAGGAAGCTGATGACCGGTATGTTCTGGTAGGCGCGAATCGGGCTCTTGCAGGCCGGGCAGCAGGAGCGGGGTTCGACCAGGTTGAATTTCGGGAGCGGCGCGGGGGGCGCTTCGCCTAGCACAGGCTCGCTGGCCATTGGCTCTGCCTGCTCGCGCCACTGGCGATCGAGCATGATGGGCAGGCGATAGATGACCACGTTGAGAAAGCTGCCTACCAGCAGCCCGAGGATCAGCGCAACCGTGCCCAGCAGGGCCGGCGAGTCCTGAAGCAGGCTCAGGAATCCCGGATTCAACGTCGGATCAGACCACGGACCCGAGTTTGAAGATTGGCAGATACATCGCGATGACCAGGCTGCCCACGAGCACGCCCAGGATCGCCATGATCAGCGGCTCGAGCAGGCTCGACATGCTATCGACTGCGTTGTCGACATCTTCCTCGTAGAAGCTGGCGACCTTGCCCGACATGGTATCAAGGGAGCCGGATTCTTCGCCGACAGCGATCATCTGCACCACCATGTTCGGGAAGATGCCGGTGTTTTCCATCGCGCGCTGCAGGCGCTGGCCGGTGGCCACTTCATCGCGCATCTTCATCACGGCGTTTTCAAAGACGATGTTGCCGCAAGCGCCGGCCACCGACTCGAGTGCCTCGACCAGCGGCACGCCAGCCTGGAACATGGTCGAGAGCGTGCGCGCGTAGCGGGCGATCGCCGCCTTGTTCAGGATCGGCCCGATAATCGGAAATTTCAGCATGGCCCGATCGAGGAACTCGCGCATCTTGCGCGAGCGCTTCTTGAAGTACAGGAACGCGAATACGGCACCGCCCAGAAACAAAGCCATCAGGACGCCATATTTCTGCACGGCCTTGGACAGGTTGATCACTGCCTGCGTGAAGGCCGGCAGATCGGCGCCAAAGCCCTTGAACAGGTCTTCGAACTGCGGAATCACGAAGATCAGCAGGATGATCGTGACGATCACGGCGACCACCAACACGGCGGCCGGATAGAAGAGCGCCTTCTTGACCTTCTTCTTGATCGCCTCGGTCTTTTCCTTGTAGGTTGCGATCTTCTCGAGCATTGTGTCGAGCGCACCGGCCTGTTCGCCGGCCTCTACGAGGTTGACGAACAGGTCATCGAAATATAGCGGATGCTTGGCGAGTGCTTCGTGCAGCGAGGTGCCGCCCTCGATGTCCGCCTTGATATCCAGCACCAGTTTCTGCACCGACTGCTTGTCGTGGCCCGCGCCAACGATCTCGAACGCCTGCACCAGCGGGATACCTGCGGCCAGCATCGTGGCCAGCTGGCGGCTGAATATCGCGATGTCGCCAGGATTGACCTTGCCGCCACCGAGCTGCGTGGCCTGCTTCTTGATGCGGGTCGGCGCCACGCCCTGACGGCGCAGGTCCACACGCAGGGCCTGCTCGCTCTGGGCCAGCGAGCGGCCTTTGATTTTCTGCCCCTTCTTGTCCATCCCCTCCCACTGGAAGGCGATGTCTTTCTTGAGCCGTACTGCGGTGGTTGCTTGCGCCATAGTCTTACTCAATCGTTATGCTGTTGATTTCATCGAGGCTGGTCATCCCGGCCTTGACCTTTTCGAGGCCGGAACGCCGCAGGTCCCAGACCCCTTGCTTGGCCGCTTCATCGGCAATGTCGATGGCATTCCCACCGGCCATGATGAGTCGACCAATCGATTCGGTGACCGGCATCACCTGGTAGATGCCCAGGCGCCCCTTGTAGCCGTCGGCGCAGTTGGAGCAGCCCTTGGCGGCATAGATCTTGATGCCCGCAGCAATGTCGGATTCGGAAAAACCTTCCTTGCGCAGCGCCTCGGCTGGTACGTCTACCAGTGCCTTGCAGCTGCCGCACAGGCGCCGTGCCAGGCGTTGCGCGATGATCAGGCTGACTGAAGTGGCGATCGCGTAGGGCTTCACGCCCATGTCGATCAAGCGCGTCAGCGTCTGCGGCGCATCGTTGGTGTGCAGGGTCGACATCACCAAGTGGCCAGTCTGTGCAGCCTTGATCGCAATCTCGGCGGTCTCCAGATCGCGCACCTCACCGACCATCACCACGTCCGGGTCCTGGCGCAGAAACGCGCGGAGCGCCGCCGCGAAGGTCAGGCCAACCTTGTTGTTGACGTTGACCTGATTGACGCCGGGCAGGTTGATTTCGGCCGGATCTTCGGCCGTCGAGATATTCGTATCTTCCTTGTTCAGGATATTGAGCCCGGTATAGAGCGATACCGTCTTGCCGCTACCGGTCGGCCCGGTCACCAGGATCATGCCCTGGGGCTTGGCCAGATACTTGAGGTAGATGTCCTTCTGGAAGGGCTCGTAGCCCAGCGCCTCGATGCCGAGCATCGCGGAGGAAGGATCCAGGATACGCAGCACGATCTTCTCGCCAAAGAGCGTCGGACAGGTGCTGACGCGAAAGTCGATCGCGCGGGTCTTGGACAGGCGCATCTTGATGCGCCCATCCTGCGGGACGCGCCGCTCGGCAATGTCCAGGCGCGACATGACCTTGAGACGCGCCGAGATCTTGCCGGCCAGCTGCACCGGGGGCTGGGCCACTTCGCGCAGCACACCGTCCATGCGCAGGCGCACGCGGAAAACCTTTTCATAGGGTTCGAAGTGAATGTCCGAAGCGCCCTTGCGGATCGCATCGAGCATGACCTTGTTGACGAAGCGGACAATGGGCGCATCTTCCACATCATCGCGGGTCGCCGCCTCGCCGAGCTCATCTTCGCCGCCGGTGGTCTCGAGCGCCTCGAGATCCATACCCTCGTCGTCGCCGAGGTTGGGCATGGCCGTGTCGACCTGCTCGATCGCCTTGTCGAGGATCTTCTGCAGCTTGTCGTCTTCGACAACGATCGCTTCGACGGTCAGTCCGGTCTGGAATTTAATCTCGTCAATGGCATGCAGATTGGTCGGGTCAGCCACGCCCAGAAATAGTTTCTTGCCGCGCTTGAACAGCGGCAGCACGCGATGCTTGGCCAGCAGCTTGTCCGAGACCACCCGGATCGTGTCCAGATCGATGGTCAGGGACGTGAGGTCCATGATTGGCACGCCGTATTCGTTGGCGGCGGCGTTGGCAATGTCGCGGGCGTTGGCCGCGCCCGACATGATCAGCTGGGTGACGAAGCTGGTCTTTTTCTCATTGGCAGCCAGCAGCGCGGCGTGCATGCCCGACTCGTCCACGACCCCGTCCTGAACCAGCCGCTGCGGCAGGCCACCCAGGCCGCTACGCGCGCTGCTCAAGGCCAGGGAAGCGTTTTCATTCATGGACTTAGGGCAACCTTTGTCACAAAGAAGGATCCTGGGGGCACTGACACGTACCCCATGCTCCATCTCATATTACAGCGGATGGTTACATATCCAAGGGGTCTACTACGTGATCGGCCTCCCAAAAGAAAAAGCCCCTCCAGGGAGGGGCTTTTTCACTGGCCAAGGGGCCAGAGCGAGTCTGCCAACTTAGTTGTGGCAGGAGCTCGGCAGGTACTGAGCCGGAATCGTCGTCGCAGTCGCCTGCGGCTGCGATGACAGGCCAGCCTCACCGGTCGTGAACAGACCGCAGAACCACACCACATCGTTGTTGGTGCTCAGGCCAGGCTGCAGGGTCAGCACGTTGGCACCGCTGGTGTTCAGCTTGGCATTAGCAGCCAAACCGTTGTAGGTGATCACGATCTGACCGCCGGTCGTAACGTTGATCGAGCCGACATACTTGCCGCTCGAAATGTTCTGCATCGCAATCGTGGTCGCGCTACCCGTGGTCGTGTAACCGACCGGGAACGAGCCGTAGGAGGCAAAGAACTCGCCAACCGCTGTTTTCCAGCTGTCGGCCAGGCTCAAACCTTCCGTGACCTGCGAGCGGATGATGTAGTTCTGGTAGGCGGGAATCGCTATCGCCGCCAGGATGCCGATGATCGCGATCACGATCATCAACTCAATCAGGGTGAAACCTTTCTGAATCGCTTTCATATCGAGGAGCTCCTTAGGGTGGTCAAGAGACCGGCCGTCCGGTCGCAGTTTTAAAGTCGGTCCAAATCGTCGAGGCCATCAGCGCCTTGGGCAGTGAGGTTGCAACGACTATGCCATCGGAGCTGCCCGCCGATAGGTGCATGATTCACAAAGTCTTTTAATAATTCGGCCGAGGCCCAGGCGTCGCCAAAGAGCTGCAGGGATGGACCCCTGAGGTCAGGATGTGACGCAGACCGTCACTTTAGTGTGACGCTGTAGCCGGCTGGAGACAGCAATAGGGCCCGAGCAGCAGATCACCCACGCCAAGATCCGGCCTGGCAGGCCGCCCGCTGCTGCTGTGGCGCAGAGGGTCAGGAGCGGCACCGGCGCGCTGCCGGCAGCCTAATTGTGGCAGGAGCTGGGCAGATACTGCGAGGGGATGGTCGTCGCCGAGCCCTGAGGCAATATGCTCAGATTACTCTCGCCAGCCGTCGAATTGCCGCAGAACCAGGCCATATCACCGTTAAGAGTCACCGCTGGCTGCAACGTGAGCATATTGGCGCCGCCCTGGCTCAGATTGGCGTTGGCAGCGGGGCCAGCGTAGGTAATAAAGATCTGCCCGCCCAGGCCGACAGTAATTGAGCTGACGTACTTGCCGCTTGAGATGGCCGGCATCGCGATGTCATTGGCATCGCCCGAGGTGGTGTAGCCGCTCGGAAAGGTACCGTAGGTATCGAAGAATTCGCCCACCGCAGTTTTCCAGGTGTCAGCCAGGCTTATGCCTTCGGTGACCTCTGAGCGGATCAGGTAGTTCTGGTAGGCCGGAATCGAGATCGCAGCCAGGATGCCGATGATGGCAATCACGATCATCAGCTCAATCAGTGTAAATCCTCTCTGCAACGTCTTCACGATCCGCACTCCTCAAATAATTTAGTTCTTGGGTTCAATGCCAGTTCACATAAGCATTGCAACTTCTCGATCCCCACTCCCGCAGTTGCATCGCCCATGCCATGTTACGCGTGTTCCGATACGTGCATGATTCACAAAGCTTTGAAAATTTTCGGCGCGCAGTGATTTTGCCGCAGTTGGTTCCAAAAATGTCGACGTACTTCACATTTGTCACTAAGTGACCGCAAGCGTCGCTTTGTGCCTGTGACATAAGCTCGGGCAGGCAATCTTCAGAAGAATTGGCGACGCTTAAAAGCGCGGAGCGCAAGCGTTTTGGCGCGCGCGCCGCGCTCACTCGGCGCGCGAGCTCGCCTGCTCGTGGTACTCATCTTCACTGTTGACGGCCCACAGCGCCGACTTGTCGCTCTGGCCGCTGGCGATGCAGTCCACCGCCGCACGTGCCGCGAGCATCGAGTGATCCTGATTGTTGTAGCGATGCATGCCATTGCGGCCAATGGGCAGCAGATTGGCAAAGCCATCCAGGTAAGCGCGTACACGCCCGATCTCGCGATATTCGCCAAAGTAGGCTGGATAGGCCTTAGGCACGCGCACCACGGTCCCATCGAGTACGTCGGCGCGCGAAATCATGCCGATCTTCGCCAGCTCCGCCGCCGCGAAATCGATGAATGCCGGATCGCGCATCGACCACAGCTCATCGCCAGCGGCGCAGAAATACTCGAGCCCGAGCCAGATGGTGTGCGGATCGGCAACCAGTGCCGGACTCCAGTTGTTGAACACCTGCAGGCGGCCAAGCTTTACATCCGGCTCCTGAATGTAGATCCAGTTATCCGGTGGCATGCCGTTGGCGGTGCCGCTGGTGGCGAGGCCAGCGCTCATGCGCCGGACCAGCAGCCCCGCGGTCATGAAGTCGCGATACGGCAATGCCGCTGCAGCGCGTGCCACCTGTGGGTCCTCAGGCTTCAGGCAGGCCGCAAGCTCGTTGATGGGCATCGTGGAGATCAGGTAGTCACACTCAACTTGCCGCGATTCGCCGCTTTGCACATCGGTCAGCCGCGCGCCGGTGATGCGCTCGCCAGTGCGCTTCAGACCGGTAAGGCGCGTGCGCATCAGCAGCTCGGCGCCGCGCGCCTGTACCTTCTCGGCGACTACCTCCCACATTTGTCCTGGCCCGAGCTTGGGGTAGAGGAAGCGCTCGATCAGGCTGGTCTCGGTGCCCTTCTGGCTGGTGTCGCTACGCCGGAATGGCTTGGACAGCGCGTGCGCGATGGCCTTGCTGATCGAGAGGCCCTTGATGCGCTGGGCGCCCCACTCGGCATCGATCTGCTCGCACGGTACGCCCCAGACTTTTTCGGTGTAATCCTTGAAGAAGGTGCGATACAGGCGATCCCCGAACCGATTGACAAAGAAATCCTCAAGCGTCGTCTCCGGGCGTCGTGGCGCGAGGCGCGCCAGCGCGTAGCTGAAACCGATGGCCGCCGTATAGCTGGCACCCAGGTTGCGCAGCGTCGGCCAATTGAGCTTGAGCGGGTAGTCATAGAAGCGGCGCCGGTAGAAGATGCGCGAGAGGCGCGAGCGCACCAGCAGCACGCGCTCATCCTCCGCACTCGCGTGGCTCTGGCTGCTGAAAGCACGCTGCTGACCCTGGTAGTTCAGGCTGATGGACTCGCCAGCGCCATCGGCGACCGGCAGCATCGATTGCCACCAGTTCATGACCCAGTCGGACTTGGAAAAGAAGCGGTGCCCGCCCAGATCCATGCGGTTGCCACGGTAGTTGATGGTCTTGGAAATGCCACCCACCTGGGTGTCGGCCTCGACAATCAGCGGGCGCACATCGGTTCGTTCCAGCAACTCGTGGGCCGCAGTCAGGCCGGCTGGGCCAGCCCCCACAATGAGGGCGACTCGACTCATCGAAGCGGCTCCTGAGGGTGTGGCGCGCCGCGCCTGGGGGCAAACAGGAACTGGCGACGCAGCAGAAAATTAACGCACAGCGTGCAGCCGGCGGCACCGATCTTGGCGATCAAGAGCGGCGCGCCGGCCAGCTCCTTGAGCGCCGCGATGACCAGTGTATTGACGATGAGCCCGGCGACTCCCAGCAGCACGAAGCTGGTGAACTCCGGAGCGCGCTTGGCAAGGCGGTGGTAGTGAAACACGAAGCGCACTGAGAGTGTGTAGGCAACCGCGGCGCCGCAGATAAAGGAGATCGTTGCCGCCACCAGGTATTGCACCTGCCACTGCTTTGTCAGCAGCAACAGCAGGCCCACGTCGACGCCGAGCGCCAGAGCGGATACCACACTGTAAGCGAGAAAATCCCGCAGGAACTGACGCATGCTGCAGCTTAGTTCGAGTAGCCGGGACATTGGTAGAGCTTCAATCCACGATATATGGATTTGGCCCCTGGCGGCACTTCCTCGAGCGGTATGGCAGCAAGGGTCTCGCGCGATACCACGAATTGCAGATCGCCGACCGCACAGGCCATCGCGAGGGTCGGCGTGGCTGGGGCCGGAGCCTTCGGATCCAAGTCCCAGATACTTTGCCCGATGGCGCGCAGGTACGGACGCAAGGCCTCGGTCCGACCGTAGAGGAACATGGCAGCGGGTCGCGAGAACAGGCCGCTGGTGGCCTGGGCGCCGGAGAGGTAACTGGGCCGCTCGAGCAATACCCAGGTAAAGAGCGGACTTTCGGGGAACAGCACCTCAGCATCCGCAGGGATCCTGGCGCGCCAACTTGCAAACATCTGCTTATCGGCCGGCGGGAAGGCCACCTGGGTCCAGTCCTCGCAACTCAGCGGTATCAACGCGCAGCAGCCTACTGCGCACAGCAGCGCCACGAGCGGCGTGCTCCAGCGCGCCGCGCGCGGCCGGGTCGCCCAGGTGAATACGAGCAGCACTAACAACGCGGCCAGGCCATTGTGCATGATCTCGCTCACGCGCTTGGCCCACAGCGGGGCCGAGCCGTGCGCGTGTGGGAAGTAGGCTGAGCGCAGCGTCGTCAACAGCTCGGAGCTCATGACGGTCACGGCCACAGCGAGCAGCACCATGGCACCGTAGAGTGCCAGGCGCTGCTGGCGCTCGGGAACGCGGTCTCTGGCACGCACCGACAGCGCGAGCAGCAGCGCGCAGCAGGGCGCCAGCCACACCGAATAGCGCTCGCTGACCAGGATGAACTCGGCCAGCAGCACCAGCACCATGGCCTTGCCCAGGTCATCGCGCTGCCAGAGCTCGCGCACGATCCATGGCAGCAGCAGGATCGCGAGTACCGCGCTCAGCCACAGGCAGCGCCAGGGCTGCCCCTGGACGATCAGCGTAAGGTGCAGCAGATCACCGCCAAACGCTGTCAACGCGATGCCCGCCAAGCCAATGCCCAGCCCTGCCTGTGCGAGTCGACGCGCGGGCTGCCGATCAAGCAGTGCGCCGCCAGCCATCAACACGAGCAGCGGCACCAGTGCCATGCTCCAGCTCGGGCTGTCCCAGTGGCCGATCAGCAGGTAGGCGAGGGACGATGGGCTGACCTGGTACCAGAAGTCATCGAAGCGCAGCGGCGGCCCGTTGGTCATCAGCCCCACCAGTGCCAGCGCCGCGAGGGCGATCGCCAGCAGCAGCAGCGCGATTCTCGGTCGTGGTTGCACGAGCATGAGCCAGAGGTAGAGCGCAAGAGCGCTGGCTGCCATGATCGGGTGCACGATCAGTCCCGCGACCACGAAGCCGCCGGCGAGCACACGGCGCCCCTTGAACCACTGCAGGATTGCGGCGAGCACCAGCGCCTCGGCCAGCAATCGTGGCGTAATGAAATTCTCCGCCAGGTGGAAGATGTCGTTGCTACCGTAGCTGCCAGGCAAAGCCACGAGCAGAAACAGGCCCATCAACGCATCGCGCTCCGGCAGCAGCAGGCGAGCCAATCGCCAGGCCGCCACGAAGAAGGCCAGCTGGGCGATGCCGGTCAGCAGAGCCGCGGCAGGTTCCAGCCCGAACCAGCCGATAAAGCGTGCAAAAAGCGGTGCGAATGCGCTGAATTTGTCCTGCGAGCCAAAGCGCAGGTAGACATCGTGCCTCCAGTATTCCGGGTGCACGTGGGCAAGGCCCTGCATGCTGTACATGACCGCGTCGTGTCGCAGACCCTGGTACTGATGCACCAGCATCCAGGCGGCGATGATGAATAGCAGCCACGCCACGCGGGCGGAGCCCGTCAGCTCAGTGGCCTGCCTCGCTGGCATACGCGGTCCTGGCACCGCGATAGCGATCATGTCACTCATGCAGGAACTTCACACTCCGCTTAGGTGGTCGCAAGTGACGACAGCCCGTCAGTTCGAGTCAGGGCGCGCTGGGCAACGGTAAAGCCGCAGCCCATGGAAATCGGCGCCGATGCCTGGCGGCACCTCGGCGATCGGTGTCGCCTGCAGCGGGACTCGGGATACGACGAATTGCAGATCGGGCGCGGCACACGCCATCGCAAGCCTGGGAACATCGGGCGCCGCGTTGGGATCCGGATCCCAGAACCGCTCTCCCTGTGCGCGCAAGTAAGGTCGCAACGCGGTCTCGCGCTCCGTCAGAACCAGGGCGGCCGGACGGGAAAAGAGTGCGCTGAGCAGCTGGGGGCGCGAGATATAGCTGGGCCGCTCGAGAAATATCCATACAAACAGCGGATTTTCGGTAAACAGCACTTCGCTTCCCGGCGGAATCAACGCCCGCCAGCTGGCGAACAGCGCCTTATCCGCCGCCTGATACGTCACTCGGGTCCACACGCTCCAGCTCAGTGGCACGAGCGCCGCGCATCCCAGTGCAGCCAGCAACAATATCGCCGGAGCGGTGGTGCGGCGCCACGCCCCCGCCGTGAGGCCGGCGATAATTCCGAGCAGCGCGAAGCTTGCCAGCCCATGGCGCGCCGCCTCGCGCAGGCTCTTGAGCCACGCGGGCACCGAGAACACCTGGTTGGGAAAATAATGATAGTGCGCGACCACATAGTAGCTGGCACTCGCCACCACCAGCGCGAGCGTGAACACGAGCAGCGCCCCGATGAATGCGAGGCGCTGGTATTGCGCTGCCACGCGCGGCGCGGCCAGCAGTGCCAGCGCCAGTATGCCAAGTGCCAGCGCAGCCACCTGCGGGGCATAGTGCTCGCTCATCAGCAGATACTGGGCGAGCATCAGCAGCGCACTGGCACGCCCGAGCACGCTGTGATGCCACAGGCGCGTGGCAATGAGCGGGGCCAGCAGCGTCGCAAGGCTCGTGCTCAGCCACAGGCAGCGCCACGGCTGACCCTGGGTGATCAGTACCAGATGCAGCTGGTCCGCCCCGATCGCAGTCAGGGCGATGCCGGCCAGTCCAATGCCAAGCGCCGCCTGGGCGAGTGCTCGCGCCGGACCTGCCAGCAGCGCGATGCCTGCGCACAGCACGCCCAGTGGCGCCAGTGTCACGCCCCAGTCGGGGGCGCCCCAGTGCTTGATCTGCACGTGCGGCATGTTCTCGGGCACCCATTGATACCAGGCCAGATCGAAGCGCAGCGGCGGTCCGCTCGCCAGCAAGCCGACCCCGATCAGCAGCGCGAGCGCAATGCCGGCCAGCAGTAAGCTCAGGCGTGGCCGCGGCAGCGCCAGTTCCAGCCACAGGAACAAAGCCACCGCCGTGATTCCCATCAGCGGATGGATCGCAAGCGCGAGCAGCGTGAACAGCGTCATCCCGAGCAGGCGCCTGCCGGTCCAGCAGATCACCGCGGCCAGCACCAGGGACTCGGCCAGCAGCCGCGGCGTCACGAAATCTTCGGCGATTCGGAAGATATCGCCGGCGCCGTAGTTCCCCGGCAGCGCCACCAGCAGCAGCAGACCGGCGAATGCCTGCCGCTCGCTGAGCAGCCTTCGGGCCAGCAGCCATGCGCTGGTGAAGAAGGCGAGCTGAGCGGCGAGCGTCAGCAGTTGCGCGGCATGCTCCAGGCCAACGGTGTTGATCAGCAGCGCATAGAGCGGCGTGAACAGCGTGTAGCGATCCTGCGAACCGAATCTGAGGTAGATGTCCTGCGCCCACAGGTCCGGGTGCAAGTGCCCCAGGCCCTGCATGGTATAGAGGATGGCATCGTGGCCGAGGCCTGCGTACAGGTGCATCACCATCCAGGCGGCAACGATGGTGAACACCCACGCGGCGCGCTCCAGCACGCCCAGCGGCGCGCTGGCAGCGATCGGCGGCGAGTTGGGCGCCGGCTCAGTCATGGTCGTGGTGTTCATAAGGCGCTGGAACCGCAGCTGGGGATCTGTTTGCACGCCGGAACCCCGGCAGAATGAGCGATTATGTCGCATTGCCGGAAAGACGGACTGTGAACGGCGGCAGGTTTGCAGCGCCTGGCCAGGCTATTCGATGCCCAGCTTCTTGACCCGGTACCGCAGCGCCCGGAAGGTCATGCCGAGCAACTTTGCGGCCGCAGTCTTGTTGTAGCGGGTCTGCTCAAGCGCCCGCACGATCGCATCGCGCTCAAGGGTCTCGAGCCGATCGCCCAGCGCGCCGCTGGCGCGCTCATCGGTGGCCAGTGGCACCGGCACTGGCGCCGGGGTGGCGCCGGCTTCCACGTTAGCGGTAAGCGGCGAGCGCAGCTGCAAGTCCGCCACTTCGATGTCGCTGCCGGCGCGCATGGTCAGGGCACGCTCGAGGATGTTCTCCAGTTCCCGCACGTTGCCGGGGAATGGGTAGGCCTGCAGTGCTGCCGCGGCTTCCGGCGCCAAGGCCGGTGATTCGCCCCCGAGGCGCTGACTCAGGCGCGCCAGAATCGTGCTCGCCAGCGGCAGGATATCCTCGCTGCGCTCGCGCAGCGGCGGCACGCGCATCTCGATCACGTTGACGCGGTAATACAGATCTTCACGGAAGCGGCCGTTGGCGACCAGCTCGCTCAGATTCTTGTGGGTCGCCGAGACAATGCGCACATCGATGGGCGCTTCGCGCTGCTCGCCGATCGGTCGCACGGTCTTCTCCTGGATCACGCGCAGCAGCTTGACCTGCATATGCAGTGGCAGGTCGGCGACTTCATCGAGGAACAGCGTGCCGCCTTCAGCACTCTGAATCAGGCCTTTTTTGTCGGCCACGGCGCCAGTGAAGCTGCCGCGTCGGTGGCCAAAGAGCTCGCTTTCCATCAATTCCGAAGGGATCGCACCACAGTTGACCGGCACAAAGGGTGCCTGACGCCTGGAGCTGGCCGCATGGATCAGCCGCGCCACCAGCTCCTTGCCAGTGCCCGATTCACCAGCGATATGCACTGGTGCCTGCGAGCGTGCAACACGCGCGATGATCTGTCGCAGCTCCTGCATGCTCTGCGAAGCGCCCAGCAACTCTGGCCCGCGCGGCGCGCCGGCCGCCGGTGCGCCCGTTTCCTGCAGCCGGATTGCGCTCGTGACCAGCTTGCGCAGCACGGAGAGATCCAGTGGCTTGGAAACGAAATCAAAGGCACCCAGTTTCAGTGCCCGCACGGCCGATTCAACATTGCCGTGCGCCGTGATCACTGCCACCGGCAGTTGCGGGTATTGCTCCTGGATCCAGGCGAGCAGATCCAGGCCGTCACCGTCGGGCAGGCGCATGTCTGTCAGGCACAGATCGAAGCGGCGCGTGCCCAGAATGGCGCGCGCCTCGGCGACGGTCCCGGCGGCGGCGGTCTCGAGCTGCATGCGGCCAAGGGTCAGCGAGACCAGCTCAACCAGGTCCGGTTCGTCGTCAATGATCAGAACGGTGGGTGAGGACATATCGGGCTCAAGCTTAGCGTGTCCCGGGGCATCGGATCAGCGACCTGGTTCTCCGCTCAGGTACGCCGATTCCCAGCGTGACGGATCTGAGAACACGATCCGGAAGCGGCTCCCGCCGCCCTCACGGGCCTCATAGATCAGCGCGGCACCGTTGGATTCGGCCAATTCCCGTGCCAGGAACAGCCCGAGGCCCGTGCCGCGCGCGCCGCGCGTGAAGAAGGGTTCAAATACGCGCTCGATATCTTCCGAAGCGACGCCCGGGCCGCGATCGGCGACGTCCAGAAACGGGCGGCCGGCGTTGCCCAGTCGAGCGATGTTCAGCTCCACCGGCTCCGTGGCCCCGGCGCTCTGGCCATGGATCAGCGCGTTCTGGCACAGGTTCCACAGGATCTGATGCAGCTGGTCCGGGTCAATGTTCACTTCCAGGCTCTCATCCTCGGCCACCACGATCAGCCGCTCTGGCGCGCATTCCATGGTGCTGCAGAATTCCGTGCGGAAGCTCTGGCACCACTCGACCAGCAGAATACGCTCGGGATGGGGCAACTCGCGCCGCGAGAGCCTGAGGACGTTGTCGATGATGCCGCTGATGCGATTGGCATTGGTGCGCATGATCTCGGTCAGGCGCACATCCTCCTCGGTCAGTCCGCGGGATTCGGCCAGCAGCTGCGCCGCATGGCTCATGGCACCGACCGGATTGCGGATTTCGTGCGCAATGCTGGCGCTCAGGCGACCGAGGGCCGCAAGCTTGGACTGCTGGACCTTGGAAGCCAGCGCACCGGTGTCCTCGAGAAAGATCAGCACCGGTGCGGGCTCATCGGCGCCCAAAGGCGCGAAGTGCGGCTCGATCAGCCGCGAGCCATCGGCGCCCACGAGCGTGCCCGGAGCACTCTCGGCCTGGCGTGGGAGCTGCCGCCAGGTGGTCAGCAGATACAGCAGTCGCGGCGAGACCTCCCCGAGCAGCGCGCCGGGAATCGCGCGCTCGTCGCCGAGCAGGTGCGCAGCCGATTCGTTGATCAGCCGGATGCGATCGCTCGGATCGCACACCAGGATGCTCTCGCGCAGGTGCTGGACGATGTACTGCGAGAGCTGGGCGAGATTGGCAAGATCCAGTTCCTGGCGATGCACCAGCGCTTCGCTCTCGCGCAGGCGGTTGGCCACGGGCCAGGCCGAGAGCGCGATCAGGAACACCACCATGCCCATGATGCCGGCGAGCGGATAGTCGGTTGCAGGCGCGAGGCCCGCCAGTTGCGCGACGATCTGCTGCCCAAGAATGCCGAGCGCCGCCATCGCCGCCATCAGGAACGCATCGCGACCCTCGGCCAGCAGCGCCATTGCCGCCACCGGAATCACCAGCAAAATTGCCAGGCCGCT
>Ga0302317_10000730_pt1 | contig 26261 bp, 18 predicted proteins | sample III_Palsa_N3_3_FD_200450 | JGI IMG/M metagenome (GOLD analysis project Ga0302317, IMG submission 200450) | Peat permafrost microbial communities from Stordalen Mire near Abisko, Sweden - III_Palsa_N3_3 | ecosystem: Environmental > Terrestrial > Soil > Palsa > Peat permafrost | place: Sweden...
TGCTCGACTGGACCCAGGACAACCTGGCCCAGGGCGATCTCACCGCCCACCTGCCGTCCTGGCTGTGGGGCAAGCGCGACGACGAGCAGTGGGGCGTGCTCGATCCGAATTCGGCCAGCGATGCCGATCTGTGGATGTCCTACGACCTGCTGGAAGCCGGGCGGCTGTGGTCCTCGCCGCGCTACACCGCGCTGGGCCGCCTGCTGGCGGCGCGCATCCAGCGCGAGGAAACCGCCGATCTTCCCGGTCTGGGGCCGACCCTGTTGCCGGCGCCACAGGGCTACATCCCCGGACCGGACCGCTGGCGCCTCAATCCCAGCTACGCACCCTTGCTGGCGATGCGGCGTCTCGCCGCCGAGCCCGGTGGCGGCACCTGGCTGGCCCTGGCGGAATCCAGCGTCAAGCTGGTGCTCGGTTCCGCTCCCCACGGCTTTGCTCCGGACTGGGTTCTGTACCAACGCGATAGCGGCTTCAGTGCCGATCCGGATACGCATGGCGTCGGCAGTTATGACGCGGCGCGGGTCTACCTGTGGGCGGCGCTGTTGGCTGCCGACGAGCCGCAGCGGGCGCGGCTGGTCAACGCCCTGCGCCCGATGGCCGAGGCAGTGGCGCACGACGGCGTGCCGCCGGCCAGGGTCGATACCGCGGCCGGCACCTATGCAGGCAGCGGTCCTGCCGCCTTCTCCGCCGCCCTGATCCCGTTCCTGCAGGCCAGCGGATTCGCCGATGCCTCGCGCGACCAGGCGCTGCGCCTGCAGGCCATCGACCCGCAACGCAAGCAGGGCTACTACGACCGGGTGCTGGGTTTGTTTGCCGGAGGCTGGCAGGAAGGCTGGCTACGCTTTGACCGCGGCGGCCAACTGCAAACCCGCTGGAATCCCGCATGCGTCGCAGCCTCCAGGCGCTGATCGCGGCGGTTCTCTGCGGCAGTGCCGCGGCTGCCGCGCTGCCGTCGGCACAGCAGGCGCTGGCGGACAGCGCCCGCCTGTGGGAAGCGCGCGGGCGTGACGACCTGGCGCACGAGGCATTGGAAAAACTGCTGCGTGCGCGTCCGGGCGATCCGGATGTTTACGTGCGCATCGGCCTGCTGGAACTGCGCAGCGGCCGCATCGCCGATGCGGCGGCCCGGCTCAAGCAGCTGAAGCAGGACGATCCGCAGTCGCTGGCCACGCAGGAACTGGCCGATGCCTATCGCCTCGCCACCACCGACCGCATGCGCATGGCTTCAGTGCGCCGGCTGCTCGAGATCGGCAAGGACGACGAGGCGGTGGCCGGACTCAAGGAACTGTTTCCCAATGGCCCGCCGCAGGGCGAATTGGGCATGGAGTACTACGGCATCCTGGGCCGGCGCAGCCAGAACTGGGCGGAGGCGCGTGCCGGCATGGAACGGCTGGTGCGCGAGCACCCGGACGATCCGCAGTACCAGATGGCCCTGGCCGACCTGCTGTCGCGTCGCGACCAGACGCGCGCCCAGGCGCTGAACCTGTACGCCGCGCTGTCGCATCGCGAGGATCTGAAGCCTCAGGAATTCATGGATGCCTGGCACGGCGCCATCCGCCGCAGTTCTTCCTCACAGGCTTCAAGCGCCAGCCTGCGCGAATATCTGGCGCGGGCGCCGGACGATACCCAGGTAGCGCAACGCCTGGCCGCGCGCGAGCGCGCTCAGCAGCGCCTGGCGGCCCTCGGCCTGGACACCGGCGACACCAACGTACTGCTGAAGCGCGCCGATGGCGCCGCCGCGGCGCAGCACTGGCCGGCCGCGGAGGATCTGTACCGCAAGATCCTGCTGCTGGAACCCGACAACAGTTCCGCCGAGGACGGACTGGCGCGCACCCTGGCCGAGCAGGGGCGGGTGCAGGAAGCGCTGGATCAGCTGGCAAAGCAGGCCAGCGCCCATCCACAGCGCGCCCACGGCTCCAATTTCACGCGTGCGCGCCTGCTGCGCGACCGCGGTGATACGGAGGCCGCCGCTGGCCAGCTCGATGCGGCGCGCGCCGATCTGGCCGCGGCCATCGCACTCACACCCGCCGATCCCTGGTTGCGCTATGACCTGGCCAAGCTGGAGCTGGCACAGGACAACAGCGGCCGTGGCCGCGAGCTGTTCGAGCAGGGCATGGCGGTTGCGCCGCAAGATCCGCAGATGCGCTATGCCTTTGCCCTTTACGTTTCCTCACTGGATGCGCCGCAGGAAGCATTACAACTGGTCGACGGCATTCCGCCGGCGCAGCGCAGCGACGGCATGCGCGAGCTCGATGCGCGCCTGCGCCAGCAGCTGCAGCGCGCCGAAGTCGAGGAGTTGGCCGATGCCGGGCGCTGGATTGACGCGCACCAGCGCTACAGCGATCTGGCCGCGGCCTATCCGGACGATCTCGGCCTGCAGCTGGCCTATGCACGCTTTCTCGACCACGGCGACGATGCTGCCAGCACCGACGTGGTGTTGAATCAGGTCGATGCCCTGGCGCCAGCGGATGACCTCGATCACCGCCTCGAATCGCTGCGCCTGCGCCGCAATACCGCCAACTGGCCCCGCGCCGAGCGCGCCAGCGCCGTGCTGCTGGGGCAGGCGCCGAACGACCCGCGCGTATTGCGCGCGGCCGGCCAGGTGGCGCAGGCCCAGGGGCAGAACATCGAGGCGCTGGCGTTCTACCGTCGCGCCGCCGATATCGCGCCGGCGAACGATCCGGATCGTGCCGAGATCGAGCGTCTGCTGGCTTCTGCGCAGAGCGAGCGGATCGAGGAACAGCGCGACCGGCTGGCCTATGTCGCCACCTCGATCGACCTGCAGGAGAAGCCGGGCGACCCGGGCGTGTCGCACTTCACTGACCTCGAGGTGCCGGTGGAATTGCGCTGGCCGCTGGATCGCAAGAGTTATGTCTGGGCGCATCTGGACACCGCGCATATCGAGTCGGGCATCCTGCCGGCGAACTATGATGCGGCGGCGCTGTACGGCAAGGTGCAGGCCTACGGTCCCAATTCCCTGGCGGATTTCCCCAACGGTTCCGAGCAGAGCCAGACCGGCGAGTCGGTGGCGCTCGGCTACCATTCGGATCGCTACCGCTTCGATCTGGGCTCCACGCCGCTGGGCTTCCTGGTGCAGAACGTGGTCGGCAGCGCCGAATTCGATGACAGTATCGGGCCGCTCGACTGGTTTGCCGGCCTGTCGCGGCGCCCGGTCAACAGCAGCTACCTGTCCTACGGCGGCGCCCGCGATCCGGTCACCGGCGAGGTGTGGGGCGGGGTGATCAAGTCCGGGCTGTCCGTCGGCGTCGGACACTATGCGTCGAAGTGGGGCGCCAACGCCTCGGCTGGATACTCGCTGCTGGACGGCCGCAATGTCGAATCCAACAAGGAGCTGTCGGCGCGCGCCTACGGCTACCGCGTTCTCTACGGTACCGACAATCTGGAGCTGTCGGCCGGCCTGTCGGCGACCTACTGGGCCTACGACAAGAACCTGCGCTACTACACCTTTGGCCAGGGCGGTTACTACAGCCCGCAGTCCTACCTCTCGCTGGGCCTGCCGGTGAACCTGGAAGGGCGCTGGGGCCGGCTCGCCTATCAATTGCGCAGCTCGGTGTCGCACTCCAATACCCGCGAGGATGCCACGCCGTTCTATCCCAACAACCCCGAATTACAGCAGCAGGCGCTGAATTCCCCCCTGCCCAGCGGCTACGGCCAGCCCATCTATGCCAGCAGCTCAGGCTCCGGCATCGGCTACGACGTCCGCAGTATCCTTGAGTACAAGCTGACGCGCCGCTGGTTCCTCGGCAGCCGCTTCGAGATCGATCGCTCGGCCTACTACTCGCCGAACTACTACACCCTGTACCTGCGCTATGAGTTCCGGCCGCACGACTGGGCCATCGACTTCCCGCCGCGGCCGATCATTCCGTACTCGCAGTACTAGGCACCTCCCTGCCGGCCGCTACGCGGTCCGGGCGTGGCGTCTTCCTATTGCACCGGATACTCGCTCCAGCTGCCGTCCGGCGAGCGCATCATGTAGTGCGAGCCCTGGCGCAGCATGATGGTGCCTTCGTTTTCGGCTTCGTAGCGGGTCTGCGGCAGGTCCTTGAGGTAGTCGGCCAGGTTGAACTGCGGATGCGCATACGGCGAGTCCGCCATCAGGTTGGCCAGGATCTGGTTCATCGCCAGGAAGCTGCTCGGCGCGGTAATGGTCTGCGGCGTGTCCTTGGCCGGCGCGGACAGGCCGATCAGTTTGATGCCCACCGGAATCAGGGTGATCGCCGGCGTGGGAATCTCGCGCAGGCCGGAAATCTGCATGCGGTCGCCGCGCAGATTGGCGCCGTGCTCCGGCACCATGATGACGACGGCCTTGCGTCCGGAGGCCTGGATCGCGTCGAACAATTTCTGGAAGCCGGCGAACAGGTTCTCCACCCGCAGGTGATAGCTTTCCTTGGCCGAAACGCTGCGCCCGCCGACGATGTGATTGCCGTCATGCAGGGAAATGGTGTTGTAGTACAGCGCCACCCGCGGCGCCGCCTCGGTGAGGCGATGCTGCCACCACTGCGTCAGCACCGCGCCATCGTCGTAAATGGGCGAGTCGTCGAAGGCATGCATGCCCACCGGCGCCTGGCGGTTGTCGAACAGCGCGGCGGGATAGCCGCCGTGATCGCGCACATCCTTGAGGAAGTCACCGAAGTGCCCGTCGTGGTTCATCGCCGCTTCCGGCTCGAAGCCGGCCTGCTGCAGCTGGTTGTACAGATAGCATTCCGGCGCCGCCGCCGAGTACAGGTCGGCGTGTTTGGGCTGGCCACAGTTGCTGCGCAGCAGGCGGATCGCCGCCGGTCCGCTGTAGCTGGCCGCCGAATTGAAATTCGACAGGATCACGTCGAAACGGCTGAGGAACGGGTTGGCGCGCTGATCGGCGGCGGCCAGATCGTCCCAGGCCAGCGAGCAGATGTGCAGATAGATCACGTCATAGGCGCCGCCGTGCTCGTCTACGTGTGGGAAGGCGACGCGCCGCGGCGCTTCCTGCAGGTAGAAGCTGGCGATCTCGGCGTTCAGCGTGTCCGGCGTCAGCGACACCTCCGCCTGCGCCGCGGGGGCTGCCGCTGTCGTCGCCACGGTCTGGCCCGCCGCAACGGTGCTTTCGGCCGCCGGCTCCTCGTTCACCAGGTGCTGGATCACCGGTGCCAGCGCGATGCCGAGAATGGCGAAGGTGGCCATGCGCAGCTTGCGCGACAGCAGCTGATATAGCAGCAGCATCACGAGTAATGCGATCACCGCACCCGGATTGATGAAGCGGCTGAGTAGCTCGACCAGGTAGCCGAAGCTGAACTGCTGCAATTGCGAGCCCTGCGCCAGGATGCGGTCGGGCGGCGGCAGCCAGGTGTCGTGATAGAGCAGGGCGATGCCCAGCGGCACCGCCGCCACCTGCCGTAGCACGCGCAGCCAGCGTGCCCGCAGCGGCAGGATCAGGAACGCCGCAAACGCCAGATTCGGCCATACATGCAGATCGATGAACTGCCCGAAATACAGGAACAGTTTGGCAAAAAAATAGTAACTCCAGAGTCCCATGATGATCCGCTTGGCTATCTGTTCAGTGGGCCGCGGCCGCGTTGCGGCGGCGCAGCCGGCGCGCGGTGATCGCATCCACCACGCTGCGTGCCAATTGCAGGTAACCGCGCGCGCCGAAAGCGAGCACTTCGCCGATGCTGGTAATGGGCTGGTCCTGCGGTATGCCGGCGGTCCAGTCCAGCCAGGCATCGGCGCGGCCGAAAGTGCAGGCGATCAGCTGTTTTTCCTGCTCGTCGTTGAGCGTCTCCAGACGCAGGCCGATGCGCGTGTCGACTGCCGCGACCGCGCGGCAGGGGAAGGCGAATTCGCTGCCGCCGCGGCTGATCGCCACGTGCAGCAGCGCGCCCTGCGGCAGCGGCAGCGTCAACGGCGCCGGCAGGCGCACCGCGATGCCGCCGGTGGAATAATCCTCGGTGTCGCAGTGGATCACCCGTCCGTCCGGCAGGTACAGTGAGGCCGGCAGGCACAACGGTACCCGGTGACTGCTGCGGATCTGCCGTGATTCGGCGGCTACACCGACGGCAGTACCGAGCATCACCAGGTTGAACAGGGTCCAGACCGCGTTCAGCACCACCGTTCCGCCCTCGTAGGTATTCCAGTAGAGCAGGCGCGGAATGGCCAGCAGCACGCCGATCAGGTTCATGCCGATCAGTACCACGTAAGGCATGGAGATGCCCCAGTCGAAGTAGTTGCGCTGGATCAAGCCGCCCTTGCTGGTGACGTTGAAGCTGCCGGCGCGCGGATTGATCATCGCCAGGGTGGTTGGCAGGGTGATATACCAGGACAGCACGGTTTCGTAGGCTTCGGCCCAGAACGAGTGGCGGAAACGCCCCTGCATGCGCGAATTGGCCAGATTGGCCTGCACCAGATGGGGCAGCACGTAGACGGCCAGCGTGGCCGCCGCCGCATTGATGATATGCAGTTCGAAATACAGATAGGCCAGCGGCGCGCTGAGAAACACCAGGCGCGGCAGGCCGTAGAAGAAGTGCAGCATGGCATTGCCGTAGCAAAGCCGCTGGAACAGCGTCAGGCCCTTGCCGAGGAAAGGATTGTCGAGCCGGAAGATCTGCGCCATGCCGCGTGCCCAGCGGATGCGCTGGCCGACATGGCCGGAGAGGCTTTCGGTAGCCAGCCCCGCCGCCTGGATCAGGCCCATATAGAATGTGGTATAGCCGCGCCGGTGCAGCTTGAGCGCGGTATGCGCATCCTCGGTGACGGTCTCCACCGCGATGCCGCCGATCTGCTGCAAGGGTGCGCGCCGCAGCACGGCGCAGGAACCGCAGAAGAAGGCCGAATTCCACAGATCGTTGCCCGCCTGCACCAGGCCGTAGAACAGGCTTCCCTCATTGGGCACGCGGCGGAAGGTGCCGAGGTTCTTCTCGAACGGATCGGGCGAGAAGAAGTGGTGCGGCGTCTGCAGCATGGCGCACAGCGGATCCTTGAGGAACCAGCCCATGGTGGTTTGCAGGAAAGAGCGCACCGGCACATGGTCGCAGTCGAAGATGGCGATGAACTCGCCCTTGCTGACGCCGAGCGCATGGTTCAGATTGCCGGCCTTGGCGTGGGCATTGTCCGATCGCACTACATAGTGCGCGCCGCATTCCTGCGCATAACGGCGGAAGCTGTCGCGGCGGCCGTCGTCGAGCAGGTAGACATTGAGCTTGTCGCGCGGCCAGTCCAGGCCCAGCGCCGCCAGCAGGGTGGGTTTCACCACGCCCAGCGGCTCGTTGTAGGTGGGAATATAGACGTCCACGGTCGGCCACAGCCTGACGTCGAGCGGCAGCGGCAGCGGTCGACGCTGCAGCGGCCAGGCGTTCTGCACATAGCCGAGCAGCATGATCAGCCAGGTATAGGATTCCGCCGCGATCAGGCCCATACCCAGGGTGAAGCTGGCGCCGCTCTGCAAGCCCAGCGTCTGGGTCAGGCGCCACCAGATATAACGCGCCGAGGCGAACAGTGAAAACATCACCAGCATCAGGGCCGGCGCATTGCCCGGCAGGCGCCGCACGTAGAGCGACACCACCCACATGCAGAGAAAGACCATCAGCTGCTGCCACAGTTCGAACGGCGTCGACGCCGCCACCAGCAAAGCGACCCCGCCGAGGACGATCAGCACGTTACCGGCAAACCGGTGATCGAGCAGTTGATGCGAGGAGCTCTCGGCTCGCTTCAGATGGGGGACGACATCGAAGCCGGCAAGGCGGTGGCCCAGCAACAGTATCCGCGTGCGCGGCGCCTGCGGCAGCCGCTGCCATAAACGCAGCGCCAGCCAGGCCAGCGGCGAGGCGCCGCGCTGCTGCGAGGACGGCTGCAGCAGCAGGGCGCGCAGCCAGTCGCGCGGCTGCCGTGGATTGCGCACTTCCAGCTCGCGGATCAGCAGGGCCAGGCTGAATGCCGCCAGCCGTTGCAGCGGCACCGGCCAGGCGCGCTCCTGGCCCGGCGGCAACACCAGCAGACGCAACAGCCAGGTGCGCAGCGGCGCCTGCGGCGCCACGCCCAGGCTGGCGGCGCAGGCGAGCCGCAGGCGCTGGCCGATCATGCCGCCGGCGCCGTTGCGTGATGCAGACCGAGCAGCCAGGTGCCGAGTGCCTGCAGATCGAATGTCGCCTGGCAGTGCGGCGCGTACTCGGCCAGGGGCTGGTCGGCCGCCTGTGCTTCCGCCACCGACTCGTCCCGGTGCACCACGAACAGCGGCGCGTCTTCGGACAAGCTGGTCCGCATCAGGACGCGCAGATCCTGTTCCAGGCGGCGGCGCGGGTCGGCCCGGTTCAGCACCCAGGCAAACGGCCGGCTGTCCCGCGGCCACGGCAATTCGCGCGCAGCGATGAAGGACGACAGGTCGGAGCCCAGCACCAGCAGCACGCAGTCGGCGGCGGCGAGAGCCTGTTCGGCATAGACAGAAGGCGCGCGCGCCGCGTCGATCAGGCACACCGCGGTGTCGCCCAGATCGATCTGCGCCAGTCTCTGCCGCAACCACTGCGGCTGCTGCGCCAGCTCCTGTTCGAAGCGATGCCGTTCCGCGTTGCCGAGTTTTCCGTGCGGCAGCAGCCGCACCTGCTGCTCGCTGATCAGGGCGGTTTCGCTCCAGCTGGTACCGCGTACCGCGCAGGATGCCAGGCCATGCTCGGGCGGGGGCGCGGCGCCAAGATAGACACCGAGCAGATTCTGCGGATCGAAGTCCACCGCCAGGGCTGTGCGGCCTTGCAGTTGCAGCAGATCGGCCAGATTCGCCGTCAGCGTGGTGCGCCCGGCGCCGCCGCTGGTGGAGAGCAGGGCTACGGTGAAGATGGCGCTTCTCCCGGTGCGTTGGCTGGCGGCGGCGCTTGCGGCAAGGGATAGGGCTCGATCAGCAGCAGCTGCAGCTCGCGCTGGCGTAGCTTGCGGCGCCAGCGGCGATAATGGAGGGAGCGCCGCAGCGGCCGCATCATGCCGATCGCCAGCAGGCCAGCCAGCAGGCCGCCGCCGAGCATCGCCAGCACGGACAGCGCCAACCCGATGCCGTTCACCGGCGCACCGCCGCGCCTGCGCTCCGCATGGGTAACGGTGCCGGCTTCATGCCGCGTGGCTGCGGCGATTCCGGTTGCGGCGCCATCGGCGCGGTGATTTCCTCCGGCGGCACCTGCGCCTTGCCGTCCCCGGCCGATGTGGCAGCGCCTTGCTGGCGCAGGCCGCTCACCGCCTGGTTGATGGCCGCCGCGCTTTCATACTGCACCCGATCGCTGAACAACTGCTCCAGCGCCTGCGGAAATACGCGCTTCAGCACCGGAGCCACGTCGCGCGCGGAGCAGGCATAGAGAAACAGATGAATGCCGTGTTCGTCCATGCTGATCAGATCGCCGGCGCGCGACAGCTGGCAGCTATGCACCAGTTCGACCGGGGATACGCCAGGTGCGGGGATCAGCCGCAATAGCGTGCTTTCCAGCGACAGATTGCGGGCGCGGGCGAGGCCGTCGAGCACGCCGTCGGCGAATTCCACGGGCGGCAGGTAACCCATTTGCGGCGGCGGCAGCGCATCCGCCATGGCGCGCTCGAAGTCCTCCGGTATCTCGCGCTGATACCACTGGCCGCGCAGCGCCTGGGTGATGTTTTCGATGCGCTGAATGTCTGCGGCGCCGAACACCACGATATTGGCGCCGATCGACAGCAACAGCCGCTCCTGTACCGAACGCAGGCGCACGCTGCGCTCGCTCACCACGATCCGCAGCATCTTGCCGCAACGCCGGCGCAGGCTGTGCACCGTCTGCGCCAGTTTGGGGAAGCTCTGCATGCCGCCGGCGTGGAGCACGCAGGTTGCCGCCAGCGGCGCCGGCTCCAGGGCCAGCATCGAATCCAGGCCGTCGACAACGTGCCAGTGCGACGGGAAATCCCGCTCGCCGGCAACAGTCTGGGCGGTGCAGTAGACCTGCCCATGATCGGCAACGCCGCTCATGCCGCGCTGTGACTCGTTGGAACGGCGACGGTCCTCTTCAACATGAAGGCAGCCGCGCGGGTCGAAGCTCAACTCCTGCGGCGGACTGACCACGGTGGCCTCGCCGAAGCGCCAGAACATGGTTTCCCATATTGCGCCGCGGCCCTTGCGCAGCAGCTGCGCGAAGCCGCTGAAACCCAGCCCCGGCACGCCGGACTCGCCCAGTTTCGACAGCGCGCCTACCGGCTCGCGCAGCAGGTAGAGCATGGCGACGCGCGAGCTGCGCAGCCATCCGCGGTAAGTCCTGATCTGCGTCATCAGCCATACGGTATCGCCTTGTGCCAGCAGACTGTCGGCGGGATCGACGATCAGCAGGGCTCCGTCCGGAATCCTGAAATGCTCCAGTTCGTCGACGAACTGGATGTCCATGTCCGGCAGGCGCAAGCCGTATTCCAGTTTGCGCCAGCGGAACAACCGCAGGCGGCCGGCGCGCACCTGCGCGCGCGCGTCCACCCCATGTCCCTCCAGGGCCTGCAGCAGAGGTTCGGCTGCGGCGTCGGTGATCACCACTGCGGGGAGCTTGTCCTGCAGCGCCAGGGCGATAGTGCCTGCCGCGCAGGACAGGGCCAGCGCGCGGTCCGGCGCCGCCAGCGCGTAGAGGCGGCCCGCCAGCAGTTGCGAAGCCGCCTGCGCCAGCCCGGCGATGCCGATGCGAAAGCCCTGCGGGTCAGCCTTGGGCATCGCGGCGCGTCCTCATCGGTTTATCGAGCCGGCTGGTTGGGCGCGGGGGGCGGCGTCTGAGTCTGCGACTGCAGCAGCCGGCGCAGCAGCGGCCATCTCTCCAGGGCGGTCCGCACAGCCTCGGATTCCTGAAAATCAACGTAAGTGAGCTTGTTCGCGTCGCCCAGATATTCCTGAAGCACCGCGATATCACTCCTGGTCTTGTCCAGCATAGGCCCCTGATGTTTGAACACCGCGGCCGTCACCCATGCGCCGGCCGCTGACCATACCCTATCAAACTCAAGCGCTTCGTCCCGCCTGATGGGCACAGTTTACGACAGGCCCTGTGTGCCGGCCGGCTTTTGCGCAATGCGGCTCTCCGCGACGATGCTGGCATCGAACTTGCTGCCTTATAGGGTTATCGGCGTGACCGTTTTCACGCCCCCATTTTTCCGCAAGCTGCGGCTGCGCATTCCGTCGTCAGGTTTCCGGTTTGCCACGGTCGCGGGTCCGCCAGCTCAGGAGGGCCGATGAAAGCATCCACTTCGGGCAATGCCAGGGGTAATCCCTGGGGTTTCCGCCGCATGACCGGCCTGGTGCTCACCGCCGGCGGCGCGCGCGGGGCCTATCAGGCGGGCGTGCTCAAGCGCATCGGCGAGATCCCGGCCCTGCGCGGCCGGCCTTCGCCATTTCCCATCGTCGCCGGCGCTTCCGCCGGCGCCATCAACGGCGCCGCGGTGGCCGGCTACAGCGCCAATTTTCACGAGGGCAGCCAGCTGCTGGCGCAGCTTTGGGGACAACTCGGCGCCCGGCAGGTCTACCGCTCCGATCTGCTGTCGCTGGGGCGCAACGCGCTGCGGCTGCTGCTGGACGTGGCGCTCGGCCCCTTGTTCGGTGCCGGGCGGGTACAGTCCTTCGTCGATACCTCGCCGCTGCGCGCCTTTCTCGGCGCCCACCTGCCGATGGATGGCATCGCCGAATCGATCCGCAGCGGACATCTGTATGCGCTGGCGATCACCGCCACCGGCTATCACTCGGGCAAGGCCTTCACCTTCATCCAGGGCAAGCCGGGACATCCCTTGTGGAACAAGAGCCGGCGCGTGGCCCTGCCGGTTGCGCTCGGCGTGGAGCATATCTATGCCTCCGCCGCCATTCCCCTGGTGTTTCCGCCGGCGCCGATCGTGGTGGCCGGGGCCACCGCCTACTTCGGCGACGGTGCCCTGCGCCTGGTGACGCCGCTGAGTCCCGCCATCCGCCTCGGCGCCGAACGCGTGCTGGCCATCGGCGTGCGCAACCAGCGCGCGGCCGACGACCTGCTGCGCACCGAGCTGGCCGCGGACGCCGACGTGGTGGAGGCCCAGGCACGCCTGCGCAGCCCGCCGCTGGCCCAGGTCTGCGGTGTGTTCATGAATGCGATCTTCCTCGACCATCTCGATGCGGACGTCGACCACCTGCGGCGCATGAACGAGCTGGTCGCCGGTTCCCAGTCCAGCGCCGCCGGCAAAGCCGCCGTGCCGAGCCGCATCAGCGAGCCGATGCGCATCGTCGAACCCCTGATCGTCTCGCCGTCCGAAGACCTGGCCATGATCGCCAGGTCCTTGCAGCACCGCATGCCGTTCGCGGTGCGCTACCTGATGGAAGCCCTGGGCACCCCGGATGCGCAGAGCGCCGATCTCACCAGCTACCTGCTGTTCGACAGCAAGTTCACCCAGGCGCTGATCGATATCGGTTATCGCGATGCGGCCGAGCGCATCGACGAGATCGAGCAGTTTCTGCTGGGAGCGGAGGTGCAGCCGGCCGAGGCTGCGGCGGCGAACGCGAGCTGACGCCGATGCATGCCCATCAATTTAGTTTTTCTAAACCGACGTCGTACAAAAAATCAATTGTTGCAACGCAGCATCCGGTGTTTAATATGCCCATGAAGCGAGTGGGTCAGACGGATCCCGCTTCAGAAGTCTCCTCCAGATCCCGCACCTAATGGGATCTTTTCAAGCCGCCCCCCAACGGGCGGCTTTTTTTTGCCCGTGAGTTTTTCAGGCCGCGGACTATACCGGATGCGGCCGCTTGGGTGAATGCGGTCGGCCAGGCTTTAAGGAGTCTCCGATCAAGTCGTCACCCCGGCGAAAGCCGGGGTCCAGTGCCTTGAAAGCCCTGGATTCCGGCTTTCGCCGGAATGCCGATTCTTGAATTGTTCAGAGCTTCTTTAAGCTGCCACCGCCACGTCCCAGGGATGCGGATGCCCGAGATTGGTATGCAGCACCAGCTGCTTGACCAGATTGCATAGCGAGGCGGCATCCCATTCGCCCAGCTTGCCCAGCACTTCCGCCTCCAGCGCCTTGGCGGCGGCGATCAGCTGGAGAGTCAGCTGGCGACCTTCGGGCGTCAGGTAATGCAGCGCGCCGTCCCCGCCGCTGCGCAGCAGGCCGCGCCGGCACAGCCCTGCGAGCAACTCCGGTGTGGCCGCCTGCCCGGTGTAGGCGAAGTGCGCGTTGATCCGCGCCAGGTCACGGCCATCCTGCACGCTGAGCACCGACAGCACGAAGTACTCGACATCGCCAAGGCCGTGACGGACCACGTTCTCGCGCACCCGCTCGTAGAACTGGAAATGGGCGCGGGCCAGCAGGTAGCCGAGGAAATTCTCGTCGAAACTCGCTTCCCCGGTCGCCGCCCGCGACAGCGACAAGCCGGCGCTCTTGCGCGTCGCCAGGGCGTACTTGCCGGCGTGAAACACCAGGGGCGCCGCTTCGCTGCGGTCCAGGGCCAGCACTTCGCCGACAAAGATGAGGTGATCGCCGCCCTCATAGCGGAACGCGGTCCTGCACTGCATGCGCGCGGCGCAGCCCGCCAGCAGGGGCAGGCCGGCAATGCCTTCCTCGATTTCCACCCCGGCGAACTTGTCCTCGCCGCTTTTGGCGAAGCGGTTGGACAGGGCTTCCTGGCCGGCGGACAGGATGTGCACCGCCCAGTGCTCCGCCTGGTTGAAGGCGGGCAGGCTGCGCGCACTCCTGGCCAGGCTGAACAACACCATCGGCGGATCGAGCGATACCGAGTTGAAGCTGTTGGCGGTGATGCCGACGCGCGCGCCGTCGCCGTCACGGGTGGTGATGACGGTCACTCCGGTGGGGAAGGCGCCGAGAGCGCCGCGGAATTCCCTGGGGTCGAAATCTCGCTGCTGTGCCATGCCTGTCTCCTCGGTATGCCGCCCTGATGGTTGAAGATTTACAGCCGCGCCGAGATCACCAGCGTGGTGCCGCCCGGCGCGAGCAGCACCGCGCGCGCCTCGTGCGGACCGCGTTGCGGTGGGCGCACCACGCTGGCGCCGGCCGCGACTATGGCGGAAACGCTCTGCTCGATGTCGTCCACCCGGAACGCCGGCGCCGCCGCGGCCACGATGCGCTCCTCCCGCGCCGCCAGGCCCAGGGTGAAGCCGCCGGCATCGATGGCGCAGTAGCGGTCGCCGTCGCGGAACTTCACCGGCAGTCCGAGCGTGTCGCGATAGAACGCCACCGCCGCATCCAGATCGTCCACCGGGCACAACAGCAGATTCGCTTTCATCGCATCACACCTTGTTTGAGATGCAGGGATGGTGCGCGCCGCGCCGAAACGGCAGCATCGTCCACGGGGACTACGCTGTACGCCTGGTGCGGATAGTCTTGTTGGATGATGACGCTGCGCGAACAACTCGCGGACACTCCAGCTTCATCATTCGAAAGACAGCATCATGATTGATCAATTGGTCGGCATCGCCCTCGAAGCCGGAGCGGCGATCATGCCGGTGTACGAGCAGATGAAGCCGGAGGACGCCACCCTCAAGGGCGATGGATCACCGGTGACCCAGGCCGACGCGCTGGCCGAATCCATCATCCTGCAGCGGCTGGCCGGACTGGCGCCGCAGATTCCGGTGGTGGCGGAGGAATCCGTTGCCGCCGGCCGCATTCCGGAAACCGCCGGCAGGCCGTTCTTCCTGGTCGATCCGCTCGACGGCACCAAGGAATTCCTGTCGAAGAACGGCGATTTCACCGTCAATATCGCCCTGATCGAAAATGGCGTGCCGGTGCTGGGCGTGGTCTACGCGCCGGCGATCGGCGAGCTTTACGCCGGTGGCGTCGGGCAGGGCGCGCGCCGCGCCCTGGTGCAGGATGGCAAGCGTGGTTCCTGGAGCGAGATCCGTGTGCGCCCGGTGCCGCCCGGCGGCATCAAGGTGCAGGCCAGCCGCTCGCACCTGACCGAGGAAACCAGGGCCTTCATCGAGCGCTTCAAGGTCGCCGAGTTCGTGTCCGCCGGCTCCTCGCTCAAGTTCTGCCGCGTCGCCGCCGGCGACGCCGATCTGTATCCCCGCCTCGCGCGCACCATGGAATGGGACACCGCCGCCGCCGACGCCGTGCTGCGCGCAGCCGGCGGCCAGGTGCTGGACATGCAGGGCCAGCCGCTGACCTATGGCAAGCGCAATCAGGCCGGCGACAGCGACTTCGCCAACGGCTGGTTCGTCGCCGCCGGCACGCTCGATCCGTTCGCGGCAGCAAACTGAATTCCGAAGGGAGAAACCAGCATGAACAACCCGAGCGGCAGCGCCCAGCGCGCGGTGGCGCGTTACCTCATCACCGGCGTCGCGGCGACGATCTGCACCGTGGCCGCGATGGGATCGTGGGTGTCCCTGGCGTTCGCCGGCATGGGCACGGCCGGGCTGCCGTCATCGGCGGCGCGTCAGCGCCGCGGACGCGTCAGCTAGGTGCGCCGATACTTGCGAGAACTCAAGCAGCCTCGAACTCGATCAGCAGATCCTTGGTATTCACCGTGATCCCCGGTCCTGCGTGAATCTGCTTCACCACCGCGTCGCGCGGCGCGGCGATGACGGTTTCCATCTTCATCGCTTCCAGCGCCATCAGCGGCTCGCCCTTGGCTACGCTCTGACCTTTCTGCACCGCCACGCGCACCACCATGCCCGGCATCGGCGCGCCGATCTGATTGGCGTTGCCTTCCTCGGCCTTGGGGCGCTCGGAGGCTGACCGGGCGGCGCCGGCATGCGGCACGCGCAGCGTGCGCGACTGGCCGTTGAGTTCGAAGAACAGCTTGGATACGCCTTCATCCTCGATGTCGGTACGGCTTTGCAGGCGGATCACCAGGGTCTTGCCCGGCTCGATGTCGACGCTGATCTCCTCCTGCTGCTCGGGCAGGCCGTAGAAAAACACCGACGTCGGCAGGGTGCTGACATCGCCGTAGAGCTTCTGGTGCTCGGCGAAATCCTTGAACACCTTGGGATACATCAGGTAGGACGCGAGGTCGGTGTCGGATAGCGCGATGCCAAGGGCTTTCTCGGCCTCTGCCTTCGCCGCGGCCAGGTCCACCGGCGGGATCGATTCGCCGGGCCGCCCCTGCAGCGGTGGCTTGCCCTTCAGCACCTTGCTTTGCAGCGCAGGCGGGAAGCCGTCGGCGGGGAAGCCCAGCTCGCCCTTCATCAGCGAGATCACCGACTCGGGGAAGTCGATGGCCTTGTCCGGATTCTTCACGTCTTCTGGCGTCAGGCCATTGGCCACCATGTACAGGGCCAGGTCGCCGACCACCTTGGAGGTGGGCGTCACCTTGACGATGTCGCCGAACAGCTGGTTGACCTCGGCGTAGGCATGGGACACCTCCGCCCAGCGCGCTTCCAGCCCCAGCGAACGCGCCTGCTCGCGCAGGTTGGTGTACTGGCCGCCGGGCATCTCGTGGCGATACACATCGGAAGTGCCGGAGCGGATGTCGGCCTCGAACGGCGAATAGAAACGGCGCACACCTTCCCAGTAATCGGACAGGCGCTGCATCGCCTCCAGGTCCACGCCCGCGTCATGCTCGCCGCCGACCAGGCTGGCGGCGATGCTGCCGAGATTGGGCTGCGAGGTGAGGCCGCTCATGGCGTCGAGCGCGCCATCTACCGCATCGCAGCCGGCTTCGATGGCGGCCAGCACGCTGGCCGCGGCGATGCCGCTGGTGTCGTGGGTGTGGAAATGGATCGGCAGGCCGACTTCCTGCTTCAGCGCCCGCACCAGCTCGCGCGCGGCGCGCGGCCGGCACACGCCGGCCATGTCCTTGATGCCCAGCACCTGGGCGCCGGCCTTCTCCAGCACCTTGGCCAGGTCGACGTAGTACTTGAGGTTGTACTTGGGCCGGCTGGCATCGAACAGGTCGCCGGTGTAGCAGATCGCCGCTTCGGCGACGCCGCCGGCTTCGCGCACCGCGTCGATCGGCAGGCGCATGTTTTCCACCGCGTTGAGGCAGTCGAAGATGCGGAAGATGTCGACGCCGGCCTGCGCCGCCTGCTGCACGAAGTAGCGCACCACGTTGTCGGCGTAGTTGGTATAGCCCACCGCGTTGGCCGAGCGCAGCAGCATCTGCAAGGGGATATTCGGCACCGCCTCGCGCAGGTCCGCCAGGCGCAGGAACGGGTCTTCCTTGAGAAAGCGCAGGGCCACGTCGAAGGTGGCGCCGCCCCAGCATTCCAGCGACAGCAGGCCCGGCAGCATGCGCGCGTAGTAGGGCGCGATGGCAACGATATCCTTGCTGCGCATGCGCGTGGCGAACAGCGACTGGTGCGCGTCGCGCATGGTGGTGTCGGTTAGCAGCACCCGCTGCTGCTGCTTCATCCACTGGGCGAAGCCGTCCGCGCCTTTTTCCTTCAGCACATCGCGCAAGCCCTTCGGCACCGGCTGGCCCAGGTCGATTTTCGGCTTGATCGGCGCGGCCAAGGGCAGGGCTGGAGCCTTGCGGCCCTTCATCTCCGGATTGCCGTTGACGATGACATTGCCGATGAAGCGCAGCACGCGGGTGGCGCGGTCGCGCCGCGGCGCGAATACGAACAGCTCCGGCGTGTTGTCGATGAAACGGGTGATGCACTCGCCGGAGCGGAACTGCTGATGGCCGATGACATTGGCCAGGAACTGCAGATTGGTGGACAGCCCGCGGATGCGGAACTCGCGCAGCGCGCGGTCCATGCGCAGGATCGCCTCGTCCACCGTCGGCGCCCAGGCGGTGACCTTGACCAGCAGGGAGTCGTAATAAGGAGTGATCACCGCGCCGGAATAGGCGGTGCCGCCGTCGAGGCGGATGCCGAAGCCGGCCGGGCTGCGGTAGGCCACCAGGCGGCCGTGGTCCGGCGTGAAGCCGTTCTCCGGGTCCTCGGTGGTGACGCGGCATTGCAGCGCATGCCCGTCCAGCTTGACCTGGTCCTGGCTCGGCAGCTTGGAGTCGGGATCGCCGATGCGCGCGCCTTCGGAGACGCGGATCTGCGCCTTGACGATGTCCACGCCGGTCACTTCCTCGGTGACGGTGTGTTCCACCTGGATGCGCGGATTCACTTCGATGAAATAGAAGTGGCCGGTGTCCGCATCCATCAGGAACTCGACCGTGCCGGCGTGGGAGTATTTCACCTGCCGGCACAGCCGCAGCGCGGCGCCGCAAAGTTCCTCGCGCTGATCCTGCTTCAGATAAGGCGCCGGGGCGCGCTCCACCACCTTCTGGTTGCGCCGCTGCACCGAGCAGTCGCGCTCGAACAGGTGGATCAGGTTGCCGTGGGAGTCGCCCAGTACCTGCACCTCGACGTGGCGTGCCCGCCGCACCAGCTTCTCGACATAGACTTCGTCGTTGCCGAAGGCGGACTTGGCTTCGCGCCGCGCCGATTCCATCTGCGGCGCCAGCTCGGCTTCCGACTCGATTACGCGCATGCCGCGGCCGCCGCCGCCCCAGCTGGCCTTCATCATCACCGGATAGCCGACCGCGGCGACGATTTTTTTACATTCGTCCAGGTCGTAGGGCAGGGCGCGGGAAGCGGGCAGCACCGGCACCTGGGCCTGCTCCGCCGCCTTGCGCGCCGCGACCTTGTCGCCCAGGGTCTTCAGCACCTGGGGTTGCGGCCCGATGAACAGGATGCCGGCGGCGGCGCAGGCCTCGGCGAAGGCCGGGTTTTCGGAGAGGAAGCCGTAGCCCGGATGAATCGCATCGACCTGCGCATCCTTGGCGGTGCGGATGATGTCGGCGATATCCAGGTAGGCGGCAATCGGCTTGGCGCCGGCGCCCACCAGGTAGCTTTCGTCCGCCTTGAAACGGTGCAGGGCGAAGCGGTCCTCGTAGGCGTAGATCGAAACGGTGCGGATGCCCATTTCCGCCGCAGCCCGCATCACGCGGATGGAAATTTCGCCGCGATTGGCGACAAGAAGCTTGCGGATCCGGCGGCCGGATTCGTTCGCGGAGGACATGATGGGTTCCTGAGGCGGGTTTGCGCCGACAGATTACCGAATTGTGTCGCCCCTTGAACCCTACGCCAGCGTATTGCGCGGCCGGTAAGAGATATTGTTTTGGGGCATGGCTTGCAACAAAGTCGTCATACGCATTGCCTATCGTTGCAACAACTGCGGAGTGAGGCTTTCCTCCCGTTCTGCCGCGCCGCTTCCGGTGCCGGCTTTTTGTCCAGATACGGATGTCCAGGTGCCAATCAATCGCAGGGAATTTCTGTTGCGCAGTGGTCTGGCCACTGCCGCACTGGCGGTCAGTCCGCCCGCATTCGAGGCCGAATCGCTGCCACAGCTGCCGCTGTGCGGCGGCGACGCCCTGCGCAAGGTGGCATTCCGTTCCCAGCCCCTGCCGTCCGGGGCGCCGCTCAATCCCGTTACCCTCGCGCGCTTCGTCGATCCGCTGCCGATCCCGTCCGTGCTGCACAGCGCCGGACTGCGCCCCAGCCCCGATGATGCCCGGCTGAAGCTGCCGTATTACCGCATTGAAATGCGCGAATGCCTGGCCAAGCTGCACCGCGACCTCAAGCCGACCCGCCAATGGGGCTATGCCGGCAGCGTTCCCGGGCCGACCATCGAGGCGCGCAGCGGGCAGGGCTTGCTGGTGGAATGGGTCAACGCCCTGCCGCGCAAGCACCTGCTGCCGGTGGATTTCAATATCCATGGCGCGGAGGCCAACCAGCCCGAAGTGCGCACCATCGCCCATGTCCACGGCGCCAAGGTGCCGCCGCAGAGCGACGGCTATCCCGAGCACTGGTGGACCCCCGGCAAGTCCGCCACCTTCCACTATCCCAACCAGCAGGACGCGGCCACCCTGTGGTACCACGACCATGCCATGGGCATCACCCGCCTCAATATCTTCGCTGGCCTGCTGGGCATGTTCATCGTGCGCGACGAGGTGGAGGACGCGCTGGACCTGCCGCGCGGCGCCTATGACATCCCGCTGATGATCTACGACCGGCGGCTCGACCAGCACGGGCAGCTTTATTACATGACCTCCGGCGACCCGCGCGCGCCCTGGGTGCCGGAGTTCTACAACAACACCATCGTCTGCAACGGCAAGCTATATCCCTATCTCGAGGTGGAGCCGCGGCGCTATCGCTTCCGCATGCTAAATGCCGCCAACGGCCGCTCGTTCTACCTGACCTTGTCCAATGGCCAGGAATTCCAGCAGATCGGCAGCGACGCCGGCCTGCTGCCGCAGCCGGTGCCGCTGCATCAGGTGGAACTGTTTCCGGCCGAACGCGCCGACGTGGTCATCGACTTCTCCGGGCACGCCGGCGAGCAGATCGTCCTGCGCCAGGGCTCGCAGGACGTGATGCAGTTCCGCGTGCGCCGCGACGGCGGCAAGGATGCGGGCCCCCTGCCGGCCAGTCTGCGTCCGTTGACGCGGATGGCCGAGGCCGAGGCGGTGAAGACGCGCCTGCTCACCCTGGGCGAGCGCGACGACTATGCCGGCAATTCCACCATGGTGCTGCTCAACGGTACCCATTGGGACCAGCCCGTCACCGAAAAGCCGGTGCTGGACAGCGTCGAGATCTGGAGCCTGCTCAATCTCACCGCCGACGCGCATCCGATCCACCTGCACCTGGTGCGCTTCCAGATTCTCGATCGGCGGCCCTTCGACATCTTCGCCTACAACGCCAGCAAGACCTTGCGTTACACCGGCCCCGCCATCCCGCCGCCGCCGCACGAGGCCGGCTGGAAAGACACCGTGCGCACCGATCCGGGCATGGTGACGCGCATCATCGTGCGCTTCGAGGGTTACGCCGGCCGCTACGTCTGGCACTGCCATCTGCTCGAGCACGAGGACAACGAGATGATGCGGCCTTACGACGTGCTGGCGAAGGGCTAGGGACCGCGAAAGCTCAATCGTTGGCAATAGGGCAGAAGTTTTCACAAAAGAGAAATCCCTGCGTCACATGACAGAGGCAGACTCCCGGTCTCGTCACCCACAACAGGGAATGTGCTCGTGATTAATCTCTTTCGTAAAACCAGGCTGCCCGCCTTTACCGGCGCGGCGGCACTCGCCGCACTCAGCGTCCTCGCCTCGTGCTCCGATAACAACAACGGCAGCAGTGGCAGCAGTAGCAGCAGCGGCGGTAGCAGCAGCGGCACCAGTAGCAGCAGTGGCAGCAGCAGCGGCGCCAGCAGTAGCAGCGGCAGCAGCAGTGGCACCAGCAGCAGTAGCGGCTCGTCTTCCGGCGGCGCGCTCGTTGGCGTCGCCAAGACCCCGATCAAGCACGTCATCCTGATCATCGGCGAAAACCGCACCTTCGATCACGTCTTCGGCACCTATACGCCGCCGGCGGGTCAGACCATCTCCAACCTGCTGTCCAAGGGCATCGTCAATGCCGACGGCACGCCGGGCCCGAATTTCTCCCAGGCCCAGCAGTACACCGCCACCACCGGCCTCACCTACTCCAACAGCCCGACCAAGGGTGCCCTTTATTCCGTGCTGCCGCCGATGATGACCGGCGGCGCGCCCAAGACGCCGAATTTCGCTTCCGCATCGCAGGCTGAAACCGTTGAGCCGGCCCTGCCGAGCCAGCCGGTCAACTACTACAACTACCTCGCAGACGGCGGCACCGGCCTGGCTGCCGATTCGATCGACACGCGCTTCACCAATGCGTCTTCGCTGCCCAACGGCCCGGTGAACAACCACGCCTTCATCACCGACGACGCCTACGCCAGCAGCCCGGTGCACCGCTTCTTCCAGATGTGGCAGCAGGTCGATTGCAGCAAGACGGCTGTCTCGGCGCAGAATCCGAGCGGTTGCCAGAACGATCTGTTCCCCTGGGTCGAAACGACCATCGGCGCCGGCAGCAACGGCGCGCTGCAGCCCGTCGGCTTCAGCAACACCAGCACCGGCGAAGGCTCCACCTCGATGCAGTTCCTCAACTCGGCCCAGGGTGATGCGGCTTACTTCACCTCCCTGGCGCAGCAGTACGCGCTGAGCGACAACTTCCACCAGTCGGTGATGGGCGGCACCGGTGCCAACCACATCATGATCGGCTACGGCAGCCCGATCTACTACGCCGACCAAAACGGCAATCCCACCACCCCGCCGATCGGGCAGATCGAAAATCCCAATCCGCAGGTCGGCACCAACAACTACTACACCAACGACGGCTACGGCAGCACCACCACCGGCCAGGGCGGTTCCTATGTGAACTGCGCCGACAGCACCCAGCCCGGCGTGGCGGCGATCCTCAGCTATCTGAACTCCCTGTCGTACAAGCCGTTCAATGCCGGCAATTGCCAGGCCAACCAGTACTACCTGGTCAACAACTACAACCCGGGCTACCTGGGCACCGGTGAAGCAGCCCCGCTGGGCGCGACGTTGTACACCATCCCGCCGACCACGCAGAACAACATCGGCCTGCTGCTCACCAAGTCCGGCGTCAGCTGGAAGTACTACGGCGAAGGCTTCGACGGCGGTGCGGAAGACGGCGAAGGCGGCACCTTCTGCAACATCTGCGATCCGTTCCTGTATTCCACGCAGATCATGACCAACCCGGCCCTGCGCGGTAACAACCAGGACATCGGCGACCTCTATGCCGACCTGAACAACGGCACGCTGCCGGCGGTGTCGATCGTCAAGCCCGACGGTCTTCTCGACGGTCACCCGGCCTCCTCCAAGCTCGACCTGTTCGAAGGCTTCTGCCAGAAGATCATCACCGAGCTGCAGGCCAATCCGGCGCAGTGGGCCGACACCGCCGTAATGATCACCTTCGACGAAGGCGGTGGCTACTACGACTCCGGCTACATCCAGCCGATCGACTTCTTCGGCGACGGCACGCGCATCCCGATGATCGTGGTGTCGAAGTACTCGACCGGCGGCAACGTGGTGCACACCTATTACGATCATGTCTCCTTCGACAAGTTCGTCGAGTCCAACTGGAACCTGGGCGCCACCATCTCCAGCTTCAGCCGCGACAATCTGCCCAACCCGACCACCGGACCGAATGCCTATGTGCCCGGCAATCAGCCCGCGATCGGCGATTTGATGGACATGTTCACCTTCCCGTCCAGCTGATCGCAAGCGGTATTCAAGCGGAAGGGCCGGCAGCCGCAAGGCTGCCGGCCTTTTCCCGTATCAGGCTCCCTATCAGAGTCCCCGTAGCAGGATTCCCCATGACTTTCAGCAGATTGTTTGCAGCGCGCGCCGCCGGCGCGCTTTCGCTTTTGTGCAGCGCCGCCGCCGGCGCGGACGCTTTCGGCGCCATGCCCGGCCTGTGGAGCACTACCTTTCAGGTGGACGGCAAACCGGCGCCAGCCGATGCGCAGCCGCACTGGCACTGCGCCGATGAAGCCGCCGATCCCTGGCTGGAATACGCCCAGCTGCGCGTGCCGCAGGGCTATTCCTGCAAGCGCGTCTCCTTCAGCCGCACCCTGTCCTCGCTGAAATGGCGCCTGGAATGCAGCGGCCCGAGCAGCTTCGTCAACGAAGGCTCGCTGGTCTTCGACACTCCCAAGCACTACACCGGCGAAGTCAGCATCAGCGGTAGCCTGATGGACTACCCGGTCCAGACCACCATCAAGCTGGAAGGCAAGCGCAAGGCTGCCTGCACCAGCCCCTCCGACTGAGTCCCCGCTGTTCCGGATTCCGCAGCGTCGCTCCCCTGACGGCGCCGCGGGCGTCCATGCGGCCGGCCTGGCCATCGCCGGGCGGGTGGGGGAACTGTTGCCGGCGTACAGGCCGCGGAGCCACAGCCTCCGGTCCCGCATGTCAAAATAGGGCACCCGAGCGCGGTTCCGGGCCGGGGCGGCGCTAGTCCGTATTGGGGATGAGGGCGGTTGAGGTGGCGGGCAAGATGTGAAACCGCACACCGAGCAAAATCCCGGTTGCACAGACTAAGGCCGCGGCACGGGCGGTATGGCCGTGCCGGCGCTTCACATTGACCTGTCATTACCTCAAAGGACGCAAGCTAAAGACATGACCGAGCAGAAAGCCACCAACGTCACCTGGCACGACGGCGAAGTGACCCGTGCCGATCGTGGCAAGCTGCTGGGCCACGCGGGCGCGACGATCTGGTTCACCGGCCTGTCCGGCTCGGGCAAGAGCACCGTGGCGGTGGCCCTGGAGAAAGTCCTGCACGGCCAGGGCAAGCTGTCCTACCGCCTGGACGGCGACAACGTCCGCCTGGGCATCAACAAGAATTTGGGTTTTTCCGCCGAAGACCGCGCCGAAAACATCCGCCGCATCGGCGAAATCGCCAAACTGTTCGTCGACACCGGCGTCATCGTCCTGTCCAGCTTCGTCAGCCCCTACCGCGCCGATCGCGACATGGTGCGCCAGCTGCACGAGGACGCCGGCATGGCCTTCATCGAAGTCTACGTCCAAGTCCCCCTGGCCGAAGCCGAAAAGCGCGACCCCAAAGGCCTGTACAAGAAAGCCCGTGCCGGCCTGATCAAAAACTTCACCGGCATCGACGACCCCTACGAAGCCCCCGAGAAACCCGAACTGGTCCTGCACACCGACCAGATGAGCCTCCAGGACGAAGTCCAGGCCCTGCTCAACCTGCTCCAGCAGCGCGGCATCCTGCCCGCCTGAGCCCCCGCCAGATCCTCATTCCCCCATTTCCGGACCAAACCCCATGATCCAGCCCCACGGCAGTACCGAACTCAAGCCCCTGTTCGTCTACGACACCGTCAAACACCAGGCCCTGCTCAAAGAGGCGGAAAACCTGCCCAGCCTGCTGCTCAACTCCGCCGCCGCCGCCAATGCGGTGATGCTCGGCGCCGGCTACTTCAACCCCCTGTCCGGCTACATGAACCTCGCCGACACCCTGTCGGTGGCCGAACACCTCAAAACCAGCGCCGGCCTGTTCTGGCCGGTGCCCATCGTCAATATCACCCAAGACAAGAGCATCAAGCCTGGCCGTATCGCCCTCAGAGATCCCAATGTCGAAGGCCACCCGGTCCTGGCTGTAATGGACGTCCAGGCGGTCGAATCCATCAGCCAGGAGCAGATCGAATTCGTCGCCAAAAACATCTTCGGCACCCTCGACCCCAAGCACCCCGGCGTCAGCACCTTCACCAAACTCGGCGACACCCTGCTGTCCGGCCCCATCCAGGTCCTCAGCTTCAGCTACTTCCAGACCGATTTCCCCGACACCTTCCGCACCGCCGTGGAAATCCGCAACGAAATCCAGGAACGCGGCTGGACCAAGGTCGTCGCCTTCCAGACCCGCAATCCCATGCACCGCGCCCATGAAGAACTGTGCCGCATGGCCCATGACCGCCTCGGCGCCGACGGCATCGTCATCCATATGCTGCTGGGCAAGCTCAAGGAAGGGGATATCCCCGCCCCGGTGCGGGATGCCTGCATCCGCAAGATGGCCGAGCTGTATTTCCCCAAAAACACCGTCATGATCACCGGCTACGGCTTCGATATGCTCTATGCCGGCCCCAGGGAAGCCGTGCTGCACGCCATCTTCCGCCAGAACATGGGCGCCAATTACTTCATCGTCGGAAGAGATCATGCCGGCGTGGGCGACTACTACGGTCCCTTCGACGCCCAGACCATCTTCGATACCAAAGTACCCAAGGATGCGCTGAAGATCGAGATCTTCCGCGCCGACAACACCGCCTACAGCAAGAAGCTGGACCGGGTGGTGATGATGCGCGAGGCTCCGGACCATACCCCGGAGGATTTCATCAACCTGTCCGGCACCAAGGTGCGGCAGATGCTCGGCGCCGGGCTGGCGCCGCCGCCGGAATTCTCCAGGCCCGAAGTCGCCAAGATCCTCATGGCTTATTATCAATCGATCGGCGGATAAATCCGCCGGGGCCAGGAAATCGACGCAAAGAAGTAACGCTCCCTGGTTTTCCCCTCTCCCTCCGGGAGAAGGGCAGGGGTGAGGGATGCACTTTCAACAAGCTGAACTTCTTGTTGAAAGTGCGCCCCTCACCCGCGCCTGACGGCGCGGCCTCTCCCGGTGGGAGAGGCAAAAGCCTGCGTGCATCACCCAACAAACCGAAGTCCCGGCTTTGTCGGGATGGTTACTGATTGCTCATGCGCGTTGGCACGTCCGCCAGGGCCATACGATGTCCGGAGACGGCTTCGCCGGCATCGGGCCGCATCCGGACGAAGGTGAACATGGCCGATAGCGAGACCAGGCCCACGGTACAGAACGCGGCGGTGAAATCCGCCACCGACAGGCTGGCGGCATGGCGCGCCGCCAGGCTCAGGTTCAGCACCTGCGAGGCGATGCCGATGCCGACGCTCAGCGCCACCTGCTGGGCGGTGCTGGAAAAGCTCGTCGCCTGGCTCATGTCGCTCTCCGATACGTCGGCGAAAGCCAGGGTGTTGACGCAGGTGAATTCCAGGGAGC
>Ga0302317_10000731_pt1 | contig 26261 bp, 21 predicted proteins | sample III_Palsa_N3_3_FD_200450 | JGI IMG/M metagenome (GOLD analysis project Ga0302317, IMG submission 200450) | Peat permafrost microbial communities from Stordalen Mire near Abisko, Sweden - III_Palsa_N3_3 | ecosystem: Environmental > Terrestrial > Soil > Palsa > Peat permafrost | place: Sweden...
CGTCTCCGGCATCGGGGCCAGATCCTGCGGCCGCGGACCAAAAACCGTTGCGCGCATCGCGGCCGCGTCCGCAAGTCCGGTGGCAGGACCGGTCGGCGGCGGCAGCACAATCGGCTCAGCAGCGCCGGCGAGCGATGCCAGCAGCAGCGCGCAGCAAGCGCTCAAGACTCGCGACCAGCTCGAGCCAGCACCGCTGAGCGGCACCGGCAGCACACTCCAACTCATCCGCACTGTCCTTTGGGGCTGCGCTGGCTGCCGCGGAAATCAGCAGGATTTCCGCACGGGCCGGGCGCTTTTAGGCTCGCGATAAGTCTAGCGTGAAGCGCCTGCAAACGCTTGCCAGGCTCGCACTACGGTGAGGCCTGGGGTGATGCACGTCCTTGACATTGCTGCGCCGCAGATCTGCATGCGCAGGTGCTGGCAGGTTCCGGTTGCACTCCGCGAGCGGCGTCGGTCAAACTGCAGAAGCTGCCGGGGGTCAGGAGAAAGATTATGCCCGTGACCGAAATTTTCGCGCCTCACCTGGGGCATACGGTGAAGCTCGGGCGACGCCGGCCCATTGCGCGACAACCCCGACTGTCGCTGAAGAATTATCTCAAGCTCCCCTCACCGCCCGCCTCCGCCGACTACAGCACGCCGGCGCTGAGCGTACTCAGCAACATCTATCTCAATGACCAGCTCGGGGATTGCGTCATCGCCGGTGGCTACCATGTGGTGGGCGTCGAGACCGGCGGCGCGGGCGATCTGTTCACCGCCAGCAACCAGCAGATCATTGCCGACTACAGTGCGATCGGCGGCTACGTGCCGGGCGATCCGAGCACCGACAACGGCTGCAATGAGCAGACGGCACTGAACTACTGGGCCGAGCATGGCTTTGCCGATGGCACCAAACTGCTGGGCTCGGTCGCCATCGATCCGTCCAACCGGAGCGAACTCGAGGCCTCCCTGTATCTGTTCCAGAACCTGTACTTCGGTCTGGAATTGCCGCAGCTCTGGATCAGCCCGATGCCGAGCGCTCCGGGTTTCACCTGGGATGTGGCTGGCGCGCCGGTGCCCGCCAACGGCCACTGCGTGGCAGGCGTGGGGTACGATGAGGCCGGGGTCACGATCGACACCTGGGGCATGCTCGGTACGATGACCTGGAAGGCGATTGCCAAGTACTGCAGCAAGGCCAACTACGGGGACGTGTACGTGATGCTGACGCCTGATCAGCTGGCCAAGGGCCAGACCCGCGCGCCCAATGGCGTGAACTGGACCCAGCTGATCGCCGACTTCAACTCCATTGGCGGCACGGTGCCAGTCGCCAAGGGCGCACGCCGCAGCGGCCGACGCGGCTAGAGCCCGCTGCGCTCGCAAGGGCCTTGCGCGCCACTGCACACCGGGGCTGCCGGCTTGCTAAGCTTCAGCGCAATTGATGGCTCTCAATCCCCGTATCCCTAAGACCGACAGAGGCGCCTGATGTCTGCCCATGCTCTTCGTTCCGCTGCGGCCGCGCTGCTGCTGGCAGCATTCGCAACTCTACATCCCGCGGCGGTACGCGCGGCCGACACGCCCGCGGCGACTGACACCGTGGCGCTCGTGAACGGCGTGCCCGTGACGCGCGATCTGCTCGATGTCTTTGCGCTGGCGGCGCTGGGTCAGCGGACCGCGGATCTGTCCGAGCAGCAGCGCGCGGGCTTGCTCGATGCCCTGATCCGCGCCGAGATCATTGCGCAGCAGGCCGATAAGCTCGGGCTCAGTGCCAAGAATGAACTCGACATTCCGGATGCGAGCCAGGCACAGATCGCCTTCGGGCGCCTGCAGGCGATGAACCAGGCCGCCTTCGAGACCTTTGAGCGCGAGCACGAACCGAGCGAGCAGGAACTGCAGAGCGAGTACCAGCGGGAGATTGCGCTGGTGCCGCGTAGCCAGTATCACGCGCATCACATCCTGGTGGGCAGCAAGGAAAAGGCCGGGGAGCTGATCAGGCAGTTGAAGGCCGGAGCGAACTTCGAGGCCCTGGCGATGAAGAATTCGCTGGACCCGAGCAGCAGCAACGGCGGGGATCTGGGCTGGTTCAGCCTGACGAGCCTGCCCGAGCCGTTCGCAGCAGCGCTCAAGAGCATGAAGAATGGCGAACTCTCAGCGCAGCCCGTGAAAAGCTCATTTGGCTGGCATGTGATCCGGCTCGATGCGACCCGGACGCTGGCGCCGCCTTCCTTCGACTCGTTGCAGGACAAGCTTGCAGGGGCGGCCCGCGCCGCCAAGCTGCAAAGCTACGTGGCCGGTCTGCTGAAGGGCGCCGAGGTACAGAAATTCGACTGAGCGCGTGGCCGCGCGCCGAACGCGCACCGCTGCGGGCGCGTGCAGCGCGCCGGCAGCGGCGCCGTGATCAGTGCGGCTTCACGGCCGGAGGCGCTGCGTGCGGTTGCGGCGCAGGCGCTGCCGCCATGGCGCCGGGCTGGAAGGGTTTGCCATTGAAGGTGTTCTGCCCCCCGGCCGAATGAATTGTCGCATGCCAGTGGCCATTCTCGTGCGTGAAGTAGCCCTGCTGTGCCATGGTTTCCAGCTGCGGCAGGATACTGCCCGTGCCGGGCAGTTCATTCAGGGCGCTGTCATCAAGGGATAGTTCAAAATCGCCGACCAGCTTCTGCATCAGTGCCGGGGCGCCGGCATCGCCGGCCAGATCCGCGGCGGTCAGGCCCGGAATGCTCAGCGTACCCGTCAGTAACACCTGGCCACTCATCGTATCGAGGCCGATGCGATCCAGGCTCAGCACCGGCTGCTTGAGCAACAGCGGCAGGCCCTGCTCCCTGAGTGCGGCCGCCATGTTCTGGGAGTACTTGGTCGGATCGCTCGCCTGCTGCTTGTAGAGCTCCCGGATTTTATCAATCAGTGCCGCGAGCGTGACCATATCCAGATGCTTGAAGCTCAGATCAAAGTGCGCATCCTTGAGCTTGAGTCCGGCCGCGCCGACAGCCCCGGTGTCAAATTGCAGCGCGTAGCTGATAAAGCCACTGTCGACCGTCGACTTGCCAGAGTAGTTGAAGTCGTGCAGCAACATCGGCGAGCTGCCCTGCACGCCCGCGTAGCTGATGGTATCGATGCCAAAATCAAAGTCGCTCGCGTACAGCGTGCCGAGCGCCCGGGTGCTGCTGCTCTTGAAGAGCACGGACTTCATCTCGAAGCGCTTGCCATCCGGGCCATCCAGCAGCACATGCGGGAACTCACCATCGATCTTGTAGGCATCATGATGGCGGGTGAAGTCGATCTTGATCCTGAAGCCATCCGAGCTTAATTTTCCCCCGCCGGGAACGACTGTCTCCTTGAGCGCCGGGCTGGCAAAGATTGTCGTGCCACCGCCCAGGAAGCCCATGCGCGAACTGATGCTCAGGGGCTCTGCCGCGCCAAAGATCAGCGTGACGGCGGCCTTGGCGGTGTTCGAGAGCACCAGGTGCGTATCCACGTGCGCCAGTGCAAAGCAGCTCCAGCCGCAGATCGGTCCATGATGGATCACGCTGTGCAGTGTGATCGGGACGCCCTTGGCCATGGCCTGGCCGTTGCCGCCCATCAGCGGTGCCAGGCCCGCCATCTGGGCCCCAAACAGCGAGATCGTCAGATCCTGCTCGGAGGTAAACCAGCCACGGTGATACTTGACATCGCTGACCGTGACATAAGGTGCCTGCTCACTCATCTCGGCCAGCGCCGCGCTGGTGCGCGACTCGATCAGGCGGCCGGTCAGCCACGCTGCGGCCGGATACAGCAGCAAGAGGATGAGCACGGTCACCAGAAATTTCTTATTCACTGCTTTCTCCCACTCCCAGGTCCGGGCAAAATACCAGAGTTGGCCGCCCGATAGGCAACCGCTTCGGCGAATGGCGGGCGCCGCACACCAACCACCCGGGGCCTGCACCTTGCGCCGCGGATCTTCAAGGCCAGCGCCATGACTGCCATGTCCCTGATGCCACCGGCTGATCCGCCACCGCCAGATCCACGGCGCGCCGGCGTGCTCTCATTGCTCGTCATCCTGGCACTGGTGCTCGGCGGCCTGTTCCTGGTGCACGTGCTGCGCAAAGCCGCGCAGCTGCAGGACTGCATCCTCTCCGGACGCACCAACTGCGCACCGATCGAGGTGCAGCAGGACTCGAATCCTTAGCTCGCTGAATGATCCGGCGCGCCTGGCGGTTCGGCGCGCGGCACGGCCACCAGCCAGAACTCCTTGCGAAGCGCGAGGCCTGTGGCCAGCTGCTGTGCCAGCCAGCGAAATGGCGCCAGCACATACTGCAGCAGCCGCAGCGGCGCCGGCAGCGAGCGGTGGATCAGGTGCGGATGCACCTGCAGGAGCTCGAAACCTGCGCGCTCGAGCAGCCGGCCGAGCGTCACCGGCGTGTAATAAATATAGTGCCCGCCCTCCGCCCCGGTCGGTGTCGGCTGGTAGAACTTCGCATGCTGCGGATCGCGCACCGCCTTGCGATAGCCGGCGTGCGGGACGGCGATGAAGAGCGCGCCGCCGGGCTTGAGCAGGCGGCGCACTTCGGCCAGCGCCGTCAGCGGATCCGGGGTGTGCTCGAGCACGTGCTTCATCGTGATGATCTGGAAGCGGTTGGCCTCGAAGGGCATGTGGGTCAGCGTGCCTACCTGCACATCAAAGCCCTGATCGCGGCAAAATTTGACCGCCGGTTCATCGATCTCCACGCCGCAGGCCTCGAGCCCCAGGGCGCGGGCCGCCTGCAGCGTATAGCCTAAGGCGCAACCGACATCGAGCAGTGGCCCGGGTGCGGTGTGGTTAAGCGCATCGAGGATCTGGTGCCGGGACTTGCTGATCCGGCGCCGCAGGCGGCGCGAGTAGTGCAGATTGGGCGCGCCAGCGCTGGGCATCGGCACCCCGTAGTCGGCAGCCGAGCGCATGTAGATCAGTCCGCAGCTGCAGCGCACCCAGCTCATGACCGGGAAGGCCGCATAGAGCGGCGCATCGCTGCGCCCGCACAGCGGGCACTGCGCGATGATCGTATGCTGCAGGGGCGCCGCGCCGCTTCCTTCAGGCACCGCGCAGGTTCCCGGTTCCGGCAACGCGCACGGTATAGCCGCCCGACTTCTCATCGGCCTGCAGGCTCAGCATGCCGCGCTTCTGCGCATCGGCCAGCAGGTCGTTGAAGGAGCGAAAGCCGTAGGCCCGTTCGTTGAAGCCCGGATGGCGGCGCTTGATGGCCTGCTTGATCATCGAGCCCCAGATCGGCTCGTTCTCGCCGCGCTCGGCGCTCACCGCCTCGAGCGTCTCGACCACAAGATCCAGCGCCTCGCCGAGCTCCGCGCTTTTGCCCTCGGTCGCGGGGGCCGAGGCGCTCGCCGTGCTGCCGGCGCTGCGCCGTCGGGCTTTCGAAGGCTCTTTGCGCACCAGATCATCGTAGTAGATGAACTCATCGCAGTTGTTGATGAACAGGTCCGAGGTCGAGTTCTTCACCCCGATGCCGATCACTGTCTTGGCATTCTCCCGCAGCTTGCTCACCAGCGGCGAGAAATCCGAATCCCCGCTGATGATGACGAAGGTATCCACATGGCCCTTGGTGTAGCACAGATCGAGCGCATCAACGACCATGCGGATATCAGCCGAGTTCTTGCCCGACTGGCGCACGTGCGGGATCTCGATCAGCTCGAAGGCCGCCTCGTGCAGACCGCGCTTGAATTCCTTGTAGCGATCGAAATCGCAGTAAGCTTTCTTGACCACAATGTGGCCCTTGAGCAGCAGGCGCTCGAACACCTTGTCGACATCAAAGCTCGGATAATTGGCATCGCGGGCGCCGAGGGCGATGTTCTCCAGATCGAGGAACACCGCCATCGTCGCATCGGAGGGGCGGTTCAGTGGGCGATTATCGGGCGGAAAGCCAGGCATGAGGGTACGTACTCTTTGATTTCTGGTGCGGGATCAGACTCCCGCAGCTCGTGAGGATTGCGGACATTAGCACGCGCCTGCGCTCTTGCGGCTAGGAGGCAGGTGCCGAAGCGGCAGGCGCTGCGGCGGGCTCGAGCCCGCGCGAGAACAGCCACTCCAGGCTCCGGCTGACCCAGCCGTTGCCGAGACTGGCACCGGTCACATCTGAGATCTGATACGGCTTGCCGGTCAGGATGCTGTCAGCCGCCCGCAGGCCACTGCGGATCGCAGGCCCGATGCCTTCGCCCAGGAAGCGGGTCGCCAGGCCGACCGAATCACCGACCAGGTAGGCATTGCCGCGCTGCGTGGCTTCGAGCGCACCGCGCAGGTAGTAGCTGTAGCCGGTGGGCTCGAGCGGCACCTTCACGCCCTGGCGCTGCTCGAGTGCGCGCAACAGGTGCTGCCAGTGCAGCCAGATATCCTCGTTGCGTTCTTTAAGCCGCTGCGCCATTGCGCCGACGCCGACATTCAGCCAGCCGTTGCCCTTGGGCACCGACCAGCTATAGCCGGGCAAGCCATGCTCGAAGAACCACAGGTGGCAATCCGGATCCTGCCACTCGAACGGGAATTCCAGCTCCAGCGTGACCGTCTGCAATCCGCGTGCGCGGGGCAGGTCCTGGCGAAACAGCTGCCGATGCACCGGGCAGCCGGTGCCGCCGGCGCCGATCAGATGCCGGCAGCGAAACTGCCCATCGATCATAAACCCCTCCCCGTCGGCTTCGATCGAGCGCACCGTGTGCTGCAGGCATTCGGCCCCGGAGCGCTCGAGGAGCCAGGCATCGAACTCCACGCGGCGGATCGAATACTGCTCGCAGCGCGTGCGCAGGTGCACGCCGAAGGCGTGCCAGTGCAGGCGCCGGAAGGTGTGGAAGCGGTGCGGATACTCGCCGATGACAAGGCCGGTATCGCGTATCACCTCGGGCGTCACCCAGCCGGCACAAAGCTTGAGGCGCGGGAAAATCTCCTTGTCGAGGATCAGCACCTCGGCACCCGCGAGCTTCAGGCGGCGCGCGGCCGAAGCTCCGGCGGGGCCGCCTCCGACGACAATGACATCGCAGCTGCGCATCGGCGGGGAAGCGCTCAGGCCGGGTAGAGGTACTGCCGGCTCAAGGGAATGTCGTTGTTCTCCTGGGTCGTGAACACGACCTGGAACAGCTGCAGCGTACCGGTCTCGAAGGCGGCGATCGAGCCGGCCAGGTACAGGCGCCACATGCGCACGAAGTGTTCATCGAACATCGTCGCGATCCTGCTGCGCGTCGCCTCGAAGCGCTCGAGCCAGTGACGCAGGGTGAGCGCGTAGTGCAGGCGGATGTTCTCGACATCGAGCACCGAAAGCTCCCAGGGCTCGAAGATCTGCATCATCTCGCCAAGGGATGGGGCATAGGCGCCCGGGAAGATACGCCGCTCGATCCACGGATGAAGCGGTGCCGGCCGATTGCGGCCAATCGAGTGGATCAGGCCGCGCCCGGCAGCGGTCAAGGAACGGCGCACCACGCGGCCCAGCTCCGGATAGTTTTCACGGCCGACGTGTTCGAGCATGCCGACCGAGGCGAAGACATCGTAGCGCCCGGAAATATTGCGATAGTCATCCTCGATGAATTCGACCTGGCCCTCAAGGCCTGCGGCCTTGGCACGCGCGCGCGCATACTCGACCTGCTCGTGCGAGATGTTGAAGGCCCGCACTCGCGCCCCGTAGTGCTTGGCCATGTGCAGCGCCAGACTCCCCCAGCCGCAGCCGGCTTCGACCACGCTATCGCCGGCGCGCAGGCGCAGCTTGCGGCACACGTGATCCATCTTGGCCACCTGCGCCTGCTCGAGCGTGGCCTCGAGGCTTGGGTAGTAGGCACAGGTATAGGCCATCGTCTCGCCAAGCCACAGCGAGTAGAACTCATTGCCGATATCGTAGTGATGATGGATGTTGTCGCGCGAGCCGGCAAAGGTATTGCGGCGCGGACGATGCAGCCAGCCGGCCACGCGACGGGCGATCGAGCCCTCGACATCGGTGCGTGCGCCGCTGCGATAGATCACCTCGAGCAGCTTGACCAGATCCCCGTGTATCTCGATACGGCCAGCGGCATAGCCATCCCCGAAGCGCACCTGGGGGTCACCCAACATCCCGAGCAGCGTGCTGCGATCCTTGATATGGACCTGGCAGACCGGCGCGGCCGCAAGCGGGGCCACGCGTTCGCCCGAGGGCAGCAGAAACTCGATCGGTGGGTCACCGAGCGTGGTGAGGAAGCGGCGCAGCAGGCGCGCTTCGATGGAGGCGCGCGCCGGGGCGCTCACTGCGGCCGCCTGCTGGGCAGCACTGTTGGTATTGATCTTGGCAGCCACGTGGTTCCCCTCTCGACAGATCCGTGTTGATCCTCAAGGGGCCCCCTGTTGGCCCCAAGGGCAACTGAGGTGCCTTCGGGTACCGCTGGCCTGGTGTATGGCCCGACGGCTTATCCGATCTCGGCCTGCAGTAGCCTCATCCGACGATACTGCAGACGGAGCCGTCCTTCCAGTTCCCGGATCTGGGACTGGAATTTGGACTTCTCCCAGCGCTCGACCATCGCCCGCTTGGTCTGCTCGAGCCACTGCTCGCGTACATGGGTCCATTCGGCCACGGCCGCCAGGAACGCCTCGTACTCCTCGGCCACCCGCGTACGGACCTGCTCGAGCTGTGCGCGGCGCGGGAACAGCGCCAGCTTCTTCTGGGCACGCACGAACTGGGTGTCGAGCAGCGCGCGCTGGATCTTGAACCAGGGCACGGTCTTTAAGTTGTAGGCGAGCCCCAACCAGGCCATCGCACGGATGAACCACTTGGACGGATCGTACTGCCACCAGCGCACGCCATTGCGGTAGTCGTGGGCGAACATGTGGTGGAAATTATGGTAGCCCTCGCCATAGGTGAGCAGTGCCACTACGCCATTGTCGCGCGCGGTATTCTGATCGGTGTAGGGCTGCAGGCCCCACATGTGGGCCAGAGAATTGATGAAGAAGGTGACGTGGTGGCTGATCACCAGGCGCAGCACGCCGACCAGCAGGAAGTAGCCGACCACATCGCCAGCGAGCCAGCCAATCAGCAGCGGCAGGCCGAAATTCATGCCGAGGCTGATCTGGAAATAATACTTGTGCTGCCACATCACCAGCTTATCGCGCTGCAGATCCTTGACCACCGACAGATCCGGCTCGCCGCTGGGATAATTGCGCAGCATCCAGCCGATGTGCGAGAACCAGAAGCCGCGCTTGGCGCAGTACGGATCGATTTCCGAGTCATCGATGTAGCGGTGATGGACGCGATGGCCCGCGCACCACACCAGCGCGCTGTTTTGCAGCGCCATCGCGCCGAACAGCAGCAGCGGCAGCTTGAGCAGCCCGTGCGCTTCGTAGGTGCCGTGGGCGAAGAGGCGGTGATACCCGCAGGTGATTCCCATGCCATTCGCGCCGAGAATCAGCACGAACCAGACCCAGGCGGCGGTGTGATAACCGTGCGTAATGCCATACCAGGGCACCACGGTGACTGCCACGAGCGTGGTCAGTACGAACATCAGTGTCGTGCCCCAGTTTAAGGAGGCGCTTTCGGCACGTACGTCGCTCACTCAGTCTCTCCCACGGTTCGGGGTTATCCGGACCATTTTAACGGAATATGCCCCCCGCTGGGGAGCTACATTGCACACTTATGGTGCGACACAGCTAACATATTGGCTGCTCGCGACCCCGATCCAGCCACCACTGGCGCCACTGTAGACCATCCCGGTGCGCAGCATCCGGGATTGCGCTAGGGTTTCGGCATCCGGTAGTGTCGGCTTTAGGACTCCCAGGCGTTCCAGAACGAAACGGTCGCCGTAACGGCGAAGGCCGTGGCATGACACACCAGAATAGACGGCCTTGCGGCGCTGCTGGCCGCGCCGGGCGGCTGGCCCGCCTGCTGGGCGTTTTGGGCGCCCTGTTGCTCATCGCAGCACCGGCAGGTGCGGCGCGTCTGTTCAGTTTTCTCAGTCCCAACAAGCCACCCAGCCAGGTGGCGCTCGAGGCGCTGGGCCGCGAGCAGATCCAGATTCCTTATATCGCGCTGCCGCCGCTCAGTTCACCGCTCGCCGATTACGCCGGCTTCCATCCGGGTCAAACGCTGCTTCACAAGGGCTATACCTTCGAGCCCGGGCGGATGCCCTTCGCCACCGACACGGTCTATGAGCGTGATGTAGCCATCCGCTTGCGCGATGGCACGGTCATCTACGCCGACATCTATCGCCCCACCGGCCCGGCGCGGGTCCCGGTCATCCTCTCCTATGGGCCGGCCGGCAAGCGCGGGCAGAACAACCTGCTCGACAGCATCGGCAAGGATGGCTCGGTGCCGCTGCGACTCGGGCTGCCCCTGAATGCCACCTCTGGCCTGCAGGCGTGGGAATCCCCGGACCCCGCCCACTGGGTCCCTTACGGCTACGCCCTCGTGAACGTCGATCCGCGCGGGGTCTACATGTCGGGGGGCAACCTGCAGTACCTCGGGCCGCAGGATGCGATGGATGGCTACGATGTGATCGAGTACCTCGCCCGCCAGAGCTGGTGCAACGGCAAGGTAGGCATGAACGGCAACGGCGCTTATGCGATGAGCCAGTGGACGATCGCCGCCGAGCGGCCACCGCACCTGGCGGCGATTGCACCCTGGGAAGGAGCCACCAACCTCTATCGCGATGCGTATGTGCGTGGCGGCATCCCGATCGATACCCGCACCTTGAGCGCGCCAAGCTTCGGCAACGGGCAGATCGAGGACATCGCCACGCTGATTCATCGCTACCCGCTGATGAACGCCTATTGGGACAGCAAGATCCCGCAGCTCAAGAACATCCGCATCCCGGCCTATATCGTGGCCAGCTACAGCTCGCAGCTCGACACCCGCGGCACGCTCGAGGCCTTCAACCAGATCGGCTCGCGCGAGAAGTGGCTGCGCATCCACAACACACAGGCGTGGCCGGATCTGTACAGCGAGTTCAACCGTGCCGATCTGCGCCGCTTCTTCGATCGCTACCTCAAGGGCATCCAGAATGACTGGCCCAAGACCGCGCCGGTGCGTCTGGCGATCCTGGACCCGGGCGGCACCGATGTGGTCAACCGGGCCGAAAAGGAGTTTCCGCTCGCGCGCCAGGAACTGCGCCGCCTGTATCTGGATGCCGCCAGTGGCACGCTTGCTACGAAGCGCCCGAGCGCCGAGAGCCGCACGTTCTATGTTGCCGATGATGGCACGGGCAAGAGCGTGTTCACGATCCGCTTTGACAAGGACACCGAGATCACCGGCTTCCTCAAGCTCCATCTGTGGGTCGCCGCCGAGGCGGCCACTGACATGGATCTATACGCGCGCGTGATCAAGCTCGATGCCAGCGGTGCACCGCTGTTCCAGGACTCGCTGACTTACCGCTACTCGGGGCCCGATGGGCGACTGCGCGTCTCGCAGCGCCAGCTCGATACCGGCACCAGCAGTGAAGAGCGGCCGAATCACACCCATCGCTTGAGCGAACCGCTCGCGCCCGGCCAGATCGTGCCCATCGAGCTGCCACTGTGGCCTACCGGCATGGTCTTTCACGCCGGCCAGCAGTTGCAGCTGGTGATTGCAGGCTACGATTACATGCTCTCGCGGCCCGCGGACCGGCCCGTCACGACGAGCCTGAACAAAGGCGTACACGTGATTCACACCGGCGGGCGCTATGATTCCTACTTGCTGGTGCCGGTCATCCCGCCCAGACTCTGAAATTCTGTCCCAGAACTTAGGACTGCTGCGATGCAAGCCTGGCGTGCGTGCGGCCACTGGAGAATGCGCGAACATGAATGCCCAGCCCCCGATTGATCTGAAGCGCATCGCACGCGCGCTGATGCAGGCGCGCGGCCTGCGCACCGATTTCTCCGCCGATGTACTGCGTGAAACGGCCGCCGCCCACGAGCCGGCCTTTGCGGGCAGCAAGCTGCGCGATCTGTCCGCGTGGCTCTGGTCATCGATCGACAATGATGACTCGCGCGATCTGGACCAGATCGAATACGCCGAGGCCGCCGGCGATGCGGTGCGCATCTATGTCGGGATCGCCGATGTCAGCCTCTTCATCGCGCGCGGCAGCGCCACCGATCAGAGCGCAGCGCAGAACACCACCTCGGTCTATACCGGCGTCGAGATTTTTCCAATGCTGCCGGAGCGCTATTCGACCGACTTAAGTTCGCTCAACGAAGGCGAGCAGCGCCAGTCGGTGGTGATCGAGATGCTGATCAAGTCGAGCGGCGAAGTGACAACTACTTCGGTGTACCCCGCGATCATACAGAATCGCGCACAGCTGACTTACGATGGCGTCAGCGCCTGGCTCGAGCATCCGAGCGCTGCGCCTTCCAAGCGCAGCCAGGAAATACTGGCCAAAATTAATGCCAGCAGCGCACTGCAGGAGCAGCTTAGGCTTCAGGATCGCGTCGCGCAGGCGCTGCGAGAACGCCGCCACGAGGCCGGGGCGCTCGAGTTCCAGAGCGCCGAACTGCGCCCGAGCCCCACGCCCGATGGCGGCTTCGCGCTCGATGCCGATGAACCGAACCGCGCGACGCAGCTGATCGAGGAGTTCATGGTGGCTGCCAACCAGGCCACCGACGCCTACCTTGAGTCGCGCGGCTTCCCGACCCTGCAACGCGTGGTCCGCACGCCCAAGAACTGGCCGCGCATGGTGGCGCTGGCCGCCGAGCACGGCGGCAATCTGCCCCCAGCGCCGGATGGGCCGGCGCTGCAGAAGTTCCTCAGCCAGCAGCGCCAGAAAGACCCGGATCGCTTTCCGGATCTGTCGCTCGCCATGGTCAAGCTGATGGGGCGGGGCGAATACGTGGTCAAGGCCGTGGGCGCGACCCCGATCGGTCACTTTGGCCTCGCAGCGCTGAACTACGCGCACTCCACGGCGCCGAACCGGCGCTATCCGGACCTGCTGACGCAGCGGCTGCTGCAAAGTGCCTTCGTTGGCCAGCCCTCCCCTTACCCCATCAAGGATCTCGAGGCGCTCGCGGCGCATTGCACGCAAAAGGAAGATGATGCCAGCCGGGTCGAGCGACAGGTCCACAAGTGTGTCGCGGCGGTGGCCCTTGCCGGCCACATCGGCGATCTCTACTCGGGCTTCATCACCGGGTCTTCGGATGAGGGCGTGTATGTGCGCATCGCAACGCCGCCGGTGGAAGGCCGCGTCGAGGGCAAGGGAGCGCGCCCCGAGGTCGGCACGCACGTGCAGGTGCGCCTGGTCCACACCGATCCGCAAAAAGGCTACATCGATTTCGAGCTTGCCGGCAGCTTAAGCAGGCCCGCGGCGCCCTAGCCGCCGGGTCCGCGCCGGCGCAGGCCCTGATAGGCCGTGCCATCGCGATGCGTGTACATCGCCGGTTGCTGGGCCGCCGGCGCCTTCAGATCGATGTCCGGGTAAGTGGTCTCATCCAAAGTCTCGTGGCGCGTGCCGATCTCGAGCACCAGTGCTTCGGCAGTGGAGCGATTTTGCAGGCAATGCCCATTGGCTTCGCCAGCCGGAAAGCCTGCGGCATCACCGGCGAGGAGCCGCTCCTCAAGGCCCTCGGTGACGAGCATCACCTCGCCGGCGAGCACATAGATGAATTCCTCTTCGCGCGAGTGCCAGTGCCGCTGGCTCGACCACACCCCGGGCGGCAGGCGCAGCAGGTTCACACCAAACTGCGTGAGCCCGGCCGCTTCGCCTAGCTTCTGGCGCTCGCGCGTCCGACACGGCGCATCAAACGGCGGCGGATAAAACGTCCCCAGGACCGGTGCAATCCGCGCCACCTCAATACGTTTGTTGGCCATGATGCCCCGCCTCTGGCGCTGTGCGCCTCTTGTTCCATGTTCTCACGCCAGGCCGCCGGCAGCATCTGTGCCGAGGGCTTCCCCGCACAGGAAGCGGCGCAGCACCACCAGCGCCCAGGTATCGCGCTCGCAGTAGCGACGCAGCGCCTGCTCGAGCGCCGCGCGCCGTGGCGCGCTCAAGTCTCCGGCGCGAAGCTCCAGCAGGGCGCGTTGCGCACCATCGCCCTCCTGCACTTCGCTCAAGTTCCCATAGTCCAGCTCGGGCACCAGGGTAGGCAGCACGGCCTTGATCGACCAGGAGCCCCGCATATCGCGGTGATAATACGCAGCTCGCGTCACCGGTAGCAGATCAATCAGTCGTGCGCTGAGCTCCCGCAGGGCATTGGCGTGCGCGGGCACGCGCTCGGCCATGCGCAGCAGCACCCCCTTCTCGAACGATGCGTTGTAGGCGAACACGGCTCCAGAGTCCGGCACCGCGCGCAGCAATGCGCCGGCGAGGCGCGTGAGATCCGCAAGCTCTGCCGGTGCCAGATATTCGGCATGGCGCAGCTCGCCCGGTGCCTCCTCGACGTGCAGCGACCACTGGAACGGCCAGGGCTCGTACGGATGCGTGCCCAGAAATTCCGGCACGGCGAGCCCGATGGTCTCGAAGTCCAGATACGAGAGCGGATAGGAGAGCCTGCGCAGCGCCTGCGTTGCCACTGCATCAAAATACACGCTGCCGCTCAATGTGGCCGCATGCACGCGCTGGTGCACGGCGCCCTTGAGACGCCCGGTGGGGACCTGCATCAGATCGCTGTAGCCCTCGGCGCGCAGCGCCGGTACGATCTTGCCGCCCCGGGGCAGCAGCTCGATCGGGTACTCGGCCCCCGCTCCTTGCTGCGCCGTGCAACGGGCGATGAACGGACAGGCATGCGGTCGTGTGCATTGCGCGCCCATAGCGATCCGCGGCATCTGATCACTGGCCATGATCTGCTCGGATTCGACGGCCAGGGATTCAACCTGCGGCAGCAATGCTTCGACCTCACTGGTCAGATCCTGCTCGATCAGGAGCCCCTCGTAGTCCCCGGCGCGCAGCAGCTCAAACTGCGCATTGATGTGCGTCAGCAGCACCCGATCGACATCGATGCCGGCAGCTCGCAGCACCAGGGTCTGGAAGCTGACATCGGGCACGTGCTCAGGCTTCAGGCTGGTGGCCGATTTCACTTCGATCAGGGTCGCGCCGGCCCCGCGCGTCTGCAGCACATCGGCGATCACCGCCCGGTTGCCGGCGCGGAACGCCGGCTGATAAAGCATGGGCGGCGCCCCACGCTGCAGCAGCCCTCGCGTCTCAGCGATCGCCGCGGGCAGGCCCTGCGAGCGCTCAACAATCGTTCCGGGTAGCAATCGCTGCAGCAGCTGGTCGACGGCGCGGCCATTGAGCTGCGCGACCGAGGCCGGCGCACGCTCCTCCAGTGGTGCGTGCACCTCGAACCACAGGCGCTTCGGGCATTGCAGGCCGGCGAGGAAATGGGATTTGGTGAGCCACGCCATGGCGCATGGAGCCACAGGTTGCCCGGGTGCGGCAAGCGCCTGCGGGCCGGCGCTTCAGCGTGGCGCGAGTCGCTTCAGCGGCCGCTGATCAGGCCCATGCGGTAAGTTTCACCGCCGAAGGTGAGCGTCCACAGCTCGCCGGCCACGTGGTGCGGCAGCACGATGCAGCCGGCCTCATGGAAGATTGCTGGTGAGTGGCCCTGCGGACGTGCCGGAGCATCCACATCCGGCTTCAGGCACAGCCGCAAGCCGGCAGGCGTCGAGCGCGCGGTATAGTGACCCGTGCGCCCTTCGTTTTCGAAATCGCCCTGCACACCTTTCACGTAGGCTTTCTGGCCGCTGTCGTAGAACACGGCATAGCGGCCCGTGGCATCGAGCCACAGATCGCACACCGCGCCGCTCGACTGAGCCTTGCACAGCAGCGAGTTGCCGTAATAGTCGGCCGCCGGATCCGCGGCAGCGGCGGAAGTGGCTGCAAACGCCAGCAGCACCAGGAGCCCTGTCAGTGCGCGCATCGTGTTCACCTCAGCGATGACCGGGAAACAGGAAGGCCTGATCCTTGCCGCCCTGCGAGGGCGAGGGATCATCGGTCTCGACCCAGTGCTCACCCAGTTTCTGCCCGCCCATCGGATAACACATGCCCTCATGGAAGCGCGCAATGATCGCGCGTGCCAGCGGTAGCGGTTTGCCCTGGGCATCGAGGGCTGGCTTGCCGTGGCCCGGCCCGCAGGTGGTGCGAAAATTCACGCTATCGCAGCCAAAGCCGCCGCCCGCTCCCGGCGGCGGGCCGGCTGGCGGCGCACTGCCTGCGCCGGCAGCGGCCGTTGAGCCCGCGGGAGGCGCAGGCGGTGGCATCGGTGGCCCCGGGTGCTGCGCCTCGAGTTCGGGGGGAATATCAATACCGGTGGTGTCCAGATAAAGGCACAGTGCGACCTGGCCATCGCTCCTGAGCGGGCCGACCTGATAGTGACCGTGATGCCCGCCCTGCATGCCGCCGAACATCACAAAGCTCCCATCCTTCTCGAGCCAGATGTGGCAGGCATCATCACCATCGATTCCGCCGGCGCACACGAAGGTGTTGCCGTAATACTCGGCCAGCGGATCGCTCTGCTGCGCGCGGCCCGGCGTGTGCAACAGCAAAGCCAGCAACGCGAGCGCGAGTGGCGCAGATTGGCGCAACATTTTTGTTCCCCAGCAGCAGCTTACGAAGCGGCGCTTACCGTGGCCGCGCGCCGCTGGCTTGTCAAGCCGTGCGCGTGGTTAGTGCGCCGGCGCCGCGACCAGTGCGCTGATCAGGCTCATCGGTGCACTGCCAAAGCTTAGGAGCCGCTCGTTGAATCCCTCGAGCGTAAAGGCTTTGCCCTGCTCGCGCTGGAGCCGCTCGCGCAGTGACAGAATCGCCGAGGAGCCGGCGTAATATGCATCGAGCTGCACCGCCGTCAGCTGCACGCGCCGCCACTTGCCGCGCGCTTCCTCATCGGTCTGGAACGCCTCGTGCATCAGCAGCTGCAGCGCTTCAGCCTCGCTCATGCCCTGCACGTGCACGCCGTAGTCGAGCAGCACGTTGCAGATCTCGCGCAGGTTCCACTTGTAATAGAACAGCCACTGCTCGGCCGTATCATCGCCGTAGCCGGACTCCATCATCATGCGCTCGCCATAGACAGCCCAGCCCTCGACGGTGGCCGTGTTCGAGAACACGCTCTTGATAATGCTTGGGGACTTGTTGGCGTAGATCAGCTGCACGTAGTGACCAGGAATTGCCTCGTGGATCGCCAGGATCGGCAGCACCCAGCGGTTGTATTCCTCAAGGTAGCTCTCGGTCTGCTCGGCACTCAATGAATCGAGCGGCGCGACATTGAAGAAGGTCGGGGCACCGGGATTGTAGGGGCCCGGTGCATCGATGCTCGCATCGGTCGCACCCTGCTGGTAATCAGGCGTGATGCGCACCTTAAGCGGCTTGTCCGGATCCATTGCGATCAGGTGATGCTCGCCGACCCACTGCGTGAGTTCGCCGACCAGATCCGTCACTTCGCCAGCGTAGTCGGCCTTCGACACATGCTGCACCGACAAGGCACGGATCAGCGCCCCGATCCGCTCCAGGCGGTCGGCCGGCGCAAGGGCATCGGGAAAGTACTTGGGCCACAGCTGCTCGGTCAGCAGGTCCATGCGCGAGAGCACGCGCTCCTTTTCCGCCTGCGCCCGCTGGTAAAGCGCTGCGGCGGTATCCCCGGTGGCAATATCAAAGGCGAATTTCTGCTCGTAGTGCTCGCCTCCGATGCGAAACGAGCGCGCCGTGCCTGCGGCCAGGTGCTGCTGCTGATCCTTGAGCCAGGCAATGTAGCCTGTGATTGCAGCCTGCGCCGCGCTTACGCGCTTGCGCAGCAGCGCCTTTTCAGTGCCCGTCAGAGCCGAGCCCTCGATTTGTTTCTCGAGATCGGACCCGAGCAGTTCCAGTGCACCCCCATTCTGCTCGATGGCAAGCTGTGTGTGCTCAAGGGTCGGGTTATGAATGCTCTGGGCCGCCGCAGCATAGTAGGCCGGGACCCGCGCAAGGCGCGCGAGGACCGCGCGCAGGCGCTGCTCGAGCGGTGCGTATTCGGTGTGCAGCAGCAGATCGAGCGGCTGCGCAATGTTGTATTGCGCCGGGTTCCACTCCCAGCTGCGAAACTCATCCAGATCCCAGATCTCCGAGCGCAGCTGCAACTCGAGCACCGCGCGATCTGCGCGCGTCGCCGGATCCAGTGCATCGGCGTGGGTGGCCTGCACTCGCTCGAGTGAGGCACTGAGGAAGCGATGCAGTTCGGCGCGCGCGCGCTCATCCGGCACTTCCTGCAACGCGGCGACCTGGTAGTAACCGGCCGCGATCGCATCATCCGGGTGCAGGCGCCAGTAGCGATCCATGAACTTCGGGCCAAAGGCGCTCTTGAAGGCCGTGGTGCCGCTATCAGCCGCCGCTGCCGCGTGCGCAGCGGGCATCAACACGGCCCACGCGGCCAGAATCAGCGTCAACCCGGCAAGCGCCCGTCTGAAGAACCCGTGAGTACCGATCCGCATGATTTTGCAGGCTCCCCAAGAGCGGTCGATGGCCAATAGGTGGCGCAATGTAGCGGATAGGGCCGCGTGCCACAAACACCGGCGGCGGCTGCCTCGCAAGCCACCAGCTCGCCCGGTGCTGGCCTACAATGGCTGCGGAGGTGCGAGTCGATGCTGATGCCTGATACAGACCCGGGCCTGATCGCGCGCCGCGGCGATATCGTTGCGGCACTGCGGCGGATCGTGCCTGGTGAAGGCGTCATCCATGCGCCCAGCGAACTGCGGGCCTACGAGTGCGATGCGCTCACCGCCTACACCACGCAGCCACTCGCGGTGGTGCTTCCGCAGACCGTACCGCACGTGGCGGCGATCATGGCGTACTGCAGTTCGCTCGGGCTCAAGGTGGTACCGCGCGGCGCCGGGACCTCGCTCTCTGGCGGGGCGCTCCCCTTAGGCGATGGCATCGTGCTCGGGCTTGGCAAGTTCAATCGCATCCTTGATATCGACTATGAGAATCGCTGTGTCGTCACGCAGCCGGGCGTGACCAACCTTGCGATCAGCCAGGCCGTGGAGGCGCGCGGGTTCTACTACGCCCCTGACCCCTCGAGCCAGGTGGCCTGCTCGATCGGCGGCAACGTGGCCGAAAATTCCGGCGGCATTCACTGCCTGAAGTACGGCATGACGACCAACAACCTGCTCGGCTGCGAACTGGTGCTGACCAGCGGCGAGATCGTGCGCCTGGGCGGCAAGGCGATGGACCCCGGGGGCCTGGACCTGCTCGGCATCGTCACCGGCTCCGAGGGTCTGCTCGGGGTCGTCACCGAGGTCACGGTGCGCATCCTGCAGCGACCGCAGACCCAGCGCGCCCTGCTGCTCGGATTTCCCACCGTGCGTGCTGGCAGTGTGTGTGTCGCGGCCATTATCGGTGCAGGCATCATCCCGGCCGGCATGGAGATGATGGACAAGGTATCGATCCATGCGACCGAGGCCTTTGTGGCCGCAGGCTACCCCCTTGATGTCGAGGCACTGCTGATTGTCGAGGTCGACGGGCTGCCGGCCGAGGTCGATGTGCTGATCGAACGCATTGAGGCAATCGCACGCGCGAGCGGTGCCTGCTCGAGCCGCGCCAGTGGCAGCGAAAGCGAGCGCCTGCGCTTCTGGGCCGGTCGCCGCGCCGCTTTTCCGGCCATCGGTCGGCTCGCGGCCGACTACTACTGCGTCGATGGCACGATCCCGCGCCGCGCCCTGCCCGAAATGGTCGAGTACATGGCCAAGCTCTCCGAGCACTACCAGTTGCGCGTGGCCAATGTCTTCCATGCCGGCGATGGCAACCTGCATCCGCTGATCTGCTACGACGCCAACATCCCGGGCGGGCTTGAGAAGGCCGAGGCCTTTGGTGCCGATATCCTCAAGCGCTGCGTCGAGGTCGGCGGCGTACTCACCGGCGAACATGGCGTCGGTGTCGAGAAGCGCGATCTGATGGAGGTGCAGTTCACGCAGACCGATCTTGACCAGCAGCAGCGGCTCAAATGCGCCTTCGATGCGGAAGGTCTGCTCAATCCCGGCAAAGTGTTTCCGAAGCTGTGTCGCTGTGCCGAGCTCGGCCGGGTGCACGTGCACGCGGGGCAGACGCGCTTTCCGGATCTGTTGCGCCTTTGAGCATCACGATGGGCGCCTACCACCAACCCGCCGATGAAACCCAGCTCGCCGAGCTGATCCGCTCAGCGGGCGCCGCGCGCACCGGCCTCGAAGTGATCGGCCAGGGCTCGCGCCGGCACCTGGGCCGGTTCACCGAAGTCGAGAGCGTGCTCGATGTGTCGGCGCTCAGCGGCGTGCTGGTTTACGAGCCCGAGGAACTGGTACTGAGCGCACGCGCCGCGACTCCGCTGGCCGAGATCCAGACGCTGCTCGCCGCCAAGGGCCAGCATCTGGCCTTCGAGCCACCCGACCTGGGTCCGCTGTGGGGCGCACCTGCCGGACGTGGGACGCTGGCGGGCGCGATCTCGGTGGGCTTAGGCGGCAGCCGGCGCATGAGTGCCGGGGCGCCGCGCGATCACTTCCTCGGTTTTCGCGCCGTGAATGGCTTTGGCGAGGCCTTCGCCGGCGGCGGGCGCGTGGTCAAAAATGTCACGGGCTTTGATCTGCCCAAACTGCTTGCCGGCGCCTACGGGACGCTTGGCGTGCTGACCGAAGTCACGCTCAAGGTGCTGCCGGCGCCCGAAGACACACGCACGCTGGCGCTGCTCGCACAGCAGGATGAAACCGGTCTTGCGCTGCTGCGCAAAGCGCTCAGCTGCGCAGTGCCCGTGACCGGCGCGGCGCACCTGCCCGCCGAGGTGCTGGCCCGATTCGAAGCACTGCCGCGGGCGCTGGTCGGTGCGTCGGCCACATTGCTGCGTCTGGAAGGCCCGCGGGCCGCAACCAGCGCCTACGCCGCAGCGCTGCGCGTCGCTCTGGAAACTCCCACGACGCCGCTCGTGGAACTCGAGCAGCAACCCTCGCTCGCGCTCTGGCGCCAGATCAGTGATGCCCGCTGCTATGCCGGATCAGCACAGCCGCTGTGGCGGCTGTCGATTCCGCCACTACACGCGGCCACGCTGGGCGCGGCGCTGCGTGCGGCCGGCGCGCAGCAGCTGTACTACGACTGGGGCGGCGGCCTGCTCTGGCTCGAGGGGCCGGCGGGCGAGGATGGCGGTGCCAGCACGATCCGCTCGCTCCTCAAAACTCACGCCGGCCAGGGCCACGCGACGCTGGTACGCGCCACCAGTGCAGTGCGTGCCAACACCGAACCGTTCGAACCGCAGCCCGCAGCGCTCCAGGCGCTCGGCGAACGAGTGCGGGCGCAGTTTGATCCGCTGGGCATCCTCAATCCGCAACGCATGTACGGACGTGCGGCATGAGAACCCACTTTAGTGCCGAGCAGCGGCTGCAGCCGGCAATTGCGGATTCGGAAGCGGCGCTGCGCAAGTGCGTGCACTGCGGATTCTGCATGCCGCACTGTCCGACCTACACGCTGCTCGGCAACGAACTCGACAGCCCGCGTGGCCGCATCTATCTGATCCAGAACATGCTCGAAAGCAGCGCGCCGCCGCCCGCCGAGACAGTCCTGCACATCGATCGCTGCCTGACCTGCCTGGCCTGCAAGAGCGCCTGCCCGTCGGGTGTGAATTACCTGCACCTGATTGATCACGCGCGCTCCCACATTGAAACCCACTTTCGCAGGCCCTGGCCCGAACGGCTGCTGCGCCGGCTGATCGGCGCGCTGCTGAGCCGCCGCGCATGGTTTCGGATTGCGAGCGCGCTCGCCCGTATCACGCGACCCGCCGCGAAACTGGCCACTGGCCGCGTGCGCAATCTGTGGCTGAGCGCACCCACGCGCACCCACGCGAGCGCGCCGACGGATCGCGCCGGCCATTTTGCAGCCATCGGAGCGCGGCGCCTGCGGGTGGCGCTGCTTGCCGGCTGCGTGCAGCCGGCGCTTGCGCCACAGATCAATGCCGCAACGGTGCGGCTGCTGACGCGCCATGGCGTCGAGGTGGTGATCGCACCGGGTAAGGGGTGCTGCGGGGCGCTGCCCCAGCACCTCGGGCACAGTGAGCGCGCCCGCGTACTCGCCCGCGCCCAGGTTGCAGCCTGGTCGAAACTGCTCGAGCAAGGAGCTCTCGATGCCATCGTGATCACGACTTCGGGCTGTGGCACGCTGATCAAGGACTACGCTCATCTGCTGCGCGAGGAGCCGCAGTGGGCCGAACGCGCGCAACAGGTGAGTGCACTGGCACTCGATATCAGCGAATTCCTGCTGCAGGTGGAATTGAATTTCCACACGCCCCAATCACTGAGCGTCGCCTACCAGTCCGCCTGCTCGCTACAGCACGGCCAGTCGGTGCGCACGCCGGCCCAGCAGCTGCTGGTACGCGCCGGCTTCAAGGTCCTCGAACCGGCTGAATCACACCTGTGCTGCGGATCAGCCGGCACCTACAGCCTGCTGCAGCCGGAACTCGCCGGGCAACTGCGGGAGCGCAAGGCGGCACACCTCAACGCACTCACCGTCGCCGTCATCGCCTCAGGCAATATCGGCTGCATGACCCACCTGGCCGGTGCCGTGCACGTGCCGATAGTGCACACGATCGAACTGCTCGACTGGGCCAGCGGGGGACCGAAGCCGGCCGCATTGTCCGGTGCTGATTCCTAGCGCTGTCGGCGGCGGGCGACTGCGCGATCGCACGGCATCGGCGCGGTAGCCTCCGTAGTGCGCCCGGCACCCGTTATGCTGGGCAGCACGCCGCCTAAAGTGGCCGCAGCCGTCCTGAAGGGAGCTCCATCTTGAAGGCTATTCATCTGGCCGCATCGGCGCTGCTGCCTATCGGCGCGCTGCCGTTGAGCACGAGCCTCTGGGCCCAGGAGTCTGCCGCTGCGCCTACTGAGCTGCCGACCGTGCTGATTCAGACGAGCGCGATTCCGGGCAACAACATCGATATCGACAAGGTGCCGGGCAATGTGCAGACGCTCTATGCCGCGGATCTGACCCGCGATGGCAGCGCGAGCCTGACGGGTGCGATGAACTCGCGCCTCGGCAGCGTCAACATCAACGAGAACCTCGATGATCCGTTCCAGCCCGGTATTCTCTATCGCGGTTTCGAGGCTTCCCCGGTGCTTGGCACGCCGCAGGGACTGGCGGTCTACCAGAACGGAGTCCGCATCAACGAGGCCTTTGGTGACACGGTTGACTGGGATCTGTTCCCCGATGTGGCGATCGAGCGCGTCGAGCTCGTGAGCGCCAGCCCCATCTATGGGCTCAATGCGCTGGGTGGTGCGATCTCGGTCACGATGAAGGATGGCTTCAGCGATCCGGGCGCTGTGGCCGAGGCAAGTGGCGGCTCGTTCGGCCAGCGCTCGGCAACTGTGCAGTACGGCGTCAACGCCGGCGCCTTCGGATTCTACGTTGCAGGCCGAGCGCTCGATGAGAGCGGCTGGCGGCTTTTCTCGAGCGATGCGCTGCGCCAGCTGTATGCCGTGCTCAGCGCACGGAGCGATGCAGGCTCGCTCGATCTGGCCTACACCAGTGCGGACAACCACCTGAACGGCCAGAGCTCGGCCCCGGTGCAGGAACTGGCTATCAGCCGCAGCCTCGTGTTCACCGGGCCGCAGGCCAACGACAACCGGCTCAACTTCCTGAGGCTCAATGGCACCCTGAACCTGGGCGCCGGCTGGTCTGGGCAGAGCCTGCTCTACTACCGCCAGTTCCAACAGATCGTCTCGAACGGCAACACCACGGACTACACGGCCTGCATTAACCCTGGCGAGACCGCCTACCTGTGTCAGGCCGATCAGGCCACGCCACTCACCAACGCCGCTGGCGCGATGCTGCCCGATATCTCCGAGGGCGGTGCACTGCCGATTGGTGAGAATGACTACGAGAGCATCAACACCTATGGCCGGGGCGCAGCAGTGCAGTTGGGTAACGCGCAGCCCCTGGCCGGTCACGACAATCACTTCACCGCCGGTGCCGTCCTCGACTACGCGCAGGCCGACTTTTACACCGGCACGCAGATCGGTCTGATCAACGCGCAGCTCCTGGTGCTGCCCTCGACGCTGATCGTGGATACGACCGAGGCTGAACAGAATGCTGCGCTCGCCGCGGGCGACCGGACGATCAACGCGACACCAGTAAGTCTGCACGCCTACAACCAGGATGTTGGCATTTACGCGACCGACACGCTCGATGTCACGCCCGCACTCGCGGTCACGGCCAGCGGCCGCTATAACGTGGCCCATATTGATTTGCGCGATCAGCTGGGCAGCAATCTGACCGGCGACAATCGCTATTCGCACTTCAATCCGGGCCTGGGGGCCACCTATAAACTAAGCGCCGGCGCAACCGCCTACGCCGGATTCTCGGAGAACACCCGCACGCCCACCGCGAGCGAGATTGAATGCTCCAACCCTCTGCAGCCCTGCCTGCTGCCATCGAATCTCGCCGGTGATCCGCCAACCCTGCGCCAGGTACGATCGCAGACCACTGAGTTCGGTGTGCGTGGCAAGTGGCCTGTGTCTGCCGGCAGCAGCGCGGAGCTCGCCTGGAATCTGAGCGCCTTTCGCACCCAGCTGCACGATGACATCTACGGCATCGCGACTTCAGTCAGCAGCGGATTTTTCCAGAACATCGGCGACACACAGCGCCAGGGACTGGAAGCGGCCCTGACTTATCAGAGTGCGCGCTGGTCGGCGTACGCCAATTACAGCTACATCGAGGCCACCTTCGAATCGGCACTGACGGTGCCCTCACCGTCCAACCTCTTCCAGGATAGCAATGGCAACATCCAGGTCGAGCCCGGGGATCAGCTGCCGGGTATTCCGCGCCATCGCCTGAAGCTCGGGGCCGATTACCGCTTCTGGCCGGCGCTGAATATCGGGGCCGAACTGAGTGTCGTGAGCACGCAGTACTACTTCGGCGATGAATCAAATCAGCTGGCGCCGATGCCCGGCTACCAGGTCATCAACCTGCACGCGCTGTATCAGTTGAGCCGCCAGATCCAGTTGTTCGCGACCGTGGATAATCTGCTCAATTCAAGGTACTCGACCTACGGCATCCTGAGCGACCCGACTGGCATCGGCGCCCCCGGCATTCCTGCCGATGGGTACACCAACGGCCCGGGCGTGAACAACCGCTTCCAGAGTCCCGCCGCACCGTTCGCGATCTTCGGCGGCATCCGGATCCACTTCAACTAGTCGGCGTTGGATCCTGCGCCTTGAACGAGGCGTCGGATCCCATGCTGAGGATCCCCTGGACCAGGCGCGATGCGGCAGCCGCGCCGTTATCCATGAAGATCACCTTGCCCTGGCCGTGATCGGCCACGTACTTGAGTGCATCGGTGTATTCGAGGAACAGCAGGAAATCGGAGGTGACCCCGGCCGCCTTGAGGCTTTCGGCGGCCTCTTTCATGCCCTCGGCGATGTTCTTGCGAAACAGCGCCAGACCCTCACCGCGCAGCGCCGAGGCCTTCTTCTCCGCCTCGGCACCGATCGTCTTGTAGGCCGCTTCGGCCTCAGCATCCTTGGTGCGCTTGACCAGCAGCGCCGCGCCTTCGTTGGCGGCGGCCGCCAGCAGGTTCTTGGAGGAGACCACGCGCGCCATCGAATCGATGATCTCCTTGTCGAAGGTCATGTCGGTGATCTGGATATCGCGCACCACATAGCCCCAGTTGAGCACCACCTCATCAAGATTCTTCTTGGTGTGATCGACAATCTCGGCGCGCATGCCCAGGATGTCCGACTGCTTGGTGGTGGCGACGAACTGGCGGATCGAGCCATCGATCGTGCGCTGCAGGGCGAGCTGGAACTCCTGCACGCTGGCGAAGCTGAAGACCGCCTTCTTGATGGCTTCCTCATCCGAGCCGGCCACGGCATACAGCACCATAGTCGCGAACTTGACGTTGGCCTGATCCTGCGTGATCGCCTGGAACTCGAGCTGCAGCGCCCGATTCTGCAGCGAGAGGCGATAGTCCACCTTCTCCCATGGGAGCTTGAAGTTCAGGCCCTCACGCATGACGCGGTGGTATTTGCCAAAGACCGTGACCACACCGACGGTCGCCTGCGCCACCGTGCGTGCCATCGAGAACACGAGGTAGATGGCAATGATGATCAGGACAATGATGACGGGGCTTGGAAGAAAGTCGGGCATGGTAAGCGCCTCGGGGTTGTAGGCATTGAATAGTGGGTTGCCGGCCGTCCTGGCCGCACGGGCGGGCGGATTATACGCGCAGAATGCAGGGGTCCGAATGACTCTTGCCTCGCGCCGGCCCGCGGTTACTGCATGTGCTGGCCGCCGTTGATGGCGATGTTGGCACCGGTGACAAAGGCTGCCTCCTCGCTTGCAAGGTAGGCCACCAGCCCCGCCACTTCCTCGGGCTTGCCGAGCCGTCCCATCGGAATCTGCGGGATGATCTTGGTATCGAGCACATCCTTCGGGATGGAGGTCACCATCTT
>Ga0302317_10000743_pt1 | contig 26055 bp, 22 predicted proteins | sample III_Palsa_N3_3_FD_200450 | JGI IMG/M metagenome (GOLD analysis project Ga0302317, IMG submission 200450) | Peat permafrost microbial communities from Stordalen Mire near Abisko, Sweden - III_Palsa_N3_3 | ecosystem: Environmental > Terrestrial > Soil > Palsa > Peat permafrost | place: Sweden...
GCACCTTGGCCAGCCGTGCTGCCAAAGCATCGGCGAGCGCGTACCCATAAAACTGTCGAGAGTCGCTCGACTCCAAATTCACAAACGGCAGCACCACAATATTCGGTCCCTTCGACGCGGTGCTCGCCGAACTATCCCTAAACCGTTCCGCCAGCATCGACAGAATGCCCGTCGTCCGCTTCTCCTCTTCCGGCCGATCCATATCCAGCCGCTGCTGCATGGCCATATTGATCGCGCCCTCGCCCGGCATCAGCATCGAGTCCAATTGCAGCGACTTCACAATCGTCTTTAGGCCCTCGCGCAACTCCGCAGCCGACGCATATCGCTCCGACGGCTGCTTTTCCAGGCAGCGCAAGATCACGCTCTCTAGCTCCACCGGCAGGTCCGGCACAATCTCCCGTAGCGCCGGCGGCTCCGCATACTGAATTGCGCGGATGCTGTGCACTTCCAGTGCGTCCGGCCGATGAAACGGATGCCGCCCGCTGACCATCTCATACAAAATCAGTCCCAGCGCGAAGATGTCGCTCTGCACGCTCGACTGCCCTGTCACAAACTGCTCGGGCGCCATGTACGCGATCGTCCCCCCGCGCGCCGTGTACGTAGCGCCTGCAAACGCCGGCGTCACCGGCTGCTGCGACATCGACGGATCGAAGTCCACGTTGTCCCGCTTCAACTGCCGCGCCAAGCCAAAGTCCAGAATCTTGATCAGCCCGCCGTCGGTCAGCATGACGTTCGCCGGCTTTAAATCCCGATGAAAGATCCCCAGCGTGTGCGCAGCCGACAAACCATCGGCCATCTGCATGCCGCTCGAAAGCACCAGCTGTACGCTCGCCGGCCCCTCCGCAATCACCTTGTCCAGACTCTTTCCCGGAACATACTGCATGACGATGTACGCTTCGTCGTCCTCTTCGCCTACCTCATAGATAGCGCAGACGTTAGGGTGATCGATAGCCGATGCCAGCCGGGCCTCGCGCAGCTGAGTCGCACGCACTTGCTCCGGAGTCTGCGACCCCCGCTTCAGCAGCTTGAGCACCACCGGTCGCTGCAGCAGTGTGTCGTTGGCCAGAAACACGACGCCACTTCCCCCTGAGCCGATCTTGCGCAAAAACTCATATTGTCGAATGACGCGGCGAGCCATGACTCCATTATCTCAGCTACCCCTTGGCCAACCCCCTGTTAAGAAAACGTTTCTACGCGGTGCCCGCTATCGGTGTCTGCGTCGCGCATCTGCCTGATTAATCCCCTTTTATTCTTTGGGCAGCCTTTTCTCGCGATCTTGCATCAGAATTCCGTTATGCGCCGAAAGACGCCGAGAAGCTGCGGCAAAGGCTGAAGACGTAACGCTCCATGAAACCCGGACGACAAGGCCTAAGATCCACATGCCACACACCCTCTTGCTCATCGACGACAACGCCATCCAGGCCGCGACCCGTCAGACCATCCTCAAGCGAGCCGGCTACTTCGTCTTCGCCGTCCTGAGCCCTGAACGCGCCCTCGAGCAACTCCGCAATAACGACTACCCCGAAACCATCGAGCTCGTCATCACCGACCACATCATGCCCGGCATGAACGGCTCCGAGTTCGTTACCCGCCTCCGCGAGTTCGCCCCCGAAATTCCTGTGCTCGTCATCAGCGGCCTCGCCGAAGCAGAGGACGAGTACGCCGCCCTGGGTGTCGACTTCCGCATGAAGCCCCTCCTTCCCCAGAACCTCATTGCCACCGTGCAGACCCTGATAGAATCCCGCACCTCCGCGCGAATCTGAATCTGGCACGAACCTCTCCAGCACCCCACCTCCAATTTGTGACGTCAGTCACGAACTTTCCTTTCGTTGCCCCCTATCCTGTCTCTGGACGTGCGCGTCCTGACCCTGCACCGGCTACGCGCGCGCCGCGGTTCTGAGAGAATAGATTTTGAAGGAAGTGCACATTCATGCCCCATCCCATGCCATTCTTTGGCAGCGTCTCCCTCCTCCTCGCACTTGGGCTATCGGTCTACACCCTCCTTGCCGGTACGCTTTCGCTGTGGGCCATCGCCCATGGCCGAGCCCTGGCCGTCGCCCCGGAACGCATCCGTGAGACCGCCCGCCGCGCCGGCATCGCCAGCTTCATCGCCGTGACCGCCGCCGCCTTCGCCCTCACCTGGGCCTTCTTCACCAACGACTTCTCCGTCGACTACGTCCTCCACCACAGCAGCATCGCCCTCCCCTGGTACTACAAATTCTCCACCGTCTGGTCTGGTCAGGAAGGCTCGCTCCTTCTTTGGGCATGGCTTCTCGCCGGCTATGGCTTCGTCCTTCGCCTTCGCCACAAGTCCGATATCACGCTCCACGCCTACGCCTCCACCATCCTCTCCGGCGTGCAGATCTTCTTCCTGCTGCTGGTGAACTTTGCCGCCCAGCCCTTTGCCTTGGTTCCCGGCGGCGTCGGCCCCGCGGACGGCTTCGGCCTCAATCCGCTGCTGCAATATGCCGAGATGATCATCCATCCGCCGATGCTCTACCTCGGCTACGTTGGCTTCTCCGTGCCCTTCGCCTTCGCACTCGGCGCGTTGATGATGCGCTACCCCGGCGAGAAATGGATCGCCATCACCCGCCGCTGGACCATGGTCGCGTGGCTCTTCCTCACCTGCGGCATCATCCTCGGCATGCACTGGGCCTACGCGGTCCTCGGCTGGGGCGGCTACTGGGGTTGGGACCCGGTCGAGAACGCCTCGCTCATGCCCTGGCTCACCGGAACTGCCTTTCTTCACTCGGTCATGATGCAAGAAAAGCGCGGCATGATGAAGGGCTGGAACGTCTGGCTCATCTTCACCACCTTCATCCTCACCATCCTTGGAACCCTGCTCACCCGCTCCGGCCTGGTCAGCTCCGTGCACGCTTTCGCGGAAAGCTCCATCGGCACCTGGTTTGTCACCTTCCTGGTGATCGTCCTCGCCGTCTGCCTCTTCACCTATCTGTACAACCGCGATCATCTGAAGAATGAGAACCACCTCGAGTCGCTGGTCTCGCGCGAGAGCTCGTTCCTCTTCAACAATCTCGTCCTGCTCGCCGCCTGCTTCACGGTTCTATGGGGAACGCTCTTCCCCGTGCTTTCCGAGTTCGTTCAGGGCTCGAAGGTCACGATGGGCGCGCCCTTCTACAACCGCGTGGCCGTCCCCATCGGGATCTTCCTGCTCTTCCTCACCGGAGTCGGCCCGCTGCTCGCCTGGCGTTCCACCTCGTTGCGCGCCATCCGCCGTAACTTCGTCCTTCCCTGCATCGCCATCATCGTCACGACGCTCGTGCTGATCATCGCCGGTGTGCGGCCATGGTCTGCCGATACCCAAGCCGCAGGCGATGTTGGCTCCAGCATCTACGCGTTGGTCTGCATCGCACTCGGCGTCGGCGTCATCACCGCGATCGCGGCAGAGTTCCTGCGGGGCGCCAACGTCGTCCACACCCAGACCGGCAAGAACCTGTTCGAATCGACCATCCTTCTTACCCGCCGTAACACCCGGCGCTACGGCGGCTACCTGATCCACTTCGGCGTGGTCATCATGTTTATCGGCCTGGCCGGCTCCGCCTTCAACCAATCGCGTGAAGCCGAAATGAGCTTTGGCGACTCCATCAACCTCGGTGGCTACAAGGTGGTCTGCCAGAGCTACTCCGAAGACTCTAACGCGAACTACGATTCGCAGTTTGCGCTGCTGGACGTCTACCACAATGGCAAACTGATTACGCGCCTCGCACCCGAGCGTCGCGTCTACTTCGTCAACACCGACCACGCCCAGCCCTCGACCATCGTTGCCATCCACTCCAGCCTTGAGAACGACCTCTACGTAGTCTTCGAAGGCACCAACCCCGACAACCAAAAGCCCATCATCAAGTTCTTCATCAACCCGCTAGTTAACTGGATCTGGGTAGGCGTCGTCATCGTGATCTTCGGCACCTTCATCGCGCTGGTTCCACCGCTCAAACCCTCCACGCGCCGCGTCGAAGTTCTCTCATCTCTCGTCCCCAATCCGGGTGCCCCAGGTCCGGATTCTCGGACCTGGGTAGGAGGAGCCGCGAAACTACCCGCGACACCTGGAGCTCCTCATGTATAAGCGCGCGCTCCAACTCGTAGTCATCGTCTTCGTAGCCTTCACCATGCTCGGCGCGAGCGATCCCTCGGCTCGCTTCGGCCGCCTAGGCCACGACCTCATGTGCACCTGCGGCTGCAGCCAGATCCTGCTCGAGTGCAACCACGTAGGCTGCCCCAACTCCACCGGCGAGATTGCTGACCTCCACACTCAGCTCGACGCCGGCGCCTCCGACACCGCCGTCTTCAAATTCTTCACAGTCAAGTACGGCCCCATCGCCCTCGCCGAACCCGTGCGCGGCGGCTTCGACACCGTAGCCTGGATCGGCCCCTTCGCCTTCCTTCTGCTAGGCATCATCCTGATCCTGTTGCTACTGCGTCTCTGGAAAAAGCGCCACGACCGTCTAGCACCCGCCGCCGTGCCCGCCACCCCAGACGCCGACGCCCTCCGCAACCGCATCCGCGACGAAACCAACTACGGCGAATAGCGACGGCGAGTAACTTTTTCCCCTACGCTCTGCCCTCTATCCTCTACACTCTGCTCTATGACCCGGCTCGAACTACTCACGATCGTTGTAGGCCGTGCGCGCGGCAACGGCTTCGAGTTCCGCCGCTGGTACACCAGCCGCCTGGGCATCCCCTGGATCAGCGCCGAGGCTGCCCTGAAGCTGCTCGACCAGCAGCGCCGCTACTACGCGCTCCTCTATTCGCATGAGTTCGCCAACGCCTTCTGGAAAGCCGGCGAAGATATCACTTTCAGTGTTCCCTCCCAGACCTTCCAGCGCCCCATGCCCGACGGCACCCTCAAGACTGTCCAGCGCAAGGGCTTCATGCGCCGCTCCGCCCGTCGCGACGCCTGGAAGTATCACCTGCGCGAGATGGCCCTCGCCGAAGAGCCGCTCCGCTATCTGCGCAAATACCTCAACGTAGAAGAAGACCTCACCGAAGATGTCGCCGCCGCCACCGCCGACGAAGCCGAACCCCTCCCCGCGCGTCGTCGCACACGGACCCCGAAAACGCCCGCCACACCAAAGACGGGCCACACCAAGCCGCTCCCGCGCCCGCTTCCCACGGGCATCCCAGCCTTCCTCACCCGCCCCTTCAAATAAGCCGCGACCTCAGCCAAGCCGCAGCAACCTCACCCGCCCGACGTCATCTCCTTCAGCGCCTTCTCCGCAGCCTTCCTGGTCTTCGGCACTGGATCCAGCGTGAGGCACTTCTTGTAGTGAGTCTCCGCCTCATCTAGCTTCCCCAGCCGCCGAGCCGCCTCTGCCAGCGCCAAATGCGCATCCGCATCGTCCTCTGCCAGCGACACTGCATCCGTCGCGCGCTCGTACATCCCTTTGAAGTTGCCATCATCGTGATAGAACGCCGCCACCCTCAAGTCTTCGGCTTCGCGCTGGTCGGTCGTCTGATGAAAATCAATCCCCTTCTTCGCCCGCGCCGCTCGCCGAGCCTCCGCAGCCTTTGCCGCCGGGTCCGTATCCGCATCGTCCCCTAAAGGTCCCGCCGTCGGATCACGCTCCGGCGGACCACTGCTGCTCGAACCCGAGCTGCTACTAGAGCTATTCCCCGAACTCCCTGAATCCTTTAGCGGCCCACTCCCCGGCGCTCCCGCAGAATCCTCCCCCGGAAATGGGAACTTCGACGCCGCCGGCGCTCCTGAACTCCCAGCCTCGCCCGGCTGCCCGGCGGGAGCCGTTTGCCCATTAGCCGGTACCGCCGCACTCTCCCCCGGGAACGGAAAACTCTTCGCCGGGTTCCCACTCCCCGCAGCAGGAGTTTGCCCCGGCGTCTGCGTCTGCCCATTCGCAGGCGGCGTCGACGTCCCATCCGGAGCCTTCTTATCCGCAGGATCCTGGCAGTTCGGCCAGAACACCGTCTTGCCGCTCTCATCCGTAAACGTGCATCCACCCTGTTGCTGCGCGTACGACCCCTGCACCGCCAGCATCAACCCCAGCCCAGCGCCAACCAACCCCAACCTCGCGACTACGCGCATCCACTGCATACCTCTATTAGACGACACCCAGCCCCGCCGCGGTAGCCCCATCTCCTCCTATCCTCTATCCCTACCCTATATCCCCCGCCCTTCTTGCTATACTCCACCCCATGCCGAGTCGCACCGCCACCACTCCCCGCCTGCTCATCCGCTCCTCCTCCATCCATGCCGCCGGCTGCTACACCCTCGACCCCATCCCACGTGGCCGCCGCGTCCTCGAGTACGGAGGCGCACGCATCTCCAAAGACCTTGCCGACGAGCGCTACGCCGACCGTCCCGTCACCTACCTCTTCGGCTTCGGCAACAAGGGCGACGTCATCGACGGCTTCGGCACCGCCATGTTCCTCAACCACTCCTGCGCCCCCAACTGCCAAACCGAAGAGTCGGGCGGTCGTGTCTTCATCCGCGCCATCCGCGACATCGCCGCCAATGAAGAGCTGGTCTACGAGTACAACCTCTACGACTCCGACGAAGACAATGCAGATTGCTACTGCGGTGCCCCCCACTGCCGCGGCACCATGTTTTCTGAAGACGAAGTCAAACGCCAGGCACGCAGGAAAGCGCGGAAGGTGGCGCGAGCCGCACACTGATCCTGATAGTCCTGTTTAAAGGCAACCGACCCAACCCGAGTCTCCTCGCGTTGGGTCGTTCGTCTCCCCGAGATTCCCACACGGCGTGGACTTATCGGTAGTAGCAGCGACGGTGATGGTGCCGATAATAACAATGCCGACGATGATAACGACGATGCGGGTGTCCTACAGCTACTACGACCTGGGCGGTAGCTGCAGGAACCACGGGCGCAAGGAACGTGAGGGCGAGAATTCCAAGCGCAATCTTTTTCATACTCATTGTGTCCGACCCCTTTCAACCGTTGAGCAACTGGGATAAGAACTATTCCCGGTGCAACCGATCATCTCCGAGTCTGAACATCCGGAAACTGCTCTAGCGGCAATGACGGTGATGATGGCTGTACCAGCAATGCCGACGGTGATGCTGTGCGCTGGCTGACGGAACCACCGTTGCGAGGAACGTGAGGGCGAGAATTCCAAGTGTAAGCTTCTTCATGATCATGAAATTTACCTCTTTCTTGAACCTTAGAAATTTACCTCTTTCTTGAATCTTTGACCAGCTGCTTTACCAAGACCACCTTCTAAGAAATCAACCCAACTCAAGTTACCTTGAATTGGGTCATGTTCAACACAGCCTTCAGCACGTCAATCGCCGACTAGCGGCAATGACGGTGATGATGGCTGTACCAGCAATGCCGATGATGCGGGTGTCCAACCGCAACGACAACCTGAGCGTTCGCTGCAGGTACCAACGGAACGAGGAACAGAAGGGCGAGAAATCCAAGCGCAAGTTTCTTCATAATTACTATGGATGCCCAACATTGGTCTCGGGTTGTGGACCTCTATTGTCAAATTAGCATTAAGTGCGCAAGAACCGAACAGTATGCAGGAAGCGCAAAGGCAACCTACCCACCGGCATCGAGCAACAGCCTTCAACCCGCTCCACACCCTCGGGCGCTACAATCAACCTCGTCACCTTACCTCTCCGATGGCCTATCAAGTCCTAGCCCGCAAGTATCGCCCCCAGCTCTTCTCCGACGTCATCGGACAGGACCACGTCACCCGCACCCTGCTCAACGCGCTTGCGCAAAATCGCATCGCCCACGGCTACATCTTCTCCGGCCACCGCGGCATCGGCAAAACCACCATCGCGCGCATCCTCGCCGCTGCGCTCAACTGCAGCACCCCCGTTGGCTCACCAGAGCGCCCAACGGAAGAGCCCTGCCGCATCTGCGTCAACTGCCGCGAAATCTCCTCGGCCTCTCGCCAGGAAGGTTCCATCTTCGAGGAGTCGTCCTCCTTCGATGTCGAGGAGATCGACGCCGCCACCAACCGTGGTATCGACGACGCCCGCCTGCTCACCTCGAAGATTCAGACTCGCCCCACCAACAAGAGCAAGTACAAGATCATCATCCTGGACGAGGCGCACCAGATCACCGACGCTGCGTGGAACGCTCTCCTCAAGACCCTCGAGGAACCGCCCGACTGGGCCATCTTCATGTTCGCCACCACGCAGCCTGAGGACATTCCCCAGACCATCCGCTCGCGCTGCCAGCACTTCAGCTTTCACGCCGTCAAGCTCGACGACATCGTCGGCCAGCTCCGCTTCATCGCCACCAAGGAAGAGCTCGACGTCGACGACGCCACCCTCACCCTGCTCGCCGAAGCCGGAGACGGCTCCATGCGTGATGCCCTTTCCATCATGGATCAGGCCATCGCCTCCGCGCCGATCGCGCCGGCGGCACCTGGGGAATCTGCAGGCCGCCCGCACCTCGAAATCCATCAAGTCCGCGAGCTCATGGGCTCCGTCTCCAACATCGTCTACGAGCAGATCCTCCAGGCCGTCCACGCCAACAACTCCGCAGACGTCCTCTCCGTCGTGGGCCGACTGCTCGACGCCGGCAATGGAGCGCCGCAGCTAGCCCGCCAGTTCGTCCGTTACCTGCGCAATACCATCGTCGCCAAGGTCACGAATCTTTCGTCCGAAACCGACGCCACCGGCATCGCTGCCGACCTGCTGCAGATCTCTCCCGAAGAGCGCAACCGCGCAGCCCGTTCCGCAGCCCTCTTCACCGAAGAAGACCTCTCACGCTTCCTCGCCATCATGCTCCGCACCTTTGACGAACTCGGGTACAGACAAGAGCAGCGCTTCCACCTTGAGTTAGGCCTGCTCAAGCTGGTCCACGTTCAGCGCCTCATCCCCATCGAAGACCTCCTAAGCCAGATGGGCGCCAAGTCCACCCCGCGCCCCAATACCACCCCTTCGGCAGCTCCGGCGAAATCATTGGGCGCCCCACCTTCATCCAGAGCCGGAGATGCGCCCGCCACTTCCACGTCTCCCCACCCGCCGTCATCTCGACCGGAGCCGGGGTCCCCAGCGAGCGAAGTCGCTCGCAGGGGTGGAGACGCCGCAGGCCGCAGTGGAGAGACCCCTGTATTTCGTCCCGCCACCACCCCCTCTCCCTTCGAGACGGACCGCTCCCGCAAAGCACCGACTGCCAGCACAGCTTCGCAGCCGGAGCCGACGCGCCCGGAGCCGACCGCAACCTCGGGCTCAATGGCCCTCGCCCCCGCACCGGTCACAGAGCCCCACAACGGTCCCCAACTCGTCGTCCCTGCCATCAACGCACCCGCGGAACCTCCATCAGCCGACCTCGACCTCGACGCTCTCCACACCGCCTTCATCTCCGCTCTGGCCGCCCTCAAAGGCCAGCAGTCCGCCTCCGAGCAGATCGAAGAATCCACCCTCAAGCTCAACGGCAATACCCTCGAAGTCCACACCACCCTCTCCAAGACCATGCTCCCCGTCGTCCTTAATGCCGACGCCGAGCGGACCATCAAGGCCACCCTGCGCGAAGCCAACGCTGGCACGCTGATCCTGAAGTTGATCCCGGGTGTGGCCTCGTCAACCGCTGCACCGAAGAAGGCTCGCGCAGCCGCGAGTGGGTCGGTGGCGGAGATGGCTGAGAAACATCCGATGGTGCAGGAGGCTCGGCGGCTGTTTTCTGCGGAGATTAGTAATGTGATCGATCTGCGGGAAAAAGAGTGACCCGAAACCAGGCTGTGTAGGCCTCTGAGTAACCCGAAACCGGGCTAAGTATGTCGTAAACGCAACGGAGATTTTATGGATTTGGACATGAACAAGATGCAGGAGATGCTGGTCCAGGCGCAGGAAATGCAGCAAGCAATGGACTTACGCCTGTCCGAGACGGTCATCGAAGCCGATGCTGGCGGAGGGGCCGTGAAGGCTCGGATGAACGGCAAGAAAGAGCTGCTAAGTATAACTATTGCACCATCTGCGGCAGCAGCGGCTGCCGGCGATATTACCCTGCTGGAAGACCTGATTGTAGCGGCGGTGAACAGCGCTGGACGGAAGGCTGATGAGGCCAGCAAGTCCAATGTTTCCAGCATGTTAGGAGGCCTTGGCCTCCCTGGATTTTAGCCTATGGCGACGCGTTTTGCGGAGCCAATGGAGAGGCTCATCGAGGAGCTTCGGAAGCTTCCCGGGGTGGGGACTAAGTCGGCGCAACGCTTTGCTTTTCATATACTTAGGGCTTCGCAGGGGGACGCTGCTGCCCTTTCGGCGGCGATTTTGCGCCTTCGCGAACAGCTCCAACTATGCTCTAAGTGCAACAATATCACAGACATAGACCCTTGCAGCTACTGCTCGAACCCGGTCCGAAATTCACGTGTTTTGTGCATCGTTGAAGAGCCTACCAACATCAATGCGATCGAGAAAACACGCAGTTTCAATGGTTTGTATCATGTGCTGCATGGAACGATTTCACCAGTGAACGGTATCGGGCCGGAACAGTTGAGGTTAGCGAACCTTTGGCCTCGTTTAGAGGGGGCGGAAGAGCTGATTCTTGCTACTTCCCCTACTGTTGAGGGTGAGGCGACGGCGCGGCACCTTGCCGACGAAGTTCACCGTCGCTATAACTTGTTGCGTATCAGTAGGATCGCGACAGGAGTTCCAGCAGGAAGTGATATCGAATATGCCGATGAAGTGACCATGACCCGCGCCCTGGAGGGCCGCCGGGACGTGTGATGTTTGCGCGACCTAGGTGCGTTTCGATACACAAATCGACGTCTTGAGCTGGGTTTCAGGATACAGATTTCGGCATTAGCTGACTGGTTAGTCGGCTAAGACCGAAGCCCGCCGACACTCGACGATGTCGTGGTAAGACAAAATACAGGGGTCTCTCCACTGCGCTGCGCTCCGGTCGAGATGACGAGCGGGCGAGAGCTTAGACCGACCTCGGGACGGGGAGGCGGAGGTCGCCGCCGGTCATTTGGATGGGGAGCTCGAGGTTGAGGAGGCTGAGGATGGTGGGGGAGATATCGCGGAGGGAGCCGCCGGGGCGGACGCCGATTTTGTTGCCATGGTCGGTGACGAGGAGGAAGGGGACGGGGTTGGTGGTGTGGGCAGTGTGGGGGCCTCCCGAGACCGGGTCGATGAGGAGCTCGGCGTTGCCGTGGTCGGCAGTGATGATCCAGTTTGCGTTGTGCTGTTTGATGGCCTGGTAGATTCGGCCGAGTTGGGCGTCGACAGTCTCGACAGCTTTTACGGTGGGTTCGATTTTGCCGGAGTGGCCTACCATGTCGGCGTTGGCGAAGTTGACGATGATGACGTCAAAGGCGGTGTCGGTGATGGAGCGGATGACTACGTCGGCGATGCCTTCGGCGGACATCTCGGGGGCCAAGTCGTAGGTGGCTACCTTTTTGGATTGGATGACTTCGCGCTCTTCGCCAGGGAAGGGTTTTTCGATGCCGCCGTTGAAGAAGTAGGTGACGTGGGCGTACTTCTCGGTCTCGGCTACACGGAGATTGCGTAGGTCGGCTACGGCCATCACGTTGGCAAGGAGGTTGTCCATGCTCTCGGGCGGGATGACCATGGGGAGGGTGAACTTGGGGTCGTACTGGGTCATCGTTACGTAGTGCAGGTCGGAGGGGACGGTGTGGAGGGGGATCTCGTCGTTGAGCTCGGCTGCTTTGGGGAGGTTGATGCCCGCGTCGGGGGTTAGGCCGCTGTTGCGGGTGAGGACGCGGGTGATCTGGCGGACGCGGTCGGCGCGGTAGTTGAAGCAGAGGACGGCGTCGCCGTCGGCGATTAGACCGATGGGGGTGTTGTTGGCGTCGACGCAGACGAAGGGTTCGACGAACTCGTCGGTGATGCCATTGTTGTAGCTCTCGAGGATGCGGGCGTGGGGGTCGCGATGCTTCCCTGCTTCGGGGTCGCCGGTGACCATGGCGCGGAAGGCTTTGTGTTCCTTCTCCCAGCGGTAATCGCGGTCCATGGCGAAGTAGCGGCCGCTGATGCTGGCTAGCTGGCCTACTCCGTACTCTTTGAATTTTTGTTGGAGCTCTTCGATGTAGCCGGCGCCGCTGGTGGGCATGGTGTCGCGGCCGTCGAGGAAGGCGTGGACGTAGACGCGGGCAACGTTGTGCATGGCGGCCAGGCGGAGGAGGGCGTAGAGGTGGCGTTGCTGGGAGTGGACGCCGCCGTCGGACACGAGGCCGATGAGGTGGAGGGCCTTGTTGCTGTTGGCTACGTGGATGGCCTTGAGGAGGGTGGCGTCGATGAAGAATTCGCCGGTGTCGATGGCGTGGTCGATGCGGGTGATGTCCATGCGGACGATGCGGCCGGCGCCGAGGTTGAGATGGCCGACTTCGCTGTTGCCCATCTGGCCGTCGGGGAGGCCGACGAAGTGGTTGCTGGCCTGGATGAGGGTGTTGGGGTACTCGCGGAGGAGGCGGTCGTAGGTGGGCTTGCGGGCGAGGGCGATGGCGTTGCCGTGGGTTTCGGCGCGGTAGCCCCAGCCGTCGAGGATGGTGAGGATGACCGGTGGTGTGGTTCTCATTTGGTTAGTTTATCTGGTTGGGGGTGCAGGGGATGTGAACGGGCGCACAGGTGGCGAGGTGGTCGGGTGGCCGAACTTGCTCAAAACGCGACTTAGCAGGAACTTCAATCCGGTGTGCCAACATTACCTACTTCTCGTTGGTCTCGACGTTGTGCCATCCACAGCGCAATCGCGCTCATACCGGCGACAACTACGCACATGATCGCCGTAATCCCGATTGTCGGCACGATTTCTTGCCTCGCCAAAGGGTGGGCACGCAGTTCTATCGCGAACTGACAGACTGCTCCAAGTAAGTTCAAAGCAAAGAACGCGCGAAAGGCATATTGCACCCAGGGGCGATTTGGTGGACGCACCCAAAACCTCATCACTCGTTTCCATTGAACGTTCCACCACAGCGTCCAGCATATCGCCGTAAAGGTAAACGCTATGGTCATCCTTCGTATGACCGGATCGCTGTTTGCTCGCGTTTGCATGGACTGTTTAGCAGAATTCGTTGTCGCAACGACCTCAGACGGATTGAGCACTCGATCTCTTGGGATCTCAAGGCGGAGGATGACGTCCCCCGAATATGCGATACGGACGGGCAATCCAGCGCGTATTGGACCGCCGTGAGATGCAGTGTGACGAAATCCTGGAGCGATCACGTAGTCGGAATAACAAAACCGTTTGTCCTGAACGGAAAAACACTCATCCTGATGGCCCTCATAAGGCATTGGGTTGAAGTCCGTCACGTTGCCTTCGACGATCTCGTAGTTGCCTTTCTGAAACGAGTTCAAAGCTTGAGATTCCCCACCCATCACCGACATGCCTGCTATCCAGAACCATAAGAGCCCAAAACAGCAAGCGAAGATCGGAGTGAACCAACCCGGACGCTTCCATCCAAGCCGTCGCTTTCCAAAGATGATCACGATTCCAACGAGTAAGGGAATGGCTCCGGCCAGAGCGAATGACCAATCGGTTGATTCTTTCGAGATTTGATAGACAGTCACATAATCTGGCGTCATTTGGAGAGAAGTATTTCATGGCCGGGTGTCGAGGGTCATTCCTCGAAAACGGCGTTTTCGGAAACTACCAAGCCGAAGTTGCCGATGACGCGACTTTGCGGGAGTCTTGCTGAAGGCTCTGCGTTTCTCGGTGAGTGACGCGGCGACTTTGCGCCCGCTGAGAGGCGTGCGGCTAGATGAGAATCCGGTTTGGCGGTGCTACGCCAGACTCTTTGGATCGCCAAACCTTTTTACGCTGCGAGCTTTGAGCCGCGCCGCCTCTTCCTTCCGATTCTTAGGAGGAGAGTTGGTCTCAAGGGTGTTCAGAAGGTTTGCCGAGAGGTCGGCAATGGCGTTGACCGCGGACAAGAACGCTTCTTCGTTAGCCTTGGACGGCTTATTGAAGCCGCTGATTTTTCTGACGAACTGAAGAGACGCCGCTTGAATTTAATCGGGTGTTACGGGTGGATCGAAGTTGAACAGCATCTTGATGTTCCGACACATTCTCCTGAGCCCTCCATGCCGAACTTGGATTAGAGTAACGCTGGTTGGTGTGCAACTCAACGGTTGCGTTGCTCGTGCTGCGCGTCCAAGTCAAACGCCTGGGCTTGTCTCAGAAGAAGATTCGTACGGAATGACAGCCAGAATGGCAACAGCAAGAGCCAAAGGCTACTACAGTGGTCCTTCCCCTTCGACAAGCTCAGGGTCAGGATGACGGGACTGTGGGTTGATGCGGAAGAGAGCGTCTCAGTGGGCTAATGCCCGCTGACCGATGTTCCGGAATGTTTGGGCTGAAACCCGGCGGGTATTAGATAGGAGGCAGAGATCCTGGCGGCTACAATGCAGAGCGCGAGGAGGTATGGGATATAAATTCTTACTTCCGAGATAAGACCTACGGTGAACCAGACGGGGAGATACAAAAGCGAGGCACCGATCGCCAGAACTTCGACCGAACTCAAACGCCTGCGCTGCTTGACGGCGGGTACGATGAGCAGCAGGAAGGGCAGGATGGCAAGCAGGAAAATATTCAGGATATTCCACTTGATGTTGTATTGGATGACGATGGGGCTGCCGGTGGCATAGGGAAGATGGGGCATCAGGACGAACTGCAGATACAACTGGATGGAACCTGAGATGAGGACGACGCCGGTGCCGAGAAGGAGGTTGAAGGTACGCGAACCGAAGTCCTCCAGCAGGCTTCCGCAACAGCTCAGGATCATGAGGGCGAGACCGAAGATGAACGGGATATCGGCTCTGACGAATGCCTGGATGGCAGTGGCAAGAAATAGAAGGACGACCCACCAGCGACTTGTCTTTGCCTTGGTCAGAGAGAGGAGTGCGACCGCGAGGAAGAGAGCCGCTGGCAGCGTCTCCATGCGCTGCAAGGCAAGGATAAAGCTGAGGGGAAACTGGATGACCGCAAGAAATATTCCGAGGGCAGCCATTCTCGTGGCGATCGCCTCTTTGGCGAGGGGTAAGCCGTCCACGACGATGGTGTAAAGGAGAAAGAGGGTGAGGAAGCCGCAGACAAAATCGATGGCAGTACCCGATAAGGTTGCGTCCTTGAGATGAAAAAGGATGTTGATCGCGCGCTCGAGCGCAGGAATTGCAAGCCGGTAGGCTTCTGGAGCGGGAGCGGGTGGCTGGGCGCCTAAATTCACCCGGCAAAACCCGTTGCACATTCCGAGCCGTTCGTGGCGGAGTGACCGGGCCACCATGAACGAAAGTACCAGGAGAAAGGTTGCGACGAACGATCTTTCGCGCTTTAGATAGCTATCCAAACCGTCATCCTTCGTCGAGTTTCGTTCTTGAGGTTCTGGTCGTCCGGGATCGCGAATGTAAGGGTGGTTTGTCGAAGATCGCAGGCTCGAATGGGTTAGGGGTTGATCGAGGTGCGGCCGAGGTAGCGGGCGGTTTGGCCTAGCTCTTCTTCGATGCGGAGGAGCTGGTTGTATTTGGCGATGCGGTCGGTGCGGGAGGCAGAGCCGGTCTTGATCTGGCCGGCGTTGGTGGCTACCGCGAGGTCCGCGATGAAGGTGTCTTCGGTCTCGCCGGAGCGGTGCGAGATGATCGCGGTGTAACCGCTGCGACGGGCTAGCTCGATGGCGTCGAGGGTTTCGGAGACCGTGCCGATCTGGTTGAGCTTGATGAGAATGGAGTTGGCGATTCCCTCTTCGATGCCGCGCTCGAGAATGCTGGTGTTGGTGACGAAGAGGTCGTCGCCTACTAGCTGGAGCTTGTCGCCTAGCTTGTCGGTGAGGGTCTTCCAGCCTTCCCAGTCGTTTTCGTCGAGGCCGTCTTCTAGAGAGACGATGGGGTATTGGCTGGCCCAGCTGGCCCAGAAGTCTACCATTTGTTCGGACGTTTTCTCGGACTTGTCGGACTTCTTGAAGACGTACTTGCTGGTCTGCTTGTTGAAGAACTCGCTGGCTGCGGGGTCGAGGGCGATGGCGATGTCTTCGCCGGGTTTATAGCCAGCTAGCGTGATGGCTTCGAGGATGACTTCGATGGCTTCGACGTTGGATTTTAGCGAGGGAGCAAAGCCGCCTTCGTCGCCTACGGCGGTGTTGTAGCCCTTCTTCTTGAGGACGCCTTTGAGGGTGTGGAAGACTTCGGCGCCCCAGCGAAGAGCGTCGGCGAAAGATTCGGCGCCGACGGGCATGACCATGAACTCCTGGAAGTCGACGTTGTTGTCGGCATGCGCGCCACCGTTGAGGATGTTCATCATGGGGGTGGGGAGAATGCAAGCGTTAACGCCGCCGAGGTAGCGGTAGAGTGGGAGGCCGAGGGCTTCCGCAGAGGCGCGGACGCAGGCCATGGAGACGGCGAGGATAGCGTTCGCGCCAAGGTTGCCCTTGTTGTCGGTGCCATCAATGGCCATCATGGTGGCGTCGATTAATTTTTGATTACTGGCGTCCATGCCGGTGAGTTCGGGGGCGATGGCGGACTCGATATTGTCGACGGCCTTGAGGACGCCCTTGCCGAGGTAGTGGGACTTGTCGTCATCGCGGAGCTCGACGGCCTCGTGCTCGCCGGTGGAGGCGCCGGAGGGGACGGCCGCGCGGCCGCGGATGCCGTCGGACAAGATCACGTCGGCTTCTACGGTGGGGTTCCCTCGGCTGTCGAGAATTTCACGGGCATGGATACTGACGATTTCGGTCATTTCTTTCCTCGGTCTTGCTTGCTTGGAGCGGCGATTGCGGCTGGTTGAGTTCGAGATGCGGTGTTGGAGGCGGTCGTTGAGGGAGGGCCGGCGATCGACGGCGATGGGTGTGCCGGAGGCGCTCGAAATTGTATGGATCACTTCAGTCATTGCGGCGTCCCACCGGCCTCATTTTAGCAAAGCGCTGGCGTTGTACCTCCACGGCGTTGAGCGATTGCCGCACAGTTTCGGCGAGGAGGTTGAGGAGTTCGTCGCCTTCTTCGCGGGTGGCGAGGGGCATGCGGAGGGAGACGCGGGTGCCGCGGCCGGGGCGGCTGATGATGTCGACGTGGGCTTCGTCGCCGTAGAGGACCTGGATGCGCTCGCGGACGTTGCGCATGCCGATGCCAGAGCCCTCGCGGACGATGCCGCTGTCGGGAGCGGTGGTGGGGCCGCCGGGTTCGATGCCGACGCCATCGTCTTCTATTTCGAGGAGCAGGCGGTCGTCTGCGATGCGGGAGCGGAGGGTGATGGTGCCGCCAGAGATGCGGGGCTCGAGGCCGTGCTTGATGCTGTTCTCGATCAGCGGCTGGAGGAGCATGGAGGGGACGATGATATCGAGGGTGTCGTCGGAGATTTCTTTGACAACGCGGAGTTTTTCACCGAAGCGGACGACTTCGATGTCGAGGTAGTCGTCGGTGAAGTCGAGCTCTTCGCGCAAGGGGACGAAGGCGTCGCGATCGCGGAGAAGGACACGAAGGATGTGCGAGAGTTTGACGATCATCTCGCGGGCGAGGTCGGGCTTGGAGCGGATGAGCGAGGCGATGGAGTTGAGAGTGTTGAAGAGGAAGTGCGGGTTGATCTGGCGCTGCAGGGCGTCGAGCCGGGCTTCGAGGAGGAGGCGGGATTGCTCTTCGAGTTTGTGCTCGATGCGGACGGCGTTCCAGATTTTGAGTGGGATGCCGACGACGACGGGTGCGCAGGAGCAGATGGCGAGCTCCATGAACCAGGAGCTGGAGTAGAGCTCGAAGTAGCGGCGCGGGTAGAAGTGCGACAGGACGCTGGTGGCGTACTGGGTGGCCATGATGAGGACGAGCAGAAACATCTGGCGGTCGAGGTAGGGCCAGGTGACGGTGCGGCGGATCCAGCGGTAGAGGCTGAGGTCGATGAGCGGGGAGAAGGTCCAGATATTTTCTTCGCCGGCGACGCGGCGGTAGGCTCCAAAGACGGCGGCGACGAGGAGGTTGACGGGGAGGGTGAAGTACTCGTGGTGGCCGAGGGCGGGGAGCGAGAGGGCGGCACCGCCGACCATGGCAGGCCAGGGGCCGAGAAGGAGGCCGAGGATGGCAACGGCCTCGAAGGAGAGGTCGGCTGCGAGGAAGTTGGGGACGCGCACGCGGACGAGCACGCCGAGCATAAGGGGGACGCAGATCCATGCGAGCAGGTGGAGGGTTTCGCGGGTGTTGCGCTGCTTGAGGAGGAGCAGGCGTTTGAAGGCGGTGGAGCGGGCGAGCGAGCTGGCCACGGCCGCGGCCACGCCTAGCTCGACGAGGAGCGTGATCCAGATGAGTTTGGGGTCACTTGCGTGCACGCTTTTACTTTACTCGTTTGAGAGCATGTGGCGACCCACGCTGCTCAGAGCAGTCTTACATTATGTTCGGCCGTCTTGATCACGTCGTCCATCTTTCCGCTCCATACCTGCTTGGCTAAGCTGAGGGTGAAGCCTCTTGCTGTGTGGAAAGGGACATGCGAGGGCAGGGACATGGCAAAGGGATCAACTACGGCGTCGACGACGACGGGGCCGCTCTTGTGGGCAAGGGCCTCCGCTAGGCCGTCGCGCACATCGGCGGGATCTTCGAGGCGAATTCCCTTCGCGCCCATGGCGTCGGCGACCTTGGCGAAGTTGGGATTCTTAAAGTCGGTGCCGAAGGGAACGAAGCCGGCCTCCTGCTGCTCAAGATTGACGAAGTCGAGGAGCTCATTGTTGAGGATGATCTGAATGACCGGAGACTTGCGTTGCACCTGGGTCAAGAGGTCGCCGAGGCCGAGCATGGTGAAGCCTCCGTCGCCGCACAGAGCGATGGTTTGGCGGCCGGGGTAAGCCAGTTGCGCGCCAAACGCATTGGGCGCGGCATTGGCCATGGATGCCCATGAAAACGAGCCGAAGAGCCTACGATCTCTGCCACCTTTGATGTGTCGTGCCAGCCACATGCAGGCCGTGCCGGTGTCGGCGAAGAACATTGCGTCGTCGGAGGCGAGGTCGCTCAAGGTGGCGGCCAGGAACTCGGGACGGAGGGGTTTGAGGGCCGGCCCTTTCACGACGTAGTGCTGCAAGAGCTCGTCGAACGATTTCGTTTCGGCGAGGCGCTTGTTGAGAAAGCTGTCGCTGGTCTTGTCGCGGACGCTACCAAGCAGGGCGGCGACGGTGGTCTTGATGTCGCCAACGAGCCCGAAGTCGACGTGGGTACGGCGGCCGATGTGTTTAGGATTTTTGTCGATCTGGACTTTTTTTACGCTGTCGCCGGGGAGGAATTCCGAGAAGGGAAAGTCGGTGCCGAGCAGCAGCAGTAGCTCGGCCTGGTGGATGGCCTCATAGGCTCCGCCGTAACCGAGCAGGCCGGTCATGCCGACGGCGTAGGGATTGTCATGTTCCAGCCACGGCTTACCGCGGAACGAATAGCCAACCGGCGCCTTGAGTTTTTCTGCCAGTTGGACGACCTCATCGTGGGCATATCTGCAGCCATCGCCGCCGAAGATCGCTACGGTCTTCGCGGCGTCGATCATCTGGACCAGTTGCTGGAGGTCGGAGTCGGAGGGGCGCAGGACGGGTGTGGCAGGAATTTTGATTTCAGTCGAGGATTTTGGCGCGTCGGCGGACGCTACGTCGCCGGGAAGTGAAATGACGGTGGGTCCCTTTTCGAGGATGGCGGTGAGGATCGCCGTATTGAATATGGGGCGCGCCTGCTCAGGGTTGACGACCCGGCCGGTGTAGAGGGATGCGGTCTCGAAAAACTGATAGGGGTTGAGTTCTTCGAGCGCGGCGGTATCAATCACGCTGGTCTCGACGTCGCCGGCGATGGCGATGATCGAAGCTCCCTCCTTGCGGGCGTCCATGAGGCCGTTGAAGAGGTGGACGACGCCCGGGCCCGCGGTTCCGCAGACCGCGACGGGATCGCCAGTGAGGTAGGACTCCGCGACGGCAGCGAAGACACCATACTCTTCATGGCGGACGTGAATGAACTCGATCTTGCCGTTGCGGCGCAGCGCATCGATGACGGGGTTGAGAGCGTCTCCAACGATACCGTAGCAGCGTTTTACACCGGCATTCGCAAGCATCTCCCACAAGACGTCTGCAACTTTTTCAGACATAGAGTGATCTCCTGTGCAGGCTGGGATTCCGGTTTTGAGGCCCACGGAATTTTGAAATTATAGGCCCAGCCTTGCGCAAGTGTCGCGAACATACCGGACCCTTCACGTTCAATTAACACCAGCGGGCCACAACGCTCCTTTAGAGGAGATAAGGCACCAGGGCGGCGGTGTGTTGAGCGTAGGTGGCATACACTTCGCCGAACTGGGAACGCATGAACTGCTCTTCCCTGCGGAGCTTGATCCAGAACGCGAGCGAGAAGAGAGCGAGGACGATGAAGCCGCGGACCTGGGACATCGCGATGGCCATGCCAAGGAAGCCGATGAGGATGCCGGTGTAGATGGGGTGACGCACCAGGGAGTAGGGGCCGGTGGTAATGAGCTCGTGGCCTTGCTTGATGGTGACGGCGCTGCTCCAATTGCTGCCGAGGTACTCGCGCGCCGAGACGGCGAAGAGAAGGCCGGCGATGGTGAGGGCGGCTCCGAGCCAGAAGGGCCATAAGCCTGTCGGCCAGAGTTGGTGGTAAAGCCAAGGCAGCGGCACGTACTTTGGCGTGATGAGAAGGAGGGCGACCGCGATCAGGCACAGGAAGATGCGCAGGATGCGCGAGGCAAGCGGCTCGATGCGCTGGGTGGTTTTCGTTTTGAAGGCTCTGATCCGCCAGTAGACGAAGAAGGTGATCCAGACCACGGGGAAGAACAATTTGTAGAACCAGAGCATTTGGGACCTCAGGGTTAGGTCTTCTTTGAGTCCAGATGGCCTGCCCGGGGCACGCCAACCTGCTGTGACCATCGACGCTCCCAATATGCCACAGCGCGTAAGTGTTGGGAAAGGCGCGTTGGCGATGGTGGTGATGAATCGTGGAGCGGAGTTTGGAATCTATAATGACGTATGGCGTATAGCAGCGTTCGCAAGGTGGCCGGTGCAGACTTCCCTACTCGGTGGGGACATTTCCGCATTCTTGGGTTTGAGGGTGTGGCAGAGCCGGGAAGTGCTTCGCTCAAGCGCGTGGATAACGCGGTTGCGCTGACGATGGGGGATCTGTCGGCGGCACCTCCCTTGGTGAGAATTCACTCGATGTGTTTGACCGGCGATGTGTTTCACTCGCTGCGCTGCGATTGCCATGATCAACTGCATCTTGCGCTGGGGATGATTGCGAAAGAGGGTGCGGGGATTCTGCTGTATGAGGAGCAGGAGGGCCGTGGGATTGGCTTGATGGCCAAGCTGCGCGCCTATGAACTGCAGGACAAGGGACGCGATACGATTGAGGCGAATCTGGAGCTGGGGTTTCGCGCGGACTATCGCGAATTTGAGCTGCCGGCGGAGATTCTGAAGGCGCTGAATATTCCGGCTGTGAGGTTGATTACGAACAATCCGGAGAAGGTACAGGCGATGGAGGATGCGGGGATTCGCGTGGTGGAGCGCGTGCCGGCAACGATTCCGTCGGAGCCTACGTTTGAGAAATATCTCGAGACCAAGAGAGACAAGATGGGGCATTTGGTCGGGTAGGCGATGCATCCGGCGAGGAGTGCGCGCATCCAAGGGGACAGGAGTGAACATGCCGATTGATCTGGAAGAAGTGAAGGCGGGGCCTGCGGAGTCTGGGGTTCTGGATATTGTTTTGAAGCGCTGGAGCCCGCGGTCGTATGCCGACAAGCCGGTGCCGAGCGCGGACCTGACGAAGATTTTTACGGCGGCGGCCTGGGCTGCGTCGAGTAACAATGAACAACCTTGGCGTTTCCTGGTGGGCAAGAAGGGTGACGCGACGTACGCAAAGATTCTGGATGCGCTGGTGGATTTCAACAAGACGTGGGCAGCTACGGCGCCTGTGCTGATGCTGTCGGTGGCAAGGAAGACGTTCACCAAGAATGAAAGTCCGAACCCGTACGCGCTGCACGATACCGGGGCTGCGTCGGCGACGATGAGTTTGCAGGCAACCGCGCTGGGGCTCCATACGCATGGCATGGGCGGCGTGGATAAGGTTCGCGCGCGCAAGAACTTTGATATTCCCGAGGAGTTTGAGGTGGGTGCAGCGTGGGCGCTGGGATATCTGGGCGATCCGGATGCGTTGCCGGAGTCGTATCGGGGGATGGAGACGGCGGCACGGACGCGGAAGGCGCTGGATGAGTTTGTGTTTGCGGAGTGGGAGAAGCCGGCGGAGTTGTAGTATCCTGCGGTCCTGCGCGGACGGCGAGTGTTTTCGTATGTGTTATGTAAGGAGTGGCGGTCGCTATGTTGCGACCGCTTATTTTTTAACGGTGTAGAGATTAGAGGGCCGTGACGACTTTAGCGGTGGTGACGAACTGGCCGGTGTGGCGTTGGGTGTGGTCGGCGCAGTGGACTAGCAGGGCGCCTACGCTGGTGGGGAGTTGCTTGCGGCCTACTCCTCGGGGGGTGTTGAAGGTGCTGGGGTCGATCGCGCGGATGCGGGCTTCGGAGGTTGCGAGGGCGGCACGGAATTCGGCGCGGGCTTCGGCAGCGTGGGCGGGATTGTCGTCGTTGAAGTCGAGCTCGGATTTCAGCGCGGACAGTTGCGCGGGGCTGAGCTGATTCCCTTCTGCGTAGGTGAGCAGGCGGTCGAGGGAGCGGGCGATATGGCGGAGGTGGAAGGCGATGGGAGCGAGGTTGTGGGGGCGCGTGAGGAGCTGGGCGTCGGTGAGCGGGTCGAGCCAGCGGGCGGCGTCTTCGGCGGAGAGCTCGAGGGCGTGGAGGATCTGGCGGCGGATGGGGTCGATGTCGGTGAGGGTGCCGCGGAGCCAGGGTTCGGGGGCGGTGGAGGGCGGGAGTTCCATTAGAGTCCTTTAGTGGCGCGGAATTTGCGGACGACGTCTGCAGGGTCTTGATGCTGGGCATCTACGGCGAGGTTCATGGCGCGCATGTCGTCGGCGGTGATTTTGCCTGCGAGGCGTTTGAGGGCTACGGCGATCTGCGGCCAGCGGCGAAGGCTGTCTTCGCGGACCAGGGGGACGGCTTCGTAGGGCGGGAAGTAGTGAAGGTTGTCTTCGAGGGCTACGAAGTCGAAGGCCTGGATGGCGCCGTCGGTGGAATTGCCGGCCACGATATCGACCTGGCGGGCGGAGAGGGAGCGGTAGAGGAGGCCGAGCTCCATGGTGCGCGGGGCGTCGGGAAAGTGGAGATTGTAGGTGGCAGCAAGACCACGGAGGCCGTCGGGGCGCTCGGCGAATTCGTAGCCTACGCCTAGACGCCACTTGGGGGCGAGGGGCGCGATGTCGGAGATGGTTCTGAGGTGGTGGGCGCGGGCGTCGGAGCCGCGGATGACCATGGCGAAGGTGTTCTCGAAGCCGAGGCTGGGAAAGACGCGGATTTGGTAGAGGTTGTCGTAGAGCGCGGTGATGCTGGCGTTGACGAGTGTGGGGTCGCGCAGGACGGGCTGCTTGAGGATGGCGGTGAGGGCGGTGCCGGTGTACTCGACGTAGGCGTCGATGCGATTGGAGATGAGGGCTTGCTGGCAGAGGTAGGAGCCGGCGAGCCAGAAGCGGCGCTCGACTGGGCCGGAGCCGGTGGCTTCGATCTCCTGGGCGAGGAGCTCGCCGAGAATGACTTGCTCGGTGAAGTTCTTGGCGCCGATGACGATGTGGGAGGAGCGCGGCGGGGCGCAGGCGGACGTCGTGAGGAGCGCGATGCTTAGCGCGAAGGCGACGAGTCGCTTCATGGCTGGCGGACCTGGAGGCGTTTTTCGATTAGGCCTAGAGCGCCGTCGGCAATGAGAGCTAAGAGGGCGGCGGGGATGGCTCCGGCTAAGACCAGCGAGTTGTCGACGGAGGCTACGCCGCGGAAGATGAGCTCGCCGAGGCCGCCGGCGCCGATGGCTGCGGCGATGGTGGCGACGCCTACGCAGGTGACGGTAGCGGTGCGGAGGCCGGCGAGAATGACGCTTGCGGCCATGGGGAGCTCGAGCTTGGTGAGGCGCTGGCGGCTGGTCATGCCGAGGGCGTTGGCTACGTCGATCAGGGCGGGGTCGACGGAGCGAATGCCCGCGTAGGTGTTGCGCAGGATGGGAAGAAGCGCGTAGCCGGTGAGAGCGACGATCGCCAGGCGGGCGGCGCGGTCGCCCAAGAATGGGACGGGGAGAAGGAGTCCGAAGAGCGCCAGGCTAGGGATGGTTTGCACGATGTTGGCGAAGCCGAGGATGGGGCGGGCGAAGGCTTCGTGGCGGGTGAGGAAGATGCCGAGCGGGATGGCGATGGCCGTCGCGAAGAACATGGCGGAGAGGGTGAGCCAGAGGTGCTCGAAGGTTAGGCGGGCGATCTGCGGGCCGTATTGGTGGAGGAAGGAGGCCATCAGATCTCCCACCAATTCTGGTTCGGCTTGTCGGACGAATCTGGGAGCTCGGGATCGGGAAGCTCGGGCTCGGGGTCGGAGGTGGAAACGGGAGGGGTGGGGGCGCTTGAGTGGGTGGCTGGCGTCGGCGTGGGCGTGCCGAGGGTCAGCGGCGTAACGGGGATGCGGTGGGTGGCGGCGATGTAGGCTTCGACTTCGGGAATTTGGGAGGAACGGACTTCGTTGTAGGGTAGATCTGCTACGACGCGACCTTCGTCGATAAAGATCACGCGGTCAGCCAGATAGAGAGCTTCCTCCAAGTCGTGGGTGATGATGATGGTGGTGCTCTCGGCTTGCACGAGGAGGTCGCGAAGCATGGTCTGCATTTCGGAGCGGGTGAGGGGGTCGAGGGCGCCGAAGGGTTCGTCCATGAGGAGGATGGCGGGCTCGTTGGCGATGGCGCGGGCGAGGCCGACGCGCTGGCGCTGGCCTCCGCTGAGTTGCCAGGGATAGCGGGGCAGAAGGTCTTTGGGGAGGCCGACGTGGTGGAGCATGATGGCGGCTCGCCGCCTGATCTCATGTTCGGGCAAGCCGGCCAGCTCGAGGGTCATGCCGATGTTGCGGGCGACGGTCATGCGGGGGAAGAGGCCGGTCTCCTGGATGACGTAGCCGATGGAGTGGCGGAGGTGGATGGGGTCGAGGGTGGCGACGTCGTGTTCTCCCACCAACACGCGGCCGGAGGTGGGACGGACGAGGGCGTTGATGGTGCGGAGGAGGGTGGTTTTGCCGGAGCCGCTGCGGCCGAGCAGGGCCGTTGTGGTGTTGGGCTCGATGCGGAGGTTGATGTCGTGGAGGAGCTGGCGGTTCCCTGCCACGGTGACGTTGAGGTTAGCGAACTCGACGCCTTGAGTGGACATTGCCAGCTCCGGTGGAAGATTAGCCCTCGACGGCGGCCTCGGGGGAGGTTTCGGCCGCTTCGGGTTCGGCTATAGAGTCTGCGGCGGAGGCGCCTTTTACGCGGACTACCGTGATCTTGTCGAAGCCTTCTTTGAAGGCTGGAGGGCGGAGGCGCTCGGCCATCTTGTGCATGACTTCGTCGGTTACCTGGCGGTCGCGCTTGGAGTTGCGCTCGAGGCAGACGGCGAGGGGGACGTCGAAGAAGACGGCCTGGACTTCGTAGCCGAAAGACTTCGCCATCTTGATCCACTGGCGGCGCTCGTGGGGGCTGAGGTTGGTGGCGTCGACGTAGTTCCACGGCATCTTGGCGATGAGGCGGGCGCGGAGGAGGCTGCGCAGGGTGCTGAAGACGAGGCCCTGGTAGCGCTGCTCGGTGATGTCGTCGAAGAGGATGTTGCGCAGCATGTCGCTGGAGAGCGGGGTGACGCCGCGGCGCTTGTACCACGTAGTTTTGCCGGAGCCGGGAAGGCCGATGGTGAGGACGACGTAGCCGCGCGGGGATTTATTGGGCACAGCTTCGGGGCCGGCGGGCGGCGTGCCGAGAGATTCAGGCTGCGTCTCGTGAACAAGTTTCGGTTCGTGTACGAGCTGGGGCTCCGAGTGGGGCGCAGGCTCGGAGGCAGGCGCGTGCGCTACAGGTTTGGGAGGCGCTGGAGGGCTGGACGGAGGGGCTGCTTTGGCCTCGGCCGGAGCCGTGGGGAGGGGCTCTGGATACGAGGGCCGCAGAGGTGCGGGTTGGTTCGCAGGTATCTCCTGCCCAATCTTGCCCGTGGACTCCGACTCGTTCGGACCACGCTTAGAACGTCTTCTCATGAGTGTCCCGCGCAACCAATCGCG
>Ga0302317_10000744_pt1 | contig 26020 bp, 24 predicted proteins | sample III_Palsa_N3_3_FD_200450 | JGI IMG/M metagenome (GOLD analysis project Ga0302317, IMG submission 200450) | Peat permafrost microbial communities from Stordalen Mire near Abisko, Sweden - III_Palsa_N3_3 | ecosystem: Environmental > Terrestrial > Soil > Palsa > Peat permafrost | place: Sweden...
CAGCAGCACGAGCGGCTGGAAAGCTGGCAGCGCGACGGACTGGCGCGCGAGCAAAGCTGAGCCGGTCCGATCTCGTTGGCCCCGTGCCCGGGTCGGCTGCCACGATGCGCTGACACAGTCGCCCGCACGAGTTGATGCCGTCCGGGGGCGATCCCCAGGCGAATGCTGCCTCCTTCCAACAACCCATGGCCGACTCATCGAGCTGGGGCAGGCTTGACGGGCCCGCTGAGGATGCCCTGCGCGAGTACTTCCGCAACCGAGCTCGGACAGACGATACGAAGAAGCCGCTCAACCCGAACACTTCCGAGATCTTCGTGAACTTCCTGGACGTGTTCGGGTTCTGGTCGGAGCGTGGGCCGCATCTCCAGGGCTACGAGTCGCCGCAGGAGCTGGAGATCTCACGCAAGTGGCGGGAGATCCAGGACCGCACGCGGTACCGGACATTCAGCGTCAGAGGCTGTTCAGGACGGCTTCGACAATGCAGGCCTCCTGCTCGACCGGGTACCCGCGTTCCAGGCAGCCGTGGGCGAGCGCGGCGGCGGGGCCGGTGAGAGCGGCGCGTAGGTGGGGCCATACGGCGCTGTCCGGTACCCAGGGACGCTGGGGTGTGTGGGGGACAGCGCCGACGTCGCACATCCGTACCGAGGTACGGGTAGTGGGGGTGAGGGCGTTCCAGATGGTGGTGGCGATGCGGGTGCCGCCGAGGTCGGCGTCAGGGGCGATGACGGTGCAGGTGGCGGTGGCGGCCATGGCTGCGATGTGGTGCAGGGCGGCGCGGCTGGGCATTCCTGCGCTGTAGAGGATGCCGACGTCGGCGGTGGCGGGTTCCTCGGCCAGGGTGTCGCACAGGGTTTCGGCGGCCTGCAGGTTCTCGACCACGGCCAGCCGTGTGCCGTCCAGGTGCAGGGACAGGGCGCTCTGGTCGGCGCGGATCAGGACCGGCCCCTGGAGCAGGTGCAGGGGCACTTTGCTGTCCGTGAGGCGGGCGGTGATGGGGCCGCCGATGCCGATGCGGCTGCTGCGGTACAGGCCCACGGCCTGGGTCAGGCTGCGCGGGATCCCGGCGCTCTGCAGGATCGCCAGGGCGTCGTCCCAGGTCTTGCTGGCGCAGGTGTGGGCCAGGGAGAAGGAGCGGGCATTGGCGTGGACCACTCCCTGCTCGAGGTCGTGGGCCAGGGCCGCCAGGATCAGGGTGCGCTTGGCTGCGGGGGCGCTCTGGTGCTGTTCGTGCTCAAGGGCCAGGCGCAGGGCCTCGATCGCCTCGGGCGGCGGGGCCGCGCGGCCGGGGTCCTGGGTGTGGGCCCGGGTGTAGTCCTGCAGGGCGCCGAGGGCGCGGCCGGCTAGTACTGCAATCACAGTTACTGGTAGGGCAGTTGTGAGTTCTGCCGGTGGTTGTGGTTGTGTTCTGCTGTGTCTGTGGATCTCGGGGTGGGACAGATCAGGGTCTGGCAGGAGACGTTGTCCGGGCTCCACGCGCGGTTCGCTGCGCGTTTTTCCAGGTCGGAGCCTCGTGCGCGTGCCCTGACGTATATGACGGGGCTGATCGCGCCGCTGGAGAGGAAGAACGGTTGGACGCTCGCGGAGCGCGCGGGCGAGGGCCATCCGATCGGGATGCAGCGACTGCTGGGCGAAGCGGACTGGGACGCGGACGGTGTCCGCGACGATGTGCGGGACTTCGTCGTGGAGACCATCGGTGCCAGGGATGGGATCCTGATCGGCGACGACACCGGGTTCCTGAAGAAGGGCACGCGGTCGGCGGGTGTCCAGCGGCAGTACACCGGAACTGCGGGCAGGACAGAAAATGCCCAGGTCGGCACCTTCCTGGCCTACGCGTCTTCCAGGGGGCGGGCGTTGATCGACCGGGAGCTGTACCTGCCGGCCTCCTGGACGGAGGACCGCGAGCGCTGCCGGGCGGCCGGTATCGGCGACCAGGTGCTGTTCGCGACGAAGAACGAGCACTTCCGCTGGATGCTGCAGCGCGCGATCGACGCCGGGGTGCCGTTCGCGTGGGTGACTGCGGACGAGGCCTACGGGCAGGTCAAGCACCTGCGGGTCTGGCTGGAGCAACGCGGCGTCGGGTACGTGCTGGCCACGAAGAGGAACGACACCGTGATCACGGTGGGGTGGCGTGAGGTCCGGGTCGACAAGCTGGTCGCAGGCCTGCCCCGGCAGGCCTGGAAGCGCCTGTCCGGGGGCAGGGGCTCCCACGGGGAGCGGGTCTACGACTGGGCCCGGGTGGCGATCCGGCCTATGTGGGAGGGCGGCGTCGGGCACTGGGTCCTGGCCCGCCGCTCGGTCAGTGACCCCACCGAGATCGCCCACTACGTGTGCTACGGCCCCGTCACCACCCGCCTCAAAGACCTGGTCAAGGTCGCCGCGGCGCGGTGGGCCATCGAGGAATCGTTCCAGGTCGCGAAGAACGAGTGCGGCCTGGACCACTACCAGGTCCGCCGCTACGACGCCTGGTACCGACACATCACCCTGTCCATGGCCGCCCTCGCCGCACTGACCGCGATCCGCGCCGACGAAGTGGAAAAGGGGGCAGTCGATTAGGACAAACCGACCTCATCCCCTTGTCCGTCGCGGAGATCCGCCGCCTCATCGGACTGGTCCTCCACCCCCGCCACCTCACTCCAGTTCACCATCTGCACTGGTCATGGTGGCGCCGCCTCAGCCAGACCCGAGCCCGCTGCAGCCACTACAAACGCCGAGGCCACACCCCATAACTGTGATTGCAGTACTAGGAGCGTGGGTCAGTAACGGGCATGCGGTCGGCTGGCGGTAGTCGGTGGAATCGCTCGGTTGCGTCGGCGGGACCTGTGAGGCGGTGGCTGGGGGCCTGCCCGTCGGGTGTTTGGCCCGGTAGGACCCGTGGCGGGGTCGGGAGGCCCGGCCGGGTCAGCCGGCCAGGGCGGCGAGTCCGGTGGCTCCGGCGTGTCGGAAGATCTTGCGGAGGTTGTGGCAGGCGGCCAGCAGTCGCCACTCGCCGCGGGCTCCGTCTTAGCCGCGCAGGAGGAGTCGGCGGCCGTTGTGGCAGGTCATGATCTGGCCGAAGACGGGTTCGACGATAGCTTTTCGACGCCGGTAGGCGGCCCGGCCGGGCTTGGTCCGCAGCTTGCGGGCCATCCGTTCCTTCAACGTGGCCTTCGCCGGGATGCGTCCGCGGGGTGCGGGTGGGACCAGCTCGTCGTGGGCGAGTCGGCCGGTGGCCATGAACGTGTCGGTGCCGCAGGCGAGTTGGCGTGCGCGTGCGGCTTCGAGGTTGGTCTCGGAGCAGTAGCCGGCGTCGACCAGGGCCTGCTTGGGGTGGAGGCCGGTGTTGGCTGCGGACTGGTCGAGCATCGTGGTGAAGTTCAGTGCGTCCGAGGCGTTGGTCGTCACGTCGGCGGCGGTGATGACCTGGTGTTCTGCGTCGACGACGGCTTGGGCGTTGTAGGCCTGGATGTAGGCGCCCTGGCCGTTCTTCATGATCCGTGAGTCGGGGTCGGTGAAGTTGGCCTGGGCCCTGGGCTTGGGGCGGGCCGCGGCGGCGGCCCTCTCGCCGGCGTCGGTGACGGCCTGCTCGTCGTCGGCGCCCGCGCGTTCCTGGCGGCGGCGTTCCTTGTCTTCGGCGTGGGCGCGGGCCTTGTCGGCGGCCTCGGCCTCGATCTGGGCGCGGGCGGCCTGCAGCTTGGCCAGGCGCTTCTCGCGCCGGTCGAGTTCGGCGGGCAGATCGGTGTCCTTGCCGTCGACTCCGAAGGCGTGGTCCTCGGCGGTGTCGGTGGCCTCGGCGTCGGCGAGCAGGGCGGCGGCCCGGGCCTCCAGGGCGGCGATCTCGGCCTCGGTCCTCTCTTCCTTGTCGACCAGTCGGCCGTAGCTCATGGCCTTGTGCTTGGAGGCGCTCGCCTCCAGCTTGGTGCCGTCCAGTGCGACGCGGCCCATCTTGACCATGCCCAGCTTCTGCGCGAGGTGCAGGGACTGGGTGAACAGGTCGGCGAGGGCGTCCAGGTGGCGGCGGCGGAACCGCGATATCGAGCGGAAGTCCGGGGCCTGGTCGGCGGCCAGATATCGGAACGCGATGTCGTCGGCGCACTTGCGCTCGATCGCGCGGGAGGAACGAACGCCGGTGGTGTAGCCGTAGATCAGCAGGCGCACCATCAGCCGGGGGTCGTAGGGCGGGTAGCCGCGCTTCTCGGTGTAGTCGGCCCGGATCGCCGTCAGGTCCAGCACTTCGTCGACCAGGTCGGCAACGAAGCGGGCCAGGTGGTCCTGGGGCAGCCAGTCGTCCAGCGACGGGGGCAGCAGCAGGACCTGGTGCGGGTCGAATGCCCGGAACCGCTTGTCCACCGCCGCCCCACGGCCCTGCGACGGCCTCGTCTCGACCTGCTCGACCTCGAACAGCCCATCCCCACCACGCATACCGCCATCATCCCGCACGAATGATCACGAAAGACAGGCGGGTTGCCGGTTACTGACCCACGCTCCTAGTCGATCGGTCGAGACGTGAGGATGTCTTCGATGTGGGCGGTGTCGACATCAGCGCGATGGCGTCCGACATCTGCGTACTTGACCAACCATCTGGGATACCCGCCCACCCAACCGCGCATTTCGTCCGTCCATCGTATAGCGGCCGCGGCGCTGCTGTTGCTTAGCTGCTTGAGTTCGGCGGTCCATCCCTGCTCAACGGTTTGGTAGCGGTGGACCCACAAGAGGAAGGTGTCGCAGGCTCTCCGCACGGCCTCATGCTCGGAAGATCCGGAGGCGCGCAGGACGGTTACAAGGTTGGCGAGGTGGCCCGAGGCGTGCTCGCGCGGATATGAAGCAACATCATTGATGATGCCGGGCACCATCGCCACTGCATCGCGGTATCCGATGTAGCTGGCCAGAGCCCGGGCGTCATCGGAGATCTCCATATCGATGACGGCTTCGACGAGGTCACCGCAGAGATCCATCGCACCACTGATCCGGCGATGACGCAGGTACTGGTCCATAGTGGGGACCAGGCCGGCGCTTCGCCATTCCTGCTCGACTGTCCAGGTATCGAACCAACGGCCGAGGTTCGCGCGAGCCCGATCGCGCCACGGCCGGGTACGGCCTGCCGCAGTTGAGCTCCAAAGGTCGTTCAGGGCCGCGACGGCAGGGATGGACGTGTCAGCCGGGTGGTCGCTGCATGCATCGACGAAGGCGTGGCGTACGCCCTCGATGTCGGAGACGGAGGCAGCCTCGTCCAGGTGGTCGTCGATGATGAAGAACCACATCATCCATTTCGTCAGCAACACCAAGCCGTCGATCGAGGCGGTGGGGCAGGTGTCGGCGGCATGCTCGCCGTAGCGCGTGTCGTTCAGACGCGCAAGTGCAGGACCACTGCTCACCAATCCGCTCGAAACCGCCCACTCCCGTGCCGGACCCAGCGCCCGGGGTCCGAGAGGATTGACCGGGGTCTGGATGGGGGAACGTGCTACCGCGTCCCGCGCTGCAACCCAGATGAACTCCGATGCCTCGCTCATGGCTGACCAACCCATCCCGCTCTCCGGCTTGAACTGACTCTGCACCGACTGGCATTCCCGACGCGATCTGGACCGGCCTGTAGCCCGACAGGGGTGACGAGAAGCAACGCCTCAAGAGGTGCCCCGTCATGTAGATGCCGGGTACGACCTGCGCCACCCTCCCACTCCCCGAACCCAAGGAATTCGCATTCCCCGTCGCGAGCAGCGGATCTCCCCGATCGGCGGAAGGAAACGGAGGTACAGCAGGATCTCGGAAGAAAGAGGGCGTCTGTACAGGAAACCATTGCACAGTAGCCGACTTCAACCGTACAGCTCACTGACCGGGGGGAATCGCGCACACCGAGCAATGGTGTGCGCTTGTGAAATGCGGGCGGATCAAGCATCGCTGTGGGCACGCCACGTCGTTCGCGCAGCGGGCGACGGCGACGACACGACCCTTTGACCTGCCATGATTCCTGCCCAGGGCGCGTGAGGCGTTCAGGTTGAAGTCAGTCCTATGGCGCTGGCAATGACTCCCGAATCGGAAGGGAAGCCGGGCAAACGCTGTCCTGCTCCTGCGGTTGCTCTCCTCGGGATGGCGAGGGCCTTTACCTGACAGCCGTTCATCTGCTGTCCTGTCATGCAGGCCCGCGCTTACTGGGGCGGGCATCAAACCGCCACGAGGAGGAATCGTGGAAAGCATCCCGGAATTCGATTTCGCTTCCATACCGGTCCTCGAAAGCATGTCTTCCGATGACCCGTCCACACGCCGGGTCGACATGCCCAACGGACAGCGCGTGTGGCTCGTCAGCTCCTACGACGAAGTCAGAACGGTCCTGGGCGACGAGCGCTTCTCGTCGGACGACCAAATCCCCGGATACCCACGCCTGCTGCCCATCACGCCCGGCACCCTGTCGATCGTGCGGCTGGACGAACCCCGGCACGGCAAGCTCAGGCACGTGCTGACGCCGGCATTCACGTTTCGACGTATCGAGATGATGCGTCCTGGGATCGAGGAGATCACCCGCGAACTCATCGAGGCCATGCGCGCGTCCGGTCCGCCCGGAGAGCTCATCGAGGAGTTCGCGCTGCCCCTGCCTTCGAAGGTGATCTGCCAGCTGCTCGGTGTTCCCTACGAGGACCACAACATGTTCCAGCACCATAGCCGCACTATTCTGCGCATCGATACCACCGTCGAGCAGGCCGCGGACTCACTGAACGCGCTGGGAGAGTACATCCACTGGTTGGCAATGGAGCGCCGTGCCAACCTTGGCGACGACCTGCTCAGTGTCGCCCTCCATCAGCAGGAAGCGGCCGACATGACGGATGAGGACGTCGTCGCGTTGGCCCGCCTCCTACTGATAGCCGGTCACGAGACCGCCTCCAACCAGCTCGGGCTGTGCGTGTTGTCTCTCTTCCAGCACCCCGACCAGTTCCTCGCCCTAAGGCAGGACCCCACACTCATGGGGACGGCGGTCGAGGAACTGCTGCGCTACCACTCCGTCGTGCGGACCTCCATAGCCCGCGTGGCCGTAGCCGATGCAACGCTGCCCAGCGGCCAGACCATCCAAGCCGGGGAAGGGGTCGTCCTGGGGATGAGGCAGGCCAACCACGATCCGGATTTTCTGACCATGCCCGAGGACTTCGACATCCGCCGTAAGACAAACAGCCACCTCGCGTTCGGTCATGGCATCCACCGGTGCCTCGGGCAGACCCTGGCTCGAGTGGAACTCCAGATAGCCCTGACCGAGCTGATCCGCGCCTTCCCCGACCTGCGGCCCACGGACGGATCGCTGGACGACATCCGCTGGCGTTCCAACTCGGCTGTCCTGGCCTTGAGGAGGCTCCCCGTCACCTGGTGAGCCCGCCGCCTAGCGGCAATACCGGTGACTTTGGTGCGATTCGGTCGTTGTGCTGGGTGTACCAAGGCCTGGACAGTTGAAGTCGTCGGCGGATGATCGGTTCTCTGATCGGATCGCGTTGGGGGTGCTGACGCGGGCGTTCCCACCGGAGTTGATTGACGAGGTCGTCACCGAGTGCGGGCGGGTCGAGCAGCGCAGTCGGCTGCTGCCCGCGCGGGTGGTGGTGTATTTCGTGCTCGCTATGTGCCTGTTCTTCGGTCAGGGCTATGAGGAAGTGGCCCGGCTTCTCGTGCAGGGGCTGGAGCGGGAGGGCCGGTGGGCCGGGGCCTGGCGGGTGCCGACGAGCGTGGCGATCGGCCGGGCCCGCCTGCGCTTGGGGCCTGAGCCTTTACGTATGCTGTTCGGCCGGGTCTGCCGGCCGGTGGCCACAGCGAGGACGCAGGGTGCGTGGTATCGCCACTGGCGGCTGGTCGCGGTGGACGGGACGGTGTTCGACATTCCCGACTCGGCCGCGAACGCGGAGCTGTTCGGGCGGCCGGCCACCAGTCGCGGCCAGGGCAGGAGTGCGTACCCGCAGGCCAGGGTGGCGGCCCTGGTCGAGTGCGGCACCCACGCGGTCTTCGCGGCTGACATCGGCCCGCTGTCCGTGCACGAGACTGTCCTGGCCCAGCGGCTGTTCCCGGCACTGGACCAGGACATGCTGATGCTCGCGGACCGGGGCTTTTGCGGCGTGGACCTGTGGCGGGCCGCCAGGGCCGGCGGGGCGGCCCTGCTGTGGCGAATCAGAAGCGTGTGCGTGCTGCCGGTCCTGGACACCTTCGACGACGGCTCCTACCTCTCGGAGATCGTCGCAACCAGGGACAGGTACCGGCGGGCGGACACCGAGCGGGTACGGGTCATCGAGTACACGCTGGGGCCACATGGCGGCGACGAAACCGTCTACCGCCTGATCACCAGCATCCTGAATCCCGCTCGGGCCCCGGCCCACGAACTCGCCGCCCACTACGCCGAGCGGTGGGAGATCGAGACCACGCTGGACGAGATCAAGAACCACCAGGGCAGACCCGGACTCGTCCTGCGCTCCCAGTACCCCGCCGGGGTCGAGCAGGAAATCTTCGCGTTCCTACTGGTCCACCACGCCCTACGCGACCTGATGCACCAAGCCGCCCTGCGAATCGGGCACGACCCCGACCGGCTCTCCTTCACCCGGACCCTTCGCATCGTCCGCCGCCACGTCACCGGGCAGGCGGCGCTTTCCCCCCTCCCGACTCGCACGATCCACCGCCCGGAGCCTGCGTGAGATCACCGAACGACTGCTGCCCACAAGGCGATTGCGCTCCAACCCCCGCGTGGTGAATCGCAAAATGTCGAACTGGCCACTCAAACGAGCCGAGCACGGCAACCCGCCCCCGCCAGACACTCCCACCGTCAAACTCGTCGGCCCGACCAAACCCAAACCAATTCACCGGATAACAACCTAAATCACCGGTATTGCCGCTAGGAGTTGGGCCTGAGTGCGTGGTGGTGAACCGGGTGGTGTTCGGTGGGGTGGCGGCTCGAACGTTGTTGCTACCTATCGGGTGTGCATAGGCGAACGGACCTCTCGGCAGAGATGAGGTTGTCGACCAACTCTCCGCCGCAGGAGGCCCGTTGCTGCACCAGTTCACCACCGCCGAGGTCTCCGGTGCCACTTCGGCCACTCTGGCGTGTGACTGCTACGTTCACCAGTACGGGGCGATCCCAGCCGGACGCCGCGCGCCGCGCTACCCGTCCGACATGACCGATGGGGAATGGTCCCAGGTCAAGGCTTCGATGCCGGTGCCGGCGTGGCTGGAGGGCCGGGGCGGACGCCCCGAGGCCCACTGCCACCGTGAAATGGTCGACCAATGCCACGAAGTTAAGGATTCGGTGGTGGCGTCAAGGTGTCAGGAAGGGTGATCTTGTAGGTGCTCGGCGCGGTGCGGATGAGTCGGCCGTTGCGGGCCCAGTAGCAGAGTTGTGCGGTGAAGCCCTTGAGTCGGTGTCCTGTGGTCGCGAGGCCGAGGTGCTGTGCGATGTCGCGGGTGTGCATGGCTTGGTTGGCGTTCGCGGCCAGGATTTGGCAGACCTGGCCCCAGCGTCCGGAGAGGGTCGGGCTCAAGTCCTGCGCACTTGGCAGGGTGGGTGGGTGCACGGTGATCTCGATGGCGGTGATCCGGGTGCTGTCGCGTGGGCGTCCGTCGCGGTTCCAGATGGCGTATCGGGAGGTTCCGCACTTGACGATGCGGGCGGAAAGCCGCATCCGGCGTTTGGGAAGCAGTGCGCGCAGGACATGAGCGCCGATGTATCCGACCAGGTCGGGGCGGCTGCCGGGGCCTGCGGCCGCGGTCGTCCCGGCGAGGCTGACGATCGTGTCGCGGGCGGCCTCCAGGGCGACGGTGAAGCCGGCCCGGTCGGGATCGCAGCCGGGCATCGTCTCCACTGCGGTCACCATCACCGAGCGCAGGGCCTGGTAGAGGGTGAGTAGTCCCCACATCTCCTGGTTGAGGCCCACCGGATCCTTCGAACGCAGGACCCGGCCCTTGAGCAGGGTATGACGTAGCGCCAGGTAGGTGATCTCAATCTCCCAGCGTTCGTGGTAGAGACGCACCAGACGGTCGGCTGGATCGGTGCGGTGGTCGCTGAGCGTGGTCAGCAGGCGGTAGGTCCCGCCGAAGTCGCCGCTGTCGGCAGTCCGGGAGCGGATCTCGGCCTCGATCACCCGCAGCCTGAGGCCACCGATCCGGGTCAGATAGGAACCGTCGGGCAGCAGCGCCAGTACCGGCGGTCGTCGGGTGCTGGTCGCGCGAATCAGGAACTCCGCTCCCTGAGCCGCGATATCAGCGAGCAGTTCGTTGCTGTCGAAGGCGCGATCCGCGAGCAGGAGCATGTCCGTGGTCAGGTGGCCGACGAGGTCGTGGGCGTAGTCGGTCTCGCCTTTCGAGGCGGAGCCGAAGACGGCGGCGATCAGGCCTCGGGTGCCTGTTTCGCACAGGGTCATGAGCATCAGCCGGGGGTAGCCCGCCGGGCCGTGGCGGCGCTGGGTGCGGCCGAGCCAGGACCGGTTGCGCTCGTGGTCGGGGACGTTCAGGCTTCCGCATCCGTCGAAGGCGACCGTGCGCCATCGGCGGTAGCGCACTCCAGGCGTGGATGGCTGGGCCAGCGGGCCTGCCAGGACGTCGAACAGCCGCTTGAGCGGGGCCACGCCGACCCGCCGACGCAGATCACGAAGCGCCTTCTCAGAGGGATGCGGCGTCCGGGCGTCCAGTCCGGACGTGAGTTTGCCCCACACCAGTCCGGTGCCCAGATCCTCGAACAGCCCAAGCGCGAGCACCAGGTACACCCCAACACGCGAGGGCAGGCTCCGCAGCCGATGCTCGCGAGCCCCCGTCTCGTCCAGCACCGCGTCCACCAACTCGGGTGGGATGACCTGGGTCAACTCACCGATATGACCGGGCGCGAACACGTCGGTCCCACCCGTGACAGACTGGGGCACTGGGCCTCTGCTCTCTTTGGAAGATCTTGGTCGATCCCCTGGATAGCAGAGGCTCCTCTCGCATCTCTCCCACCCTTGACGCCACCACCGAATCCTTAACTTCGTGGCATTGAATGGTCGACGCCGTGCGCTACCTCGTCGACAACGGAGCGAAGTGGCGGGCGATGCCCGTGGACCTGCCCGCTGCGCGCAAGGTCTACGACTTCTTCCGCCGCTGGTCGCGCTACGGATATGTGCGCGAGCTCTACCAGCGGCTACGACGCCTGCAGCGCACGCGGGAGGGGTGGGCTGCGGAGCCGAGCGCGGGCATCATGGATGCGCAGTCGGTGGACGGCTCGGAGACCTGCCCGGCCGCCACGCGCGAGTGGACGGCAACAAGCTGCGCGACGGCCGCAAGCGCCACATCCTGACCGACACCTCCGGCTTGCTCCTGGAGGTCACCGTCACCCCGGCGAACGTGCACGACTCGGTGGCCGCCCCGGAACTGATCGAGGCGTTCATGGCCGAGCCCGGACGCCTGCTGAAACTCATCTGGGCCGACACCGCCTACCAGGGCCCGGCGCTCGCCGAGGCCTTCGCCGCGCACGGAGTACGGGTCGAGGTGGTCAGGCGCCCGGACGGGACCAGAGGGTTCGTCGTGTTGGCGCGCAGGTGGGCGGTAGAGCGCACGCTGGGCTGGCTGTCGCGGGCCCGGCGGCTGAACCGCGACCACGAGCGCCGACCCGACCACCACACGCAGATGGTGTGGTGGGCCGGCCTGATCACCCTGACGCGACGCCTGGCGAAAGAACGCCTGCACTGGCCGGAGTTCCGGCCCCAGCGCCTGGACCCGCGGCCGGCCTGAACAGGCCCCGCTCACGAAGCAGCCACCCGCGCGCCTCCAGCGCATAGGCACGATGGCGAACCTTCTCCACCTCGTTCAACCGCTCCGCATCGCGCCCAAGTGCCCGGGTCAGCTCTTGCACCGTGACCGGCTCTGACGCGGCCGGGACCGTGGCGAAGACCTGCCGGTAGGCACCACTCAACGCATCAGCCCCCAGCCCCGACCGCCAGACCGGAGGCCGGGCGTCGTAGCCCTCCCGCAGGACCGGACCGGCGGGCGCCGGCCCGGCGAGGGGCTCCACCGCCACCGCCGACGCAGGAGACACCCCGCCACCACCGCGGTCCGCAGCCGCTCCTTCGGCGAACATGAGCGCCACCTCCTCGCGGGCGATCCGTGCGTGCTCCAGCCGCGCCCGCGCAGGCTCCGCCTGCACCTCGGCCTCCCGCAGCATCTCCAGCCACGACTCCAGATCCTCCCGGGCCCGCGCCTCCCGGACCTCCAGCAACGCGATCACCGACGGCACCCCACACCTCCACGAGCCAGACGAACCCTCCACTGGCTGCCCGCAGCCGGCCACCCCGACACAGCGACCACCCGAAAGCGCCTGGTCATCGAGCTGCAGACCGGTTCACCACCACGCTCTGAGAGTGTTCAGACAAGCGGTTAAGATTCAAGATCAACATTACCGGTGCCCGCCCGACGGCTTCCATGTCCGGGCGGGCATGGCCGGAGCGTGCGTCAGAGGTGCGGCACGAACTCCACGTACCCGAAGTCAACCGACTTGCGGCCATGAAGGGGGAGGAGGATCGCGGCCGGCCGTCCGGTGCAGCCGGGCCCCCCCCCGTATAGCTCGGCAATACGGTCGGTGGCGTTGAAGACAGGCCCAAGGCCGCCAGCGATGCCGAGACACGTGTCGTCAGCCGGACCGTCGAGGGCTTTCCAACCCGGGCTCCCGAGACTCTCGTGGTAGAAGAACGTTCCGCTCGCGGCGTCGGCGGTACCGGGAAGAGTGAATACCAGTGCCGCCGCCGCCGCGAGAGCGCCGAGGGTGGTAAAGATACGACCTCGCATGATCGCTCCTAGTGTAGAGTTCGTAACTTTAAGCTACCATACTGCGTGAGCGTGAGCTACCCGTTGCTCGCACGCGGGCCACGGGACTGCCGGGCACCCTGTCGTGTCGGTGCAGCCGCAGCCTTGGCCGGAGCCTGACCCGCAGATCGCGGTGGTGATCCGGGCGATGTACCGGGGTAAGCGGAGGTCCCGTTGGCGGTGCAGGTCCGTGCCCGGTTCGGGACTGTTCCCTGACGCGGAGTTCGCCGAGGCGTTTGGACGGCGGGGCAGGCCCCTGGTCGCCGGGACGACTCGCGCTGGTCACCGTTCTGCAGAAGGCCGCAAGCCTGACAGACCGGCAGGCCGCACGAGGTCCGCGAGAACCTGGCCTGCCCTGATCCAACCCATACCACCGGCCGTGCCGGTCCCGGTCGCGGAGAAGGCCGGTCCTTGGGCAGCAGGGCCCAGCGGTCCGCGAACGTGCCCCGGGTCGGCAGCCCCTGGTGGGTGAGCAGCCAGTCGATGCCCTCGGCGGGCGTCATCGACGTCAACTGCTCGGTACTGATGGGGCTTTGTATCGAAATAATGCGGAATATGACGTCCAGATCTGGGTCCGCCCGGGGTCGAAATCCGGATGGTTTGCTTGGAGTTCGTCCAAGGCGTGCTGGGCTTCGTCGGTGAAGGACGCGTCGTTGGCAGACCCAGGTGAACAGGTTGTAGATCGTGTAGGCACGGCGCTCATCGTCCTGGGCGTCACCGTTCGCGGGCCGGGCCCGGCCCGGATCCCGTCGAGCAGGTCGCTGCGGCCCTCCCCAGCCTCGGGGAGCGCTATGGCGATGAGGCGGAACACCTCGTGCTTGGTCAATGTGGAGTACACAAGGCTGTTCGTCAGCAGCCACCGGAGCGTGTCGTCAGCGCACACGTCGGTGCGTGCGTTCCAGCCGTGGACCGCCAGCCGCTGCAGGAACGCAACGTCACACGCGACCCATGACTCGAACGTCGACGCCACATGCCCGGGCACGGTGGACGCCAGATGCGCCGAGCAGTCCCATGCGATGTTGACTACGTTGTGGTTCGAGGACTTGCTGTCATGTGTAGCTCGCGGGGCCTCATCACGGTACCCAGTGCGGGGCGGACCTCTTGGTGTCCAGGCATGTGTTCGAGGTGCCAGCGGGCCGTGATGGTTGCGAGAGCGATCGTGGCCTGGGTCATTGCGAAGGTGTCGCCGATACATTTGCGGCTGCCTGCGGCGAAGGGGAGGAAAGCGTGGCGGGGTGGCTGGGGGCGTTGGGGATGCCAGCGGTCGGGGTCGAATGCTTCGGCTTGGTCGTAGAGGTCGGGCCGGTGGTGGATGAGGTAGGGGCTGTAGGCGATGCTGGTACCAGCTGGCAGCAAATGACCGCCCAGGTGGGTGTCGGTGGTGACCTTGCGCGTAAGGAACCAGCCCGGTGCTCGAAGCCGGAGTGTCTCGGTGATGATGCGGCCGGCGAGTTCCAGGCGAGGCAGGTCCGCGTGCGTGGCCGGGGCGGTCCCCAGGACAGTGTCAACTTCGGTGTGAAGCCGCTTCTCGATCTCGGGATTCTGGGCCAGCAGGTGTAGTGCCCAGGCCAGGACGCTGGCGGTGGTCTCTGCGCCGCCTATGTAGAAGTTGACGATGGCATCGCCGATTTCCGCGTCGGTCATGCCACGGCCGCTGGTTTCGGGGTCGCGTGCAGCGATCAGGGCTGAGAGCAGGTCGCCGTGGTCAGTACGGTCGGCCTGGCGCTTGACGATGATTCGGTTGCAGGTGTCGTGCAGGTGAGTGCGGGCGCGCTGGTAGGAGCGGTTGCCAGGGGACGGGAGCCGGTCCAGCGGCGGTATCAGGAACATACGGTGGTACCAGCCGTCGACTACCGTTTGGACGTCTTGGAAGATTTGATCGAGCTCCGCCGGGGGCAGTGCATCGGAGAACAGGGTGGCGGCCGTGACCTCAGAGGTGATCTTGATCATCTCGGTGGGCACGTCCAGGACCTGTCCGGGTTGCCAGGACCGGGTGGCCTCATCGAGACAGGTGCTCATGGTCTGTGCGTATCCGGGCAGTCTGGCGGGGTGGAATGCGGGTTGCGCCAGTCGCCGCAATCGGCGATGCGCGCTGTGTGGACAGGTACCGAGGCTCTCACCGAGGACTTCTCGTATGCGGTCGTAGAGAGGTCCGCCTTTGTCGAACGAACGGTCGTCGACCAGGGCTTGCTGGGTCAGTTCCGGATCGCAGATCACGACCATCGCCAGTGGCCCCATTCGGACGCGGACCAGCTTCCCGCAGGCGGGCAGTGACCTGAGAAACGCCAGCGGGTCTCGCAGCAAGGGCACCAGATGACCGAGAATTGGCAGGGAGTTGGGGGCGCTGGGGATCGAACTCAAGCTCTTCATGGTCAACTCCGGGGTTGCTGATGCAGGACGTTAATAGGGGAACCTGCGCGGAAGACTCAAGGGACTTACCGCGCCTGCGGCGTGGGAGCTAGTGAGACGGGGCGAGATCCCCGTTCGCTCTCCAACGCGGGAGGGTTGGGAACCGCTGTGATGCGTCGCTGGTGGATTGCCGGTCCGTGGAACGGCACAGCGACGGCGCTTAGTGGTACGCCTTCGGCCATGGGGGTCACCTGGATCTCCGTGTGCTGGAGTCCGCCAGCCACCGCAGGAGCGGAACGGCTTCTGGGGACAGGGATGCGCAGGTGTCGAGGAGAGCCAGGACCGAGTCGCGGCGCTGCACGATCATGTGTTCGACGTGAGTGCGAGCGCCGGTGGCTGTGAGGATGGCGCGGATGCGGGCGGCGTCGGCCTCAGTCAGGTCAGCACGGCCGACCAGCCTGCGTAGGGTGCTCGCATGGGCAGGTACCGCGTCGCGCAGAGCGTGGGCGATCAGAGCCGTATGCTTGCCCTCGCGCAGATCGTCCAGCCGTGACTTGCCGGTGCGGGCCGGATCTCCAAAGACCCCGAGCAGGTCATCACGAAGTTGGAAGGCCTCGCCCAGCGGCAGGGCGTAGGCGGTGAGCGTGTCGAGGAGCGCGCCATCGGCGCCGGCCAGTATGGCACCGATGTGCAGGGGCCGCTCGATTGTGTACTTGGCAGTCTTGAAATGGGCGATGGCCAGGGCCCGGTCGAGATCAGCGGAGGGCTGACCGGTGGCCGTCAGGTCCAGAAGCTGACCCAACAGGACTTCGTCCCGCATGGCGTGCAGAGCAGCGAGTAGCGAGGTGCGCCGGGTGCGCGGTACCTCGGCGGTGTGGATGAGCTCGTCGCTCCAGGCAAGAGCGAAATCGCCAACCACGATGGCGGCCGAGGTGCCGAGGCGTTCAGCTGCCGACTGGGGCCGGCGAGCAGCGTACTGGAGCGACAGGGCTCGATGGACGGTGGGCTGTCCGCGGCGGGTGTCGGAGTCGTCCATGATGTCGTCGTGGACCAGAGCGAAGGCGTGGAACATCTCCAGGGCCGCGGCGACCCGTATGACCGTCCCGGATGCCGGGGTGTAGCCACCGGCCGCGTGCCACCCCAGGATGCACATTAGTGGGCGCAGCCGCTTTCCTCCGGCGGCGAGGAAGTTCCGCAGGGAGCGCGGAGCGTCGGTCGGGAGTTTCAGTTCGGCAGCGGCGTTCTCCTTGCCGCGCAGGAACTCCTCCAGTACCGAGTCGATGCGCTGGCGCGCCCTGTCCAGGTCCACTGGGTGGGTGGGCGCGGATGTCGGGGACGGGGAGGCACGGGTCACGGCGTGCTGCCTTTCTGGGCTGGCTCCGGTTCGGCAGCGGTGAGTAGGAGTGCCTCCTCCAGCAGGACGTCGACGATCCTGGATTCGGGCACAGTCCTGATGACTTGGCCGTGGCGGTATATCTGGCCCTTGCCGTTGCCGCAGGAGACGCCGAAGTCAGCCTCTCGGGACTCGCCCGGGCCGTTGACCACGCAGCCCATGACCGCGATCCGCAGGGGGCTGGGGAAGCCGTCGAACGCGGCCTCGACCTGGGCCGCGAGCCGGTGGAGGTCGACCTGGAGGCGTCCGCAGCCAGGACAGGAGACGATCTCCAGCTTCCGGGGTCGCAGGCCGAGCGAGGACAGGATGTGGCAGCCAGCTTTGACCTGATCCACTGGCGGTGCCGACAACGACACCCTGATGGTGTCGCCGATGCCCTCAGCCAGCAGGATGCCGAAAGCGACGGCGGATTTTACGGTGCCCTGGAGGGATGGGCCTGCCTCGGTAACTCCGAGGTGGAGCGGGTAGTCGCAACGTTCGGCGAGGACCCGGTTCGCGGCGATCACCACCAGCGGGTCGTGATGCTTGACAGCGATCTTGATGTCGGTGAAGCCGTGTTCCTCGAACAAGGAGCACTCCCACAGCGCCGACTCGACGAGCGCACCGGGGGTGGCGCCGCCGTGCTTGGCGAGCAGGCGGGGATCCAGGGAGCCAGCGTTGACGCCGATGCGGATCGGTACCCGGACAGCGGAGGCCGCCCGGGCGATTGCGCCGACCTTGTTGTCGAACTTCCTGATATTGCCGGGGTTGACGCGGACCGCGGCGCAGCCCGCGTCGAGGGCAGCGAAGACGTAGCGGGGCTGGAAGTGGATGTCGGCGATCACCGGGATCGGGGACTTGGCGACGATGGCGGGCAGGGCGGCTGCGTCGTCGGCGGAGGGGACGGCGACACGGACCAGGTCACAGCCGGCGGCGGTGACTTCGGCGATCTGCCGCAGGGTGGCGTCGATGTCGGCGGTGTTAGTGGTGGTCATCGTCTGCACTGAAACCGGTGCACCGCCGCCCACTGCCACCGCCCCGACCTGCAGCCGCCGGGACCTGCGCCGGTGTAGGGGAATCGTCAGTGGCGGCGTGGGAAGGCCGAGGTCAATCGCATTCATCGCGCCGACTCCCGATTTCGGAGGATCGTGGCCGTGTCTGCAGCATGCGCAAGGGGCAGCCTGCTGTGCAGGCAGGAGACCTCGGCTGCTCCCAGAGGCATCCGAGGTCCCCCACGGGTCGCACAGGCCGATTCGATCACAAGCGACCGGATCCCGGCCGCGAGACGACCGGGTCGCGTCATCCGCAGCCCTTGTGACATCGATGGATCCGGGGACCGGCGGGAAGACCCAACCTCCTCGGACGGCGTGGGTGAAACGTGCGCCATCAGCAGACACCTCCGCCTCAAGGAGCGGTACAAGGGACACGGGCATCGCCCAGCGCACCAGTGCCGGGTTGGTTGCTCAGCCCCCGACGCGCAGCAGCGAAAGGACAGTTCAGCACCACCACGACCGCCCCGGACAGGGATCGCGACAGCTGGTGCAGTACGCAGCGCGCAACGTCGTGCATTTGTGAAGGCCGGAACACCGCTCCATCGGCATCCCTATGACGAGACGTATTGCGTACCCCAAAGCTGGTGAGATGATGCGCCCCAGCGGCCAACCGGACCTTGGCTCTGGGCACGCCGTGGACTGCGCCAGACCAGCGGCCTGCGACCTGTGTGGGCTTCGCGGAGCGTCTACGCAGAACCGGGCTTCAATCGAGCCCCATTGTTCGAATCACGCAAGATTGCCTTGAACCGTACTGCTCGCGTCTTGACCGCCCCGCTCCCATGCGTGCAGCCCTCAGGACTTGGTACGCGAGGGGAAGGAGTGTCCACGGTGCACGATCCTCCCGTGACTGGCGACGCCCTGCCCGTTAATTGTCATGGCCCCGGCTCCGACGGGGCTACTGCCGACCCAGCCGCGAACCTCCGGGCCGGGATCTTTCTGGCCCATAGCTGCGATAGCACGTCCAGCGCGATACGAGGCCCTGGAATATGGGAGTGGATGCCAAACGGATCGTTGGCAAACTATTTCTTATCCAAATGCCTTGATGCACTATCTCGACGGGCGCATCACATCATGGGAGGCAACACATGACGCGCACCGCGAACACGCGACTCGCTCTCCTGATGGAGGAGGCCGACTGGCGCGCGGCCCAACTCGCCCGTGCGCTACGCGCCATCGCCACCGAACAGAACCTCACGCTCGCCGTCCACCCTTCCAGCGTGCGGCGCTGGCTGGAAGGCACCCAGCCTCGGCCACCGCTTCCCGCTCTCCTGCTGGAATGTCTCTCCCGTCGCCTGGGCAGACATATCACGGCCCACGATGCCGGCCTCACCCGAGCCCCGGCCGCAGTCGTGGAACCCTCCTGGGATGCCGACCCCCTGCGTAAGCTCGTCCACCTCACACAGGCCGAACTCGACCCCAACCGTCGCCTTCTACTGGGCTCGGGTGTCTTCGATGCCACCGCTCTGGCCGTCGCTACCCCGGCCAAGCACACGCTTCAGTTCACGGGGCGCGAGAGCTCCCTTCGGGACGGCCACCGCACCGGGCAAGGCGACGTGGAACAGCTGCGCTCCATGGCCGCGGTGTTCGCAGCCGCCGCCAGCCGCCACGGTGGACAACACGTGCGCGCTGCCCTGGCCGCCTACCTCTCCCACGAAGCCATCCCCCTCCTCTACCGCCCGGCCCGTGATACCGCGCAGCGCGACCTTGTGTCCGCCACTGCACAACTGACGCTGCTGCTGGGCTCGATGTGCGCCGACTGCTGCCATCACGCCACTGCCCAGCACTACCATCAGATCGCCGCACGTCTAGCTGCCGATGCGGGCGACACCAGCACTCTGGCCATCGCCCTGCGCACCATGTCCGCCCACGCCCACGACCTCGGCCAACACGGCGCTGTCGTACTTAGACTCGCTGAACAGGCCGACCAACACGCCGCGCACGCCAGGCACGCCGTCCGTGCCTCCACCCAGATTCACCTGGCTGTCCTCTATGCCCACCACGACTCCCGCACCGCCATGGCTGCCGTGACCCGAGCAGTTAACCTGCACAGTGAATCCAATGCTGCACCTGGCCCGTTCAGCAGGTACCCAGCCGCAGCCCTGCATTACCAGCGAGCCCAGGCGCTCGCGACCCTCGGCGACTACCACGGCGCTGTCACCGCCCTGGTCACCTCGCTGCGGCTGCGCGACGACGCCGAGCGATTACCCGCAGCCCTCACGCACGGACGTCTCGCTGAGCTCCGCCTGCGCCTCGGCCACCTGGAAGCGGCCCTGACCGACTGGCATGCCCTCCTCGACATCTATCCCACGGTCCACTCCGCCCGCGTCGACCAACTTCTGAGTACGGCAGTCCAGCGTCTACGCCCCTACCAACGCCACCCCATGGTGGCCGACCTGCTCGACCGTATCGCCGATCTCACCGACTCGCCCAGCTGACGGGGTCTGTACGGTGAACGGCTCTGTCCCGTAATCGGTGGTGGCGCTGAGTGATGGCTATGGGAGGAGGATGCGGTGGCGGAGGAGGGGGAAGCCGGCTGGGCCGTGCATCTGCCTCATGATTCTCTTGGTTCGTGTGTTGACGCCTTCGGTGCGGCCGTTGTGGTGTGGGAGGGTGAGGCTGGCGTTGACGGCGGCGCGGTCGAGTTCAAGGCCGTTCGCGAAGGTGTGCAGGTGGGGCAGTTCGCAGGCGTGGACGGCTGTCATCCATTCGGTGAGTTTGGTGTCGTTGCCGACGGCGGGAGTGAGGAGTTCGGCGAAACCGTGGACGAGGCGGGCGAGTTCTGTCATCTCCGTTCAGGCGGTGGTGAGTTCGCGTAGGAGTTCGGCATCCTTGTCGCGCAGGTTGTCGGGTCGCATCAGGATGAGACGGGCCAGGTGGCGCGGGGTGACGACTGGCCGGTCGCCTTCTGCGCGGCCCTGGGTGAGGTAGCGGTAGAGGAGGTTGAGGCTGCCGGTGTAGCCCTGCTCCTGGATTTCGCGGAAGAGCTGCAGGACGGCCACTGCGGGGTCCGTGGACCGGCGGGTGCGCAGGTGGTCGCGGTAGGGGTCGACCAGCGTGGGGCGGTACTGCGGGGCGCGGCGCATGGCCTGGGGTTCCTGGTTGCGTGCGTAGCGTTTGACGGTGTTCAGGGCAAGGTTCAGGCGGCGTGCGCACTCGAGCAGGCCCACGCCTTTGCCCAGGAGGTCGTGGACCTGGTTCCAGCGTTCGCGGGTGGGGGGGCTTCCCCAAGGCCGGGTAGTTAGGGCTTGCCGCAGAACAAAGCGTTGCTTCCCGTTCTGTGTCTCGTTGTTGTGGTATGGGCATATCTGTGGAGATCGAGGCGTCGCTGACGGCGAAGTTCGAGGTCCTGTTTGCATCTGGATGAGCGGCAACGCCGGCTGGCAGCTGGGGCTGAGGCGAGATCGTTAGGGCATGGCGGGATTCGGGTGGTGGCTCGGGCTGCGGGCATGCGTGAGGGCACCGTCTCGCGCGGAGTGGACGAACTGGATTGCGCGGCTGTCAATGGCCGTGAAGTTCGGTTCTGATCCACTTTCTGTGGAGTCGTGACTGGGCGTGACACTGCTCAGTCGGCGTGGAGGATCTGCAGGCGGAGAAGGTCGAAGCCAGCGCGGCCGTACCCGTCCCTTTTGATTCGTTTGATGCGATTCACGTTCCCCTCGACTCGGCCGGAGTTCCACTCCAGAGTGAGGCCGGCGGTGACGGCCGCGAAGTCCTGGCGCAGGCCCCGGGCCAGGCTGGACAGGGAGGGGAAGCCGGTGGCTACGGCTCGTGCGAGCCAGTCGGCGAGGTCTTGGCCCCGGCGCTTGGTCATCATCTCGGCGAAGGTGCGCACGCAGTCCGCGACCGCGTCCAGTTCCGGGCAGCGGGCCAGTAGGCCCTTGAGGGTGAGGGTGCTGTCCTCGTCCAGGTGGTCCGGATGGCTGGTGAGCAGTCTTGTCGCCTGGCGGACGGTCAGTTCCTGGCTCGCGCTCGGGGCGGGCTGGCCGCTGGCGCGCAGGGTCTGCAGGTGGCGGCGGACGGTGCGCTCGCTGCCGCGGTAGCCCAGGGCGCGGATCTCCCCGCAGAGCCGGACGGCGTCCGTGCACCCTTCATTCCAGCGTTGGTGCAGGTAGCCGAGATGGGGCTGGACCCGGTTCTCGCGCTGGTTTGAGCCGGCTGGCACGTCCTCGGGGGTGGCCGCGTGCGCGTAGCGACGGACCGTCTTGCGGTCCAGGCCCAGTGCTTCGGCGATCGCTGATATTCCCACGCCCTTGCCGAACAGGTCGTGCACCGCCGTGTGGCGCTCGCGTCGCTGGACTGCGCGCAGGCCCTCCAACTCCGCTGGTGGAGGAAGATCCGAACCGGCGACTTCCGTGTCCGGGGCCGCTGCCTGCTCGAATGGGTCCGGGTCCGGGCTCTCGGTTGGCTCGGTGTCGGTCAGGCAGGTGCGGTGCGCGAGGACGCACTTCTCGACCGCTTCGCACAGGTTCTTCCAGATATGAAACCGGTCGGCGACCTGGATCGCGTCGGGGCAGGCCGTGCGGACGGCCTCGGCGTACGCGCTGGCCCGGTCCCTGCACACGATCTCCGCCCCGGGATGCGCACGTAGCCAGGCGGTCAGTGTTTCGGCGGTGCGGTCGGGCAGGACGTCCACGCGCTCGCCCGTCTCCATGTCCAGGATGATCGTTCCGTACACATGGCCCTTCTTGAATGCGAAATCGTCGATACCCCGGACGCGAGGCGCGGTGCAGAGCAGCGGATCAGGCAGCTTCCGCAGCAGCCTGAGCAGCGAGTTCGGACTCGTGGGAATGGCCAGGTGCGCGGCGAGCCGAGCCGCCGGACGGCCGCCGAGAGCCAGTGCGACCCTCTCCAGCGTCCCGTGCAGCGAAGCTGTACGCCGGGAGAACCGCTCGGTGAGCCCGTCGACCTGTTCGACGAAGGTCCGGCGAGCGCACTCCTGGCCTGGGCATATGAACCGGCGCACCAGCAGGTCGATCACGGTCCGGTGCCCGGACACCGCCACGTCCGCCAGACGCCGCCGGTAGCCACCGTGGACACGGCCCGACGCTGTCCCGCACCCCGGGCAGACGGCCCGCCGCGTCGCGGTCCGCGCCGAGAAGGTCATCACGCCGTCGTCCACCACGACCTCGTCCACCGTCAGCGTCGACAGATGGGAGAAAGCCGTCAAGAGCTCGCTGCAGTCACACGAACACCCATCATTCCAGAGCTTTGTGACGCCCCGTCATCCCTCCACAGAAAGTGGATCAGAGCCGTTTTCCACGGCCGCCGTCACGCGGCGGAGCCGACCGGTCGGGTCCGCCGGCCCGGCGGTGGTCGCAAGAGGCTGGCCGACCTGGACCCGGATCTGGTGCCCGCGCTGCTGGCGTTGGTCGAGCCGGACATGCGAGGGGATCCGATGTCGCCGCTGCGATGGACGACGAAGTCGACCAGGAACCTGTCGCGGGAACTGACCGCGGCCGGCCACCGGTGTTCAGCCGACACGGTCGCGGGCCTGCTGCACGCGGAGGGCTTCAGCCTGCAGGGCAACGCCAAGACGATCGAGGGCAAGCAGAACCCCGACCGCGACGGTCAGTTCCGCTACATCAACGAGCAAGCCAAAGCCTTCCAGGCGACCGGCGACCCGGTGGTGTCGGTGGACACCAAGAAGAAAGAAGTGCGACACGATGCTGCACGAGACGAGTAAATGCGCTGGTCAGAGGCCCGACTACTGATGTCGGCAGCGTAGTTCTGGCCAATGCTCAAGGCCAGTCCCCACCCCGACGTGCGTTGCCGGTAACGGCTCGGTGCGGAGCTCGGGGGAGAAGCCCAAGGGCCCGCGTTCCATCCGCGGGCCACAGGCAAGGGGAAGACCGGACGGGTGAACGCGAGTGAACCCCTGATGATGCTTCGTGATCTTTGGCTCCGCAGGTGGGATGTTCCAGCGGGGTGCAGGACTGGCCGTTGAGAAGCGGCAGGCGCCGGTTGGGGATTCTTTGCCAGCCGGGAGAGCATCGCCGTCCCGGAGTAAAGGGGGCACCCACCCCGGTCGTATCTCGCTCGCGTGGAACGTGGTAATCCCGATGGGGTCCGGAGGCTCCGTCTTCGGTAAGCCGACCGCAAGGAAGGCCCAACTCCCCAGCGGGAACAGGATGATCCAAGAAGCCAAGGCCGGCAGCCGAAAGGCAGCAGGAAACCGGGACTGGTGGCCAGCGCCTCCGCTGGCCGTCCCGCACAACTGGCCGGATACGGGCCCTGCCCGGACTCGAAAGGGTGCTGACGTGGATCAGGTGGGCCTGTGAGGACCCGATGATTTCAACGCTCGAACCGAAGGACAAGTTGGACACCATGGCGATACCGATAGCCACGGCGGACTCCGCCGTGGCCCAGCGGGCTGCGGTGAACGGACCGGAGGACGACCCCACCGACTGGCTGTCGATCGACTGGCAGGCGGCGGAGGGGGAAGTACGGCGGCTGAGGCAGAGGATCTTCACGGCGTCGCAGGCAGGGGACCTGAAACGGGTCCGCAATCTGCAGAAGTTGATGCTCCGTTCCCGTTCCAACACGCTCATGAGCGTGCGGCGGGTCACGGAGGTCAACGCTGGCCGCAAGACGGCGGGCATCGACGGGATGGTCGTGCTGCTGCCCCAGGGCAAGGCCGAACTGGCCGACTGGATGCAGCACAGGGCCGCCCCGTGGAAGGCCCGACCGGTCAGGAGGGTGTTCATACCGAAGGCGAACGGACGTCAGAGGCCGCTAGGAATTCCCGTGATCTTGGACCGCTGTCTTCAGGCTGCGGTCCTCGGTGCACTCGAACCCGAGTGGGAGGCACGGTTCGAGCCGCGATCCTATGGATTTCGGCCCGGCCGTGGCTGTCAGGACGCGATCCAGGCCATCTTCCAGGCCGCGAAGGGCAAAAGCCCCAAGCGGCAGTGGGTTCTGGACGCCGACCTGGCAGCGGCATTCGACCGAATCGACCATGATCGCCTTTTGGGTCTGCTCGGAGGGTTCCCCGCGCGGGGACTGGTCGAGCAGTGGCTCAAGGCCGGGGTGGTCGACCAGGGGAGATTCGCCCCGACGGTGGAGGGGACCCCGCAAGGCGGGATCGTTTCACCGCTCTTGATGAACGTGGCCCTTCACGGGATGGAGGAGGCGGCCGGGGTCCGCTATCGGCAGACCGGCGCTCATGCCGGGGAGACCGAGGCGGGCTCACCAATCTTGATCAGATACGCCGACGACCTGGTCGCGCTCTGCCACAGCCGTGGCGAGGCCGAGCAGGTCAAGGCGCTGCTCGCCGCGTGGCTGACGCCCGGGGGCCTGGTCTTCAACGAGGACAAGACGCGCATAGCGCACCTCGACGATGGCTTCGACTTCCTGGGGTTCAACGTCCGCCGCTACCGCGGCACGCTGCTGATCAAGCCGAGCAAGGTTGCCCTGCAACGGATTCGGGACCGGCTCTCCGCCGAGGTGGTGAACCTGCGAGGGATCAACGCCGCAGCGGTGATCGCCAAGCTCAACCCGATCATCCGGGGCTGGGCCGCCTACTACCGGGGCGTGGTGTCCAGCGAGGCGTTCGCCTCCCTGGACTTCCACATGTGGAAGCTCACCTACAAGTGGGCCAAGCACAGCCACCCGAAGAAGTCGAAGCACTGGGTGGCTTCCCGATATTTCGGACGGTTCAACCGCTCCAGGCAGGACCGGTGGGTGTTCGGGGACCGGGAGACCGGTTCCTATCTCACCAAGTTCGCCTGGACCAGGATAGTCCGGCACCAGATGGTTCCGGGCCGGGCGTCGGTCGACGACCCGGCCCTGAGCGAGTACTGGGCTGCACGACGGAGCAAGAGGAGACCCCCGCTGAGTGCGAGCGGGCTGCGACTGCTGCAGAAGCAGCACGGCCGCTGCCCGCTCTGCGACGGGCTCCTCCTGCACGCCGACCGCGAGCCGCAGAACCCGACGGAATGGGAGCAGTGGCTCAAGGTGACCCGGCAGGCGGTCCGCAAGAGCGCGATCACCGCCGACCCGGGCCGCAGCACACCGGACAACCCCGCCTACCTCCGCCTGATCCACACCCACTGCCACCGCTGGCGCGGTGCCAGCACGGGCAGCCGGACAGCACTGCAACCTGCCAGCAGCCCTCCGGGGCCTGCTTGAGCCGTGTGCTCGGACGACGGGCACGCACGGTTCTGAGGGGGGTGCGGCCGCAGCAATGCGCCGCACCTACCCGACTTGATCGGCGAGTACCGCAACGCCGGCACCGAGTGGGCACGGGCCGGGCAGCCGGTCCCGGTGCGCACCCACGACTTCCCCGACGAGAGGCTGGGCAAGGCGATCCCCTACGGGGTCTACGACGTGTCGGCGAACACCGGCTGGGTCAACGTCGGTATCGACCACGACACTTCCGCGTGGAGTCGCTGCGGCGCTGGTGGAACGCGATCGGCAGGGACACCTATCCGCAGGCCGGGCAGCTGTTGATCACCTGCAATGCTGGCGGGTCCAACGGCTACCGGCGCCGGTCCTT
>Ga0302317_10000746_pt1 | contig 25964 bp, 20 predicted proteins | sample III_Palsa_N3_3_FD_200450 | JGI IMG/M metagenome (GOLD analysis project Ga0302317, IMG submission 200450) | Peat permafrost microbial communities from Stordalen Mire near Abisko, Sweden - III_Palsa_N3_3 | ecosystem: Environmental > Terrestrial > Soil > Palsa > Peat permafrost | place: Sweden...
CGTACGCCAAAGACCGACATCGGCTGGGATATCTTTCCGCAGGGGTTTTACGACATCCTGATTCGCATGCGGCGTGAGGTCGGCCCGTTGCCGATTGAGATCACCGAGAACGGCGCCTCCTACAACGCCGCACCGGATTCACAGGGCAGGATTCACGATGCCGCGCGTATCGATTATCTGCGCAGTCACCTCCAGGCGCTGGCACGGGCCATCCGCGACGGGGTGCCCGTGCGGGCCTATCACTGCTGGGCCCTCATGGACAACTTTGAATGGGCCGAAGGCTATTCGCAGCGCTTCGGGCTGACCTACGTCGACTTCAAGAACGGCCAGAAGCGTACGGTCAAGGAGTCCGGACACTGGTACGCGGAAGTGGCCCGCACCAATCAGGTCGCCTGAGTGCCCGTGTTGTCATTCAATGGGCAATACCGTGGTCGGGGTCGGGCTGCGTGCGCCCGGGCGCATAGCGATACACCTCTCCCTCATACCAGCCAAGCGGGTGCCGTGGCGCCGCGATGCCCGGTGCCAGCGGCAACCCGGACAGACTCTGGAAGTACGCGATACACGCATCGCGCCACCATTGGGCTTCCGCCAGCTGCTGGCGCAGAAACGCTGCGGTCTCATCGAAGCGCTGCGGGTCGACTCGGGAACTGAGTGAATCCCAGGTATGGGCCATGTCGCGCACCGTATCCACACCGCGGGTATAGCGGTACGTCAACTCATCCCACACCGTGCGGCCCGAGGCCAGCCGGTCGGTCCAGCGCAGGTGGTGAAACCAGAGCAGGTATTTCAGATCATCGGCGGCAGGATCGGCCAGCCGCTGCGCGACCTCAGGCGCGTAATCGGCGAGCGCGTTGCTGCCCGTGGCCGTGCGATCAAAGCCGATTCCGTCCCGGTCGGCATGGTGGTAGTACACCGGATTCCATTCGGGGCGCTTGAGATCGCTGATCCAGGGCCCCGGACCATAGTGATGCCCCGTTGCCATGATGTGCGCCAGTCCCAGCGGGGTCATATAGTCGACGACCGCTTCGCGTGAGCGCAGCATCATCTCCACGATGGCGGCGACCAACGCGGGATCGTTGGCAAACGTCATGCGCACCCAGTCAGAGGCGATCTGTTTCGGGTCTGACTGCGGATCCCAGGCGAGGCGGCCGAACGCATACCAGTCGGCCTGCCCGAAGATCGATCCGGTCCAGTCCCGGTCCGTGCCCACATTTGATACCCCGGCCATACCCGTGAGCGTGTGGCCGTCAAGTGAACCATCAATGACCCGCGCCACGGTCGAACCGGCGCCGTGCGCGAACGTATCCCAACGCAGCACTTCTGAATACAGCGCGCCGAGATACACCAGATGGGTGGAGAACCCCAGGTATTCCTTGGTCAGCTGCACTTCGAGCATTTCGTTGGTTCGCGGCATGGCGCCGAACAGTGGGTGGGCCGGCTCGCGCGGCTGGAAATCCAGTGGCCCGTTCTTGATCTGCACCAGGACGTTGCTCGCGAACTGCCCGTCGAGCGGGGTAAATTCGCGATACGCCTGACGGACACGGTCCTGCCGGTCCGCGCTTGCGTAGATGAATGCGCGCCACATCAGCACGCCGCCATGGGGCGCGAGCGCGCCTGCGATCATGTTGGCCCCCTGCGCCTGGGTGAGCTGGTAGTCGCCCGGTCCCGGCTGGCCTTCGCTGTCGGCCTTGACTAGAAAACCCCCGAAGTCCGGAATCGCGCGATAGATCTCATCGGCCTTTGCATGCCACCAGGTGATCACCGCCGGATCGCGCGGATCGCCTGTCTTGGTTTCGCCCAGGTCCAGCGGACTGTTGAAGAGCACGGACAGGTAGACGCGAATTCCATAGGGCCGCATCACAGCGGCCAGTGCCGCAACCTTGGCGATCCAGCGGGAGGTCAGGTACACCGAGTTCGCGCCAACATTGTTGAGAACGACACCATTGATGCCGACCGAGGCATCCGCACGCGCGTAGTCCCGGTAGCGCGGATCAACGTAGCCGGGCAGGCGCCAGAAGTCCCAGATGGACTGTCCGGCATAGCCGCGCTCCACGCTGCGATCCGGGTTATCCCAATGATCGAGCACCCGCAGCTGCAGGTGCGGCGACTCATGGATATCGAGTGTCGTGATGGGCTCATGCCGCTGCATCAACGCCAGATAGCGGAAGGCGCCGTACAGCAACCCGACATCGTTGTTCGCAGCGATCAGCGTCACCGCATGCCCGCCCCAGCGCGTCGACTGCAGCACGAAGCCCTCGGGACCGGCTGCCGCGAGTTTGAGGTCGGCGGCGCGCGCTGCGATTTCAGGTGATGCTGTCGGTGTCCCCAGGACGATGCTGCCCTCGCCCACCGCCGTGGCCGCCGTGGATCCCGGAGGGGCAGTCCCCAGCAATCCGGCGATGCCGGTATCCAGCTCGGCCACCGCAGCCGCCACCACCGGTGAGGCCCCGAACGCCACGACGCCGACTGCCCGCTCGGCGTACGCGCTGCGCAGCGGCGCATCCACCCGGGTGTATCTGAGCCACAGCTGGTAGCCGTCTTCGCTCGTTGGTTGATCTGCGTCGGCGCCAGGGACCATACCGAGCGCCAGCGCGAAGCACAGTGAGGCTGCGATAGACCGTGGGACTTTCATGCCGTGCAGGTTGCCTCGAATGAGGCGGCACCACAATCGGGCAGCGGGCGCGCACCACGGCTACACTGCGCCACCGCCGCCATTTTCGTTCGGACATTGTGACTACATCCAGACCCGCCGCGCGCAATCAGGAGTACGACGTAGCCATCATCGGTGCGGGCCACAACGGCCTCACCTGTGCCTGCTACCTGGCGCGGGCCGGCCTGAAGGTTGCAGTCTTCGAACGCCGTGGCATCGCGGGCGGCGCTGCGGTCACGGAGGAATTTCATCCGGGGTTCCGCAACTCCACCGCCAGCTATACCGTGAGCCTGCTGCACCAGAAGGTCATTCGCGAGCTGCGCCTCAAGGAACACGGCCTGAGGATCATCGAACGGCCCATGCAAAACTTCCTGCCCCTGGGGGAAGCGCCGCAGCAGCGCAATTTCTGTGTGGGCCCCAGCAGTGCCGATACGCGCGCGGCACTCGCTGCGTTCTCGCCCAAAGATGCTGACCGCCTGGCGGACTACTATCGGATGCTGGATCGGGTGGTCGCGTTTCTACGCGATCTGCTGCTGCGCACACCCCCGGCCAATCTGCGACGCGCCCGCGATCTGCTGGGGCTGCTGAGCATGGGCAATGCTTTCAGAAAGCTTCCCTCCACGGCGCAGTACGAAGTGCATGAACTCTTCACCCGCAGCGCAGGCGAACTGCTCGACAGCTGGTTTGAAAGCGACGCCATCAAGGCTTTGCTCGGTTTTGACGCCGTCGTGGGCGCCTGGCAAAGCCCCTACGCAGCCGGCAGCGGCTATGTGCTGCTGCACCATGCCTTCGGCGAGACCAATGGCAAGACCGGTACCTGGGGCCATGCCATCGGTGGCATGGGGTCAATCACCCAGGCCATGGTCCGGGAAGCGCAGCGCCTCGGCGTGCAGATATTTCTGGACGCAGGTGTCGAGAGCGTCCGCGTGACCGGCGCGAACCGCGACGGCACTGCTCGTGCCACCGGCCTGCTGCTGGCGGACGGGCGGGAGATCAGCGCCGGCCGCATTGCGGCAAACATCAATCCCCGGCTGCTGTTCACGCGCCTGATCGATGCGGGCGCATTGCCCGATGATTTCAGGTCACGAATCCAGCGCTTCCGGTGCGAGTCGGCCACGTTCCGGATGAATGTGGCGCTGTCCGAGCTGCCGCAGTTCACCGGCATGCCCGCTACCGGTGCACACCTGGGTGCCGGCATCATCATGGCCCCCTCGCTTGCGTTCATGGATCAGGCCTATCTGAGCGCCCGCATCGAGGGCATGTCCCGGGCACCCATTGTGGAGATGCTGATTCCGAGCACCATCGATGACTCCCTGGCGCCGCCCGGAGCCCACGTGGCGAGTCTGTTTTGTCAGCATTTCCGCTACGAATTGCCGAACGGACGGCGCTGGCAGGATGAACGCGATACCGCCGCCGATCGCATCATCGACACCGTGAATGCCTACGCCCCCAATTTCAGGCGTAGCATCGTCGGGCGGCTTGCCCTGACGCCTTTGGATCTGGAGGAGCGCTTCGGACTGCTGGGCGGCGACATCTTTCATGGCGCCCTGGGCCTGGATCAGATCTGGGCCGCACGCCCGCTGCTCGGCTATGGCGACTATCGTACCCCCGTGCGCGGGCTGTACCTGTGTGGGTCGGGGACGCACCCGGGAGGTGGCGTCACCGCGGTGCCCGGCCACAACGCGGCACGCGAACTGATCAAAGACCATCGCTCAGGAAAACTCTGATTGCATGACCTTGATAAAGTGTTACGCGCGTAGCGCTGCATCAGGTCATTCATTGAGTTGAAATTCATTCAATGTCGCCCCGCACCGACACGGGGCAAAAGCCTACGCTTTAAATAGTCTTTAAGTAGTTGCATTCCTTGGCCAAATTTGATGCCATTGCGGCCGCTTGCGAAGACTGTGGCGGAACCCCCGCTGGTGTTCGCATTGTCCTACGACGCATTTAGGACTCCCGTTAACCACCCAGAAGGGGATTTTCAAATGAAGAGCACGATGTTTATTAAGGCGGCCGCTGTTGCCGTCGTTGTTGCCCTGGCTGGCTGCACGGACCTGAAGCCGATGCAGGCCCAGGTTGATGACCTGAAGTCTCAGGTCTCGAAGCTGCAGTCTGAAGTGCAGGGTGCCAACTCTGCCGCCGCCCAGGCCTCCTCGCAGGCTCAGGCTGCCAGCACGGCTGCTGCCGGTGCGCAGAGCACGGCGAACCAGGCTCTGGCCGCCGCCCAGGCTGCCCAGGCCGCCGTTGACGCGACCAACGAGAAGATCGACCGCATGTTCAAGCGCTCGATCTCCAAGTAAGCACTCCTATCCGTCCGTTCATGGACGGATTTTGCTTCGAGCAACGCCGCGCCCTGCGCGGCGTTTCTTTTTTCAGTATCGGACCAGCGCCGAACCCCAGGTAAAGCCGCCACCGAACGCTTCCAGCAACAGCAGATCACCGCGCTTGACGCGGCCGTCGCGCACGCCGACATCCAGCGCCAGGGGAATTGAGGCGGCCGAGGTGTTGCCATGGTCCTGGACGGTGACGATCACCTTCTCCATGGGCAGATCCAGACGCCGGGCCGTGGCCTGGATGATGCGGATGTTGGCCTGGTGCGGCACCAGCCAATCCACCGCGGAGCGCGTCAGGCCGTTCGCCGCGAGCGCCTCCTCGACCGCCTTGCCCAGATTGATGACCGCGATCTTGAACACCTCGCTGCCGGCCATCCTGATGGTGCCGGGGTCCGCGCGTCGCGCCGGACCCCCACCACAATAAAGCAGGTCCTTGTACGAGCCATCCGCGTGCAGATGGGTGGAGAGTATGCCCGGCGTCGCGGCCGCCTTGAGCACCACGGCGCCCGCGCCGTCCGCAAACAGCACGGCAGTGCCGCGGTCGGTCCAGTCAGTGATGCGCGACATGGTCTCCGCACCGACGACGAGCGCGTTGCGCGCTTCGCCGGCCCTGACGAATTTATCGGCCACCGAGAGCGCGTAGACGAAGCCACTGCAGGCGGCCTCGACGCTGAATGCCGCACCGCCCGCGCAGCCCAGCCGCTGCTGCAGCAGCACGCCGCCGTTGGGAAAGATGAAATCCGGCGTGGAGGTGGCGAACACGATCATGTCGATCTCGGCCGGTTCGAGCCCCGCGGCCGCAATCGCCGCGCGCGCGGCCGGTTCGGCGAGATCGACGGTGCCCTGGTGGTCGGCGACGATATGCCGCTTCACGATCCCGGTACGTTCGCGTATCCAGGCATCGCTGGTGTCCATCAGCCGTTCCAGGTCGTGATTGGTCAGGACCTTTTCCGGCAAGCAGCTGCCGGTGCCGGCGATTTGCGAGTACATCAACGCCCCTGTGATACGAAAGCCTGCGCAACCTGCGCACACAGATTACCGCGACCCAGCGTAGCGGCCAGTGTCACCGCCCGCGCGAAGGCCGTCGCATCCGCCTGGCCATGACTTTTTACCACGACGCCCCCAAGACCCACCATGCAGGCCCCGTTGTAGCGGCGCGGATCCAGGCCCTGGGCCAGACGCCGCAGCGAGGGACGGGCAAGCCAGGCGGCCAACCGGTTGCCGAGCCCGGTGGCGAACTCGCGCCGGGTGCGCGCGCCGACCATGCGTGCCAGGCCCTCCATGGTCTTCAGGGCGACGTTACCCGTGAAACCATCGGTCACCACCACATCGACGCGCTCGGAGAAGATGTGATCGCCTTCGACAAAGCCGATGTAGTTGAGGGGCGACTGCAGCAGCAGTGCATGGGCCGCGCGCACGGTGTCGTGGCCCTTGATGTCCTCTTCACCGATGTTCAGCAGGCCAACGCGTGGCGCGACGATCGCGGACAGTTCGCGGGCCACGACGGCACCCATGGTCGCGAACTGCAGCAGCTGTATCGCGGAGGCGCGAATGTTCGCGCCCAGATCCAGCATCAGCGTGTGGCCGGCTTCAGAGGGGATGGCCGAGATGATTGCGGGGCGCTCGACCTGCGCGACGGTCTTCAACACATAGTGAGACATCGCGGTGAGCGCGCCGGTGTTGCCGGCACTGACGCAGGCGGCAGCGCGTCCCTCGCCGACCAGATTGATGGCCACGCGCATGGAGGAGTCCCGTCCACCACGAATGGCCACGCGCGGCGGGGTGTCCATGGCAACCACCTGGGAGGCGGCAACGATGCCGATGCGGGAGCGCAGTCCTTGCGGATGGGCCCGCAGCTGCGTGTCGATGGCATCGGCCTGCCCGGTCAGCAGCACCGCAAGTTCCGGGTCGGCGAGCAATGCCTGCACGACCCCGGCAATGCGCTCGCCCGGTCCGCGATCGCCGCTCATCACGTCAATCGCGATGGGCAACACTGGCCGCGGCGTGCGTAAAACGGCTAGGGCGAAAGACTATTCCTGGCCTTCGGCGTCGGCGGGCTTCTCGAGCACGCGCTTGCCGCGATAGAAGCCGTCCGGGGTGATGCAGTGACGCAGGTGGGTCTCACCGGACTGCGGATCGATGGACAGGGCGGGCTTCGCCAGTCCGTCGTGCGAACGGTGCATACCGCGCTTGGACGGTGTCTTGCGGCTTTTCTGAACGGGCATGGCGAACTCTCCGGATACGAATTTCTAAAACTTCAAAAACCTTGCTAGCGCTTGAGCAGCTCACTGAGCTGACCAAACGGCCGCTGTGTCTCGGCCGGCGGCTCCTCAGCGACCCCCTGCCCGGGCGTGCCCGCGCTCTCGCGGACACAGCCATTGTCCTCGTGCCGCGGCACCAGTGGCAGCGCCAGCAGCAGTTCCTCTTCCACCAGGTCCCGGATGCTGATCCGGTAGTCCGGCGCGAGCACGGTCTCCAGCGTGTCGGGGACTCGCTCGGCCTCCGCCGGTGACGTAACCAGCGCCGCGCGTCCCTGACCCTCCACCCGGCGCACCAGCGGCGACAGGCAGCGTTGGCAGATCAGCGTCACGTCGGCGGCGACGGTGACCTCGGCCACTGCAATCCGACCTTCGCGGCTGAAATCCACCCGCCCGACGGCCTCCCCTTCCGGCGCCGCCAGTATTGGCAACACGCGGGGGAAATGCTTGAGCGGAATCGAAAAATCGATTGCCGCCCGCCCGTCGGCCAGGGGGCCGATATCGAGCAACTTCGACCAGCCCTCTGACATGGGGCGCGTATCATAGGTATCGAGCCCGACCAAGTCAAAACCACTTGAAAAGGCGCAAACCCTTGTTTCGGCAATCCGTTTCAGTTTGAGCGTGCGGTGTAACTTGAGCCCCCAGCCCCCCCTGATCCTGGCTTCGACCTCCCCCTACCGCCGCGAACTGCTCGAACGCCTGGGCCTTCCCTTCGCCGTTGAAGCCCCGGATGTGGACGAGGCCCATTTGGCGGGCGAACCGCCCACCGAAAGGGCGCTGCGCCTGGCTGCCGCCAAGGCCGAGGCTGTCGCCTTGCGTCATCCGGGGTCAGTGGTCATCGGCAGTGACCAGGTCGCTGCGGCGGGCGGGGTCATCCTCGACAAGCCGGGAACGGTGGAGCGGGCCTGTCAGCAGCTCAAACACCTGGCCGGGTCCCAGGCCCGCTTTCATACGGCCTGCGCGGTACGGTGGCACAACACCGGTTTCAGCATCAACCACCTCGATACGGTCACGGTTGCGGTCCGGGACCTCAGCACCGATGAAATCGCCGCGTACGTGGCGCGCGAACAGCCGCTGAACTGCGCGGGCAGCTTCAAGTCCGAGGGGTTGGGAATTGCGCTCTTCTCGCGGATAGAATCCCAGGATCCGACGGCCCTGGTGGGACTGCCCCTGATCTGGCTGGCCGGGGCGCTGCGCCAGGCCGGCTATCGGCTGTTCTGATCAGCGCCGACGCCGGGCACTTCCGGCGCTGGTCGCCTCGGCCAGCGCATCGAGCACCGCTGCCAGGTCCGCCGGTAACGGCGCGCTGGCGCTGAAATCCCCGCCGTTCGGCCAGTCGAAGGAAATGCGGTGTGAGTGCAGGAACATGCGCGTCAGGCCTTCCTCGCGCATGCGTGCGTTGAAGTCCTTGTCCCCGTACTTGTCATCCCCGGCCACCGGATGGCCGACGTGGGCGGCATGCACGCGGATCTGGTGGGTGCGGCCGGTATCGAGGTCAACCTCCACCACCGAGGCGCGGTTGCGGAAGAACTGGACCGGACTGAAGGTACTGACGGCAGTCTTGCCGCCAGCCTGGACGCGCACCGTGCGCTCCCCACCGACCCGGATGTCCGTGTTCAGCGGCACATCGATGCGCTTCTTGCCCAGATCCCACTGGCCCTTCACCAGCGCCAGGTAGCCTTTTTCGACCTGCCCTTCGCGCATCAGGGCGTGCAGCACCCGCAGCGCCGCGGGCTTGCGGGCGACCAGCAGGCAGCCGCTGGTATCCCGATCGAGTCGATGCACCAGTTCGAGGGTCTCCTCGGGCCGCGCCGCGCGTAACGCCTCGATGATGCCGAAGCTCACGCCGCTGCCCCCGTGCACGGCGATGCCGGCGGGCTTGTTGAGGACGATCAGGCGGTCATTCTCGGTAATGATGGCGTCGCGAACCGTCTCGATCAGGCTGCGGGGCACCCGCGCCACCGGCGGCGGGGCATCTGGAGAGGGCAGGTTCACGGGCGGCACGCGCACCTTGTCGCCGGTCTGCAAACGGGTTTCCGGGCTGGCCCGCTTACCGTTAACGCGGACTTCGCCGCGACGCACGATGCGGAATACCCGGCTGCGCGGCACCCCCTGGAGCAGCCGGGTCAGGAAATTGTCGAGGCGCACCCCAGCCTGGTCCTCGGTGACCTCGACATGCCGGACACCTTCGCGGACCTGCCCCTCGGGTTGCTCAGACAACTTCCACCTCTATCGTAAGATATTGTTTTTACAATGGTCTCGGCGCTATACTCCCGAAGCTGTCCCAAAATCAAGGACAGCCACAGGCACGCGGCATGACTGCGCGCATGTTACCGGCCTCTGCGGGGGGAGTGGCGCACATGTACCGAAAGTCATGCGCTTCACCTGTTTTCGCAGATGGTCTTTAGTTGGTCCTCGAAATCGAGGCCATCGCGTCAGGGCCGACAAGATTGCTGCACCCGATTTAAGTCTCACAACAATGACTTTCGGGCGCGCCGTCGGTAGAGCTACAAAAGGTTTTAGGCAACCACCCTTTCGTGGGCGGGTCCTCAGATGAGCGAGACTCGATCACCCCTATCCCTTTATGTCTTGCCGCACGCACTCGTGCGGCCTCCCGCCGTTTGCTTGTCGGCCCCACTTTGCTGGGTTAAGGCCGAACATGAAGAGAATGTTAGTCAATGCCACTCAACAGGAAGAGCTACGGGTCGCTCTGGTTGATGGTCAGAAACTGTATGACCTGAGTATCGAGCTGCAGTCGAAGGAACAGAAAAAAGCCAATATCTATAAAGGTCGGATCTCGCGGGTCGAGCCTTCGCTCGAAGCCTGCTTTATCGACTACGGGGCACAGCGTCACGGCTTCCTGCCGCTGAAGGAAGTCTCGCGCGATTACTTCCGCGGCAACCCCCAGGGCGGCCGGATGAACATCCGTGAGCTCCTGACCGAAGGTCAGGAAGTCATGGTGCAGGTTGAAAAGGAAGAGCGCGGCAACAAGGGCGCCGCCCTGACGACCTTCATCAGTCTCGCGGGTCGCTTCCTGGTCCTCATGCCGAACAACCCCCGCGCCGGTGGCGTCTCACGCCGTATCGAAGGCGAGGACCGCGATCAGATGCGCGAGGTCATGGGCCAGCTGCAGATCCCGGAAGGCATGGGCGCCATCATCCGCACCGCGGGCGTCGGGCGCAGCGTCGAGGAGCTGCAGTGGGATCTGGATAACCTGCGCACGCAGTGGGACCAGATTGCGGTCGCGGAAAAGGAGCGCGCGGCGCCCTTCCTCGTGTATCGCGAAAGTGATGCCGTCACCCGCGCCATGCGCGACTACCTGTCCGACGATGTCGGGGAGGTGCTGGTCGATGATGATGCGGCGTACGGCAAGGCCCAGGAGTACATGCAGCGCTTCATGCCAGCTGAAGCTCAGCGGCGCCTGAAGCATTACACCGATGACATCGCGCTGTTCACGCGCTTCCAGATCGAGAGTCAGATCGAGTCCGCGTACGCCCACAAGGTATCCCTGCCCTCCGGCGGCAGCATCGTCGTCGACTACACCGAGGCGCTGGTCTCCATCGACATCAACTCCGCCCGCGCCACCCGCGGGGCGGACATCGAAACCACCGCGCTCAACACCAACCTCGAGGCGGCTGACGAGACCGCCCGCCAGCTGCGCCTGCGCGATATCGGTGGCCTGATCGTCATCGACTTCATCGACATGGAGTCCACCAAGAATCAACGGGAGGTCGAGGACCGGCTCCGTGATGCGGTGAAGATGGATCGTGCCCGCATCCAGATCGGGCGTTTATCGCGCTTCGGCCTCCTGGAGATGTCGCGGCAACGCCTGCGCCCCTCGCTCGGCGAGTCCAGCCACATCGTCTGCCCGCGCTGCGTGGGCATCGGCAGCATCCGCAGCATCGAGTCCATGGCGTTGTCGATCCTGCGCCTGATCGGCGAGGAGTTGCGCAAGGACCGGACCGTACGGGTCATTGCCCAGGTGCCGGTGGACGTGGCGACCTACCTCATCAACGAGAAGCGCGAATGGATGCGCGACCTGGAGAGCAAGAGCGACGTCGAGCTCATCATCGTCCCGAATCTGCACATGCAGACCCCCGAGTACGCCATCAAGCGTATCCGCGATGATGAAATGGAACTGCCCGAGAACAAGCAACTCAGCTACCTGATGCCGGTCGCCGCGCCGGTGGCCGATCCGGGACTGGGTGAAAAGAAGCCGCTGGTGGAACCGGCCGCCGTGGCAACGTTGCTACCGGCCACGACGGCGCCGATGGTGACGCCCGCGCCTGCGCCTGCGCCAGCGCCGACGCCGGTGGCAGCACCGGTGGCCGTGGTTGCCGCTCCGCAACCGGGCCTGTTCAAGCGGGTCATGCGCGGACTGTTCGGTGATCCACCGGCGCCCGCGGCGCCGGTGGCCCCGGTCGAGGCTCAAGGCACCGCCCGCCCCGAGGCGCGCGGTGGCGAACGCCAGAGCGCGGATCGGGACAGCCGCCGACATGGTCGGGACCGCGACCGCAACCGCGGTGGCCGGGATGGCCGGGGTCGGGATCGTCATCGCGGCCCCGGTGAGCGTGACCGCAATGCCGGTGGTGATGATCGTGGCGGTGAGCGCAGCGCCGAGCGCAGCGATCGCCCGGCGCGCACTGATCGCGGCGACCGCAATCGCGACAACCAGGGCAACCGCCAGGGCACGCGCGATCAGGGCGCACGCGATCAGGGCGCACGCGATCAGGGCGCACGCGATCAGGGTGCGCGTGAGTCAGGCAACCGCGATCGTTCCCGTGAGCGTGAGGTCGAACGCGAGCCGGTGACTGCGCCTGCGTCAGCTGACCAGGCAAGCGCCCCGGCCAATACCGCAGGCCCTGCTGCCCCGGGCGAGGAAGGTCGTAGCGGCGAGCGCACCGGTCGCGGCCGGCGCGGTCGGCGTCGCGGTCGGCGCGGTGGTGGTGGCTCACGTGAGGGCGCCGCCCAGGGCGGTCAGTCGGAAGCCAACGGTGCGGCCGGTAACGGCAGCTTCGAAGGTCACGAGCATCACGCCGATCAGGGCCATGACGATCAGGGTCCTGTCGATCGCGGCCACGAGGATCGCGGCTTCGAGGCGCCCCCGGAGCGCGCTGCGGCCTCATCGGCATACGAGTCGACGGCCCCGGCCGCCATGCCCTCGTATGAATCGGCGGCACCGCCACCGGCGCCCGCGCCGGCGCCCACGCACCATGCGGAAGCCGCCCCGGCTCCCGCAGCGCCAGCGGCCGAACCGGCACGGCCGTATGTGGTGTGGTCCACGGCGCCTGCCCAGGGTTCAGGATCGGCTGCCGGCCCGGACCCGGGTCCAGGCGGACATGACGAGGGCTGATCCGAGCTAGGAGTGCGGCGCCTGCTCACGCAGGCGCCGCAGCAGTCCGCGCGAAGCCGTCTCGATCAGATCCAGCACTGCATCGAAACCGCCGGGCCCGCCGAAGTAGGGATCCGGCACTTCGCGCAGCGGTTGTTCGGGCGCGTAGTCCAGGAACAGCTGAATCTTGCCGCGCGCACTGTGCGGTGCCATCCGCAGCAGCTCTTCCAGATTGTTGCGATCCATGGCGAGTATCAGATCGAAGGTCGCGAAATCCGCGGTGCGCACCTGGCGTGCACGCAGACCCGAGAGGTCGTAGTCGCGCTGGCGGGCAACCGCCTGTGAGCGACGATCCGGCGGTGAGCCCGGGTGATAGTTGGACGTGCCCGCCGAATCCAGCGTCATGACGAGTTCGGGGGCCTCGCGCGCGACGACGCCGCGCATGACCGCCTCGGCAGTCGGGGATCGGCAGATGTTGCCGAGACAGACGAACAGGATCTTCACGATGTTTCAGTTCCGGTCAAACTGCCTGAAGCCGCTGTAGTTCCACGGACGCAATGCCAGAACATAGGCGGCACCGAACCGCTCGGCGTCGCTGGAACGATCGCGCTCGATGATTTCCGCGCACTCGCGGGCGGCGCCCTGCAGCGCACGCTTCATCCGCGCCAACGCCGCCTCGGATACCCGGCCGCCATGGAAGAAGAACTCCGCGGTCGGATCGGTGAAGTGGCCGGCAAAGAATTCGCGCAGCAGCTTCTGATTGATGTACTTCTGCACCGGCCCGCCGGCACGCCAACTGAAATGGCGGCTGACCAGCAACCTCACCCGATTGCCGGGCTGCAGCTCGATCACCTTGAGCCGGTCGAGCCGGATCAGGTACTTCAGTGCCTCGCGTTCGGTGAACCGATAGCTGTGGATCATCTCTTCAAACGGTGTACGGATCAGCACCAGCCAGGTCATGAACAGCAGCCGTAGGTCCGAGACGATCTCGCTTTCCTGCGCCACGCTCAGCTGGGTCGCCGGGGTCATCCGCTCCCGTGCAAGATCCAGGATTTCCACCAGGCCCAGACCGATGAGCTCGCAGATCGCGTCGATTCTCGCCAGCGACAGGTCCTCCTGTGAGAACAGCCGCTTGACGCTCGCGACACTCAACTCGAGCTTGCGCGCCACATCGGTGTAGGTGTGGCCGCTGGCCCGCAGCGCCCGCTTCAGCTCCGTCACAATCTGGGTTCTGCCCGCCATCGCAATAAGGTATCACCTGGTAATACCAAAAGACCAATCTGACGCGACCTGAGCGACTTTGGTGGCACCCGCAGCAGCCATCGCAGCACAGTGCTCCCGCGGCTGCGGCGGTGCGCTTGATGTAGCCTGCCTCGGCCTGCTCCTGGTCGCTGAGGCGCGGCGCGTCGTTTCGCAACGTTGAGAGGTAGCACAGTGGCTGGCCCCGAGTCGTTCCGTTTCCGCCTCCTGCGTTTCGTGCTGCGCGCGGTACTGCGTCCGCTGTTTCGCGTGCAGCTCAGCGGCGACCGCAATGTCTTCGTAAACGAACGCACTTTGATCGTCGCGAACCATGAGTCCTTCCTCGATGGTGCGCTGCTCGGGAGCTTTCTGCCCGTTGGCGCAACGTTCGTGGTCCACACCCAGGTCAAGGCAAAGTGGTACTTCCGCTGGCTCTTGAATCTGGTGCCGCATCTGGCGGTGGACTCCACCAGCCCGATGGCGATGAAGCTGATCTGTCGGCTGGTTGAGACCGGGACACCGGTGGTCATCTTTCCGGAAGGGCGGCTGACTATCACCGGTTCACTGATGAAGGTCTACGATGGCGCCGCATTCGTCGCCGCGAAGACCGGTGCCACGGTGGTCCCGGTACGCATCGAGGGCGCGGGTCGCAGCTACTTTGGCCGTCTCGCAGGCCTCTATCCCCTGCGGCTGCTGCCGAAGATCCGGATCATGATCCAACCGCGGCGCTCGATTCCCATGCCGCGGTTACCCTCGGCGAAGCTGCGTCGCAGACGCGCCGGCGAACAGATGCGCCACATCCTGCTCGACATGCTGGTGACCACGCGGCCACGACGGACGCTCTACCAGGCCTTCCTCGACGCCCGCGCCACCTTTGGCTCCGGCTACCGGCTCGTGGAGGATGTCCGACTGCAGGAGGAGTCGTACGGCTCGCTGTTACGCATGGCGCTGGGCCTCGGCCGCCTGCTGCGCACCCGCACCCACGCGGGCGAGATGGTGGGTATCCTCACACCCAACGCAGCACCGACGCTGGGACTGGTGCTCGGGCTCTCGGCGACGGGTCGGGTTCCGGCAATGCTCAACTACACCGCAGGCAAGGAGGGCTTGCGTGCGGCCTGCGCCGTCGCTTGCATCCGCCACGTCGTTGCCTCCCGCACCTTCCTGGAACGCGCGCGCCTGACACAACTGGTGGAAGGCCTGCCGGACATCCAGGTGCACTACCTGGAGGACCTGCGCGCCCGGCTGCGCCTCACCGACAAGCTGTGGATCCTGTGGCATCACCTATTCCCACGTTCCCTCGGCACGCAGCAGCGGCCGCAGGACCCCGCAGTGGTGCTGTTCACATCCGGCTCGGAAGGACAGCCCAAAGGCGTGGTCCACTCCCACGACTCGCTGCTTTCAAACGTCGCTCAGATCCGGGCCATTGCCGATTTCAACCCCCTCGATAAATTCATGGTGGCGCTGCCCGTGTTCCATGCCTTCGGGCTGGCCTGTGGCATCGTCATGCCACTGGTGTCGGGCTGCAAGGCGTTCCTGTACCCGAGCCCGCTGCATTACCGGATCATTCCGGAGCTGGTCTATGACCGCAATTGCACGGTGCTCTTCGGCACCTCGACCTTTCTGGGCAACTACGGGAAGTATGCCCATCCGTACGACTTCGGCCGGCTGCGCTACGTAGTCGCCGGTGCCGAAAAACTCTCAGAGGAAGTACGCCGGATGTGGATTGAGAAATTCGGGATCCGGGTGCTGGAGGGTTACGGGGTGACCGAGTGTGCGCCGGTCATCGCCGTCAATGTGCCGATGGCCTGTCGTATCGGCAGTGTCGGCCAGGTGGTTCCCGGGATGCAGTACGAACTGGAGCCCGTGCCCGGCGTCGAGGGCGCGGGCGTGATGCATGTCAGCGGGCCGAACATCATGAAGGGCTACCTGTTACATGACCGGCCCGGCGTCATCCAGCCGCCCGCCTCGATCCGACCTGGCTGGTACTCCACGGGCGACATCGTCAGCGTTGATGAGGATGACTTCGTCCACATCCGCGGCAGGGTCAAGCGCTTCGCGAAAATTGCCGGCGAAATGATATCGCTCGAGGTCGTGGAGCGGATCGCCACGGCGGCATCACCCGGATATGGCCATGCCGCGAGCACCCGCGCCGATCCCGCCAAGGGCGAGGCCGTCGTGCTGTTCACGACGGATCCGAATCTGGCCCGCGAGGCATTGAGTGCGGCGGCGAGGAGCCTCGGCGCGCCCGATCTCGCCGTCCCCAGAACCCTGATCCGCCTCGCGCAGATTCCGCTGCTCGGAACGGGCAAGACCGACTACGTGCGCCTGAAGAGCCTGGCCGAGACCGCCACGGCATCCGCGGCCTGAAGGGTCATATGAATACCAGAACAATTGCGATTCCCGCCTCCGCAACACTGTGGTCACGCGGCATGGTTGCGGTGCTCGTGGCCCAGTTCCTGTCCGCCATGGCCGACAACGCCCTGCTGTTTGGTGCGCTGGCGCTGCTGCGCATGGATCGCTATCCCGCGTGGACCGCTCCGCTGCTTCAGGAATTCTTTGTCGGGGCCTACATTGTGCTCGCGCCGTTCGTCGGGCCGTTTGCGGATGCGCTGCCGAAGGGGCGCGTCATGCTCATGGCCAATGGCCTCAAACTGCTGGGTGCGCTTGGCATGTGCATCGGGGTCAATCCCTTCCTGGCCTACGGCCTGGTGGGTGCCGGCGCTGCCGCCTACTCCCCTGCGAAGTACGGGATTCTCTCGGAGCTGGTCCCGGCACGGTTACTGGTCAAGGCCAACGGCCTGATGGAATCCTCGACCATCGCTGCCATTCTTGCCGGCGCGATTGCCGGCGGAACGCTCGCGGACTGGAACGTCTGGGCCGGACTGGCCATCGTCACGGCCTGTTACGCGGCTGCCGTCGGCGCCAATCTGCTCATTCCGCGGCTCGCCCCCGCCCATCCGCTCGGACGGGTTTCCCTGGGCGCAATCCTGCGTGATTTTGCTGCGGCGGTAAAAGTGCTGGTCCGCACTCCCGACACGCGATTTTCGATGACGGGCACCAGCCTTTTCTGGGGCACCGGATCGACGATGCGGTTCCTGTTGGTCGCCTGGGTGCCCGTCGCGTTGGGCATCACGAGCAACAGCATGCCCGCCTACCTCAACGCCATGGTGGCCGTTGGCATCGTCATCGGCGCAGCCCTCGCCGCGAAGTTCATCGCCCTGGACCGGGCCGACCGTGTCCTGCCCGCCGGCGTTCTCATTGGCGTGGGCGTGTGCATTCTCGCCGGTACCACGCACGTTTCCGTAGCATTCCTCGTCATGACCCTGGTCGGAGCCTGTGGTGGCTACTTCATCGTGCCGCTGAACGCGCTCCTCCAGGAACGCGGGCACGACAGTGTCGGTGCCGGTCACGCCATCGCCGTCCAGAACCTGGCGGAAAACGGCGCCATGCTGCTCATGATCGCCCTGTACACGCTGGCTGCACGCGCCGGCATCCCGATCGTGCATATTGCCGCGGTCTTCGGCGCAGGACTGTCGCTGGCGATCGCGGGGCTTTGGGCATATCGCGCGCGCAGCCGCTACCGTCTGGCGGCAGCATCATGATGGCCCTCGCCTTCATCACCTGCGTAATCGGTCTGTTCGCGCTGGTGCTGGTCTTCGAGCAGCAGCCGGACCCGGACCAGCGGCTGCGCCCCGCGAGCCTGCTGCGCTGGATGATGGCCGGCAACTGGACGGCGAAGCTCGGCGCCCTGCTGCTGAGCATCGGCAGTGGCGCCCTGCTGCGCTACCTGATGCTGCACGTCACCTATCCGCCAGCGCTCAAGATCCTGGCGGGCATTGCCATCACCGCGGTCCTTGGCATGGTCGCGGCGGTACTGGCGGGACGACCGCAGCGACGGGCGCTCTCCCTTGCCCTGACCGGTGCGTCGCTGGCAGTGTGCTACCTCACCGCCTACAGCGCGTTCGGGTTCTTTCACTTCGTCGCGGATGTGCGGGGGCTTGGGCTGCTCTTCATGGTCGCAGCCATCGCCACCGTCGTGGCGATCAAGCGCCGTGCGCTGTCCATTGCGGTATTGGCCATGGCGGGTGCCTACGTCGCGCCTGCTTTTGCCCTGCACACCGCCGATCCCGCCTCGGTCTATGGGTACTACGTTGCCGCAAGTCTGGTGACGTCGCTCATGGTGTGGCGGCGGGGATGGCGGCCACTGATTCACCTGAGCTTCCTCTTCACGCTCGGCGGTGCGCTGTTCTTCGGTTGGACCCAGAAGTTCTACACCCCCGGCTACTACCACCAGATGCAGCCCCTGCTGTTGATTCTGGTTGCCGTCCACCTCGCGATGCCGCAGCTGGAAGGCGGCTCCGAATCGAATGCTGTGGTGGGGTCAGCGTGGCGACGCCGCTTCGATCAGGCCTACTTCCTGATCCTGCCCTTGACCGCCGCCGTCCTCACTCTGCTGCTCGCGCCGCGGATTCAACACGAAGGTGTGCTGGGTCTGCTGGGGCTCGCAGTACTGTGGGGATTGGCGGCCGGTGGGCAGCAACTGCGCTACGGCGCCGGCAGCGTGCGCTACCTGGCGGTTGCAGTCATCTACCTGGGGTCTGCGGGACTGCTGGCGGTCCCCGACCTGCCCCTGTTGCTGATTGCTGCCGTGGTGACTTGCCTCGTCATCGCAGCGAGACCGCAACTGCAACTCAGCCGCGGCGCCGAATTCCTCGCCATAGCAGTGGCCTTGATAACCTCCGCCTGCTACGTGCTGCAGGCCGTCTTTGCTCCCGTCACCGGTGCGGCGCTCTTCAATCGGCCCTTCGCGGAACATCTGCTGCTGGGGGCCACGCTGCTGGCCAGCGGCTGGTCATTGCACCGGCGGCAGCAGGCCATGGGGCCGATATTCGGCATCTACGCCGCCACCTGGCTCTGTATCGCCGTGGCGCGTGAATTGGTGCGGCTGCAATACCGGCATGTTGCCGAACTGCTCTACCTCGGCACGCTGATTGCGATCGGCATGTGCCTCATCGTTTCGCGGCTGCGCGGCAGTACCCCCGGCCGTCTGGTCGTGGCCAGCACCGGCCTGATCCTGCTGGTCCTGGGAATCGCCAGTGCGTCCCGGTTCCCGATGCAATACGCGTTGCCGCTGATGCTCGCCGGCCAGATCCTGTTCTCGCTGCTGGTGCTCGCCTGTGACCGAACCGATTCGGGCGATGAAGCAACAGGCGCCGTGGCGCGCAGCGCGCTGCCCGTGCTGCTGTTGCCCTGGGTGTTTCCCCTGGCGCAGCAGTGGTCCGCACCAATCGGCGAGGTGCTTCTGACACTCGCGGTCAGCAGCGCGCTGTCGGCATCCCTGCAGGCGCAATGGCTGGTTCGCGCAAATCAGCTCTGGCCGAACTGGCTGTCGCCCGTGGGTTTCGTGCTCTTTGGCACCGCACTGTTCAATGAGACGCTGTTCCACATCGAGCGCCAGCCCTGGGCGGTGGCGTTCGAACTGATTGCCCTGATCTATCTGGTGGAGACCGCACGGTACCTGTGGGTCAACGGCAACCGGGACGCCGCGCGCTTCGGCTACGCGGCGACCGCGGCGGTGGCAACGGTCTCCGCTGCAATGCTGTTGCGGATGATCGGTCCGCCCGGCACGCTCACCATCCTGGCGCTGGACCGGATGATATGGCCCGCCTGTGTGTCGTTGCTGTGGGCGGTCATTGGCGGCCTGCTTACCTGGTTTTCGACCCGCAGGCGATCCCGCATGCTCTGGTCGGTCGGCGCCGTGTTGCTGCTGGCTGCGGCCCTGAAGCTCATACTGCTGGACTTCGGTTCGTTGGGCCAGATTGCCAATATCCTGGCGATGATGGCCGCAGGGGGCGTCTTCCTGCTGGTCGCCTGGCTTGCGCCCTTCCCCCCCAGGCCCGAAACTCCGGCTCCCACACCGCATGGTGCCGGCGAAGACACGGGCGGTCGCGGCTGGCTGTGGCTCGCCATCACACTGGCCATCATCCTGGTCTACGGCTACTGGTCCTGGTGGACCGTGCCGCGCACCGTCCCGGTCGCCGACGACAGCGCGCCACCGCCCGTAGCCGTCCAGCCCCCCGCACCCTCGAGCGTGCCCGTACTGCGGGCGGCTCGCGATGATGACGCCCCCTGTGGTTATTTCTGGATCAATACCGACGTGACACAAGGCGCCAATCAGTTCGTCAGCAAGCTGCTGGTACATGCGGTCGACGGCTACGCCTCACCCGACAATCATCTGCTGCTGATTGGAAGTGCCGTGCCGCCGCCACCTATTCCAGTCCCCGCAACGGCCGCTCACTCGACGTGACCGGAAGAATCAGGTCGAGTGGCCAAGGCGCCACCGATCATTGCACGGTTGCGCACACGCCAACCTTGCGTTGGTGAATTCCGCAAGGGCACTATCCGGCATGGTCACGGTCGCGTTCCTGGGTTTGGGGAAGATGGGTTTCGGCATGGCCGAGCGCGTGCTCGCCGCAGGCCATATCCTGAATGTCTACAACCGCAGCGCCGAGCGGGCAAGCGCGCTGGTGCGACACGGTGCCCGCGGGTATCCCACGCCGCGCGAGGCCTGCGAAGGCGTCGACGCCATTGTTTCGATGGTCGCGGACGATGCGGCCTCTCGAGCGATCTGGTGCGGCCCGGATGGAATCCTGGCGGCCGCTTCCAAAGACCACGCATTGGCCATCGAGTGCTCGACCCTGTCGCACGCATGGGTGATCGAGCTTGCGGCGCAGGCGAATGCCAGGGGCTTGCGGTACATCGATGCGCCCGTCACTGGCCTGCCGGATGCCGCCGCGGCGGGCGAGTTGACGCTGCTGGTGGGGGCCGACCCCGCCGAACTGGCGGCGGCGCGCGAGCTGCTCCGGGTCTTCTCCCAGCGCATCCTGCATTTCGGTGGCATCGGCACCGGCACGGCGTACAAACTCATCGTCAACCTGCTGGGTGCCGTCCAGATCGCCTCGGTTGCGGAAAGCATGGCCATCGCCGAGCGCGCCGGGCTGGATCTGCGGGTCGTGGCCGATGCCATTGCGGCCGGTCAGGCGGCAAGTCCGCAGGTGGTCCGCAACAGCCGGCGAATGCTCGCGGGTAATCACCAGCAGGACATCGTGTTCACGCCGCGGCTGCGGCTCAAGGACGTGCGGTATGCCCTGGAGTTCGCTCGGCAGCTGGGAATCGGCAGTCCCTTCGGATCAGAGGCTGAAGCCGCGTTTCGCCAGTTGTGCGACCTTGGCCTCCAGGACGCGAATGAAAGCGCCGTCCTGGAGGTCGCACGATTGCAGACGCCGCCTCAGTAACTCTCGCCGGCCGCTACCCACTTGCCCGACACCGGGTTCGGATAGTGGAAGGGCAGCTCCTGAAAGGCCGGGAACGGCATGTAATTGACTGACGGCGGCCGGTCGGGCGGCAGGGTCTTGCTCGGACCCGGCGCCGGCAAGGCGCCCTGCGCCCAGCCGCCCTTCTCATAGTCGGCGAGGTACGTCAGGTACAGGTGATCTGACTGGATGCGCCAGACGCCGTTTTCCTTGACGTACTGATTCTCGCGCGTGCCGCCGGCGATGTAGGCCTCGACCCCGTACTTGCCGAGGATGGACAGCTCGCGGATCCGGGCGAATGCGCTCTTGCCGTCATCGGCAATGTGGACGACGGGCTGGTAGAAGGCATGATCACTCACCTCGCCCTGATGCAGGCCCTGGGGACCGAACGCGTCCTCGAGGCTTGCCCGGATGCGCGGCTTGCCCACGTAGACGCCCCGCTGTGCCAACTCGATGCTGCCGTGATCGGCAAACAGCGCGGTCGCTGAATCCCACTGCCACTTGTCCAGGTAGAACCCGTAGGCATTCTGCAGATTCTCGATTTCCTGAGTGTCCTGCAGGCGTGTCAGCTTTGTGCTCAGAGCGGCCAGTTCCGCCGTCTGATCGGTCGCAACGGCCATTTCGGGGGCTACTGCCGCGGCGCCATGATTGTCTGCATATACCGGCTTGCCCGTGACCGGATTTTCATAGTGCGGCGGTGCGACCAGTGTGCCGGGGTACATGTCGTAGACCGTCGTCGGGGGTAAGTCCGGCGGCAGAGCCTTCTCGGGGCGGGTATTGGGTCTCGCAAACTCTGCCCAGCCCTTTTCCAGCGTGGAGTACATGACAAAGTAGGCGTGGAGCTTGTGGATCCGCCACACGCCGTTTTGCTTGCGATATTCATTCTCGTATACGCAGTCGCCGATGACGCTGCCGTCATTGACGCCGCCGGTGAATATCAGGGCGCGCCAGCGACCCTTGGCCTCGGTGCCGTCAGATGAGACATCGATGATGGGCTGCAGCTGCGTATGGTCATAGAGCCTGCCCTCCTCGGGTTTTCCGAGGAACTTCAGGTACTGCAGGATCCGCGTCTTGCCCACGAACACACCGCGGCCACCGATCTCCAGCGTGCCATCCTCGGTGTACAGATCCACGATCTGCGTCCACAGATTCTTGTCGACGTAGTAGCCGTAGGTGCGCTGCAGGATCTCGATCTGGCGCTGGTCCTCGAGACGATCAACATGCCACTTGAGCTCCGCGATGCGTCGCGCGGCGGCGGCTCCGGACAGCTTCACCATGGGCGCCGGCGCCGGATTCAGCGGCTGGATCGCCTCGGGCCCGGAGTAGTGATACGGCGGCAGCGATACGGCCGGCCAGGGATCGTACGCGAAGGAACTCGGCCGGTCCGGCGCCGGTAGCTTCCGGTCCGCCACGTTGCTCTGGGTCATCTTCGTCTTCCAGCCGCCCTGTTCGGGCACGGTGAAGGTTTCGACCCAGTGGATCCTGCTGATCTTCCAGACCCCGTGCTCCTTGCGGTATTCGTTCTCATAGGGCCCGGTCTGCCAGCGTGCGTACTGATGAAACTGTCCCAGCAGCACGATCGCGCGCCAGCGGCCCTTCGCCGTCTGGCCGTCCGGGGCGATGGTGATCACCGGCTGCATCTGCACATGCTCGCGGATCTGCTGCGGCTGCAGGCCGGACTTGCCGTAGCCGATGGAGTACAGCAGTGCGCGCGCGTGCGCCTTGCCCACGAAGACACCGGCCGGACCATATTCCAGCGTCGCATCGTCGGTGAGCAGGTCGACGATGTTGTCCCAGTCCGAACGGTCCAGATAGTAGCCGTAGGCGCGCTGCAGGCGCTTGACGGCCTCGATGTCCGCCAGCTGTGTTGCCTGCTGCTCGAGCTGTGCGATGTTGAGCGTGGCGGGCACATCGCGTGCCTGGACTGTCATAGCTGCGGCCATAGCTGCGGCTCCAAGCAGCGCTGCTGCCAATACATCTTTCTGACCCATGATCCCCTCCTGTCGGAAAAATTATCCTGTCAACTCGTCGCTGGCGTCTCCAGCAAGGTCCGAATGCGCTCCAGGTCGGCCGGCGTATTCACGTCCACCCCCGGACGCAATGCCGCGATTGCGACCCTGATCTGCATGCCGTTCGCGAGCGCGCGCAGTTGCTCGAGTTTCTCGCGCAGCTCCAGCGCCGCCGGCGGCAGTTGTGCGAGCCGCAACAGCGAGCGCACCCGATAGGCGTACATCCCGATATGCCGCAACGCGTGCCGATGACTCTGCGGCCCCGGCAGGCCATCGATCGCGCCGTCGCGGTCCCAGGGTATGGGAGCGCGGGAAAACAGCAAGGCGCGGCCATCGTCGGCAAGGACGACCTTCACGGCGTTGGGATCCAGGAACTCCGCCGGCGAGGTGACCGGGGCGGCGAGGGTTGCGATATCCGCGTCCGCATGGTCCTCCAGCAGACGCGCCACCTGCCCCACCAGCGCCGGCGGCATCAGCGGTTCATCGGCCTGCAGATTGACGATGACATCCGCAGGCGCCCAGCGCAGCGTTTGCGCCGCCTCGGCGATGCGGTCAGTGCCCGAGGAGTGGCTGCTGGCGGTCATGACGCATTCAACGCCCGCCTGTTCGGCACAGCTGCGGATACGTTCATCATCGGTGGCAACGACGACCTGCCCGGCACCGGAAGCGCGCGCCCGTTCGCATACCCAGTGCAGCATCGGGCGCCCACCGATCGGCAGCAGCACCTTGCCGGGCAGTCGGGTTGAATCAAACCGCGCGGGGATGACGACGCGGAACATGCGCGTCTCTAGCGCTCCAGCAACGGATCATCGGCGGCCAGCGGCCGGGCCTCTTCTTCCAGCATCACCGGAACACCGTCGCGGATCGGGTAGCTCAGGCGGTCCATGCGGCAGATGAGCACCTGATCACTCCTGCGGTACTGCAGCGGACCCTTGCACACGGGGCAGGCCATGATGTCCAGAAGTTTGGTATCCATGGGCCACACTTTACACGCACCGGGCGCTGACCCCCACCAGCAGGGTGTGCGCGTCCTCGAGGGAAAACTGCGCGGTCACCGGCACGCAGGCCAGGCGGTCGTTGGCAAAGGCGGCGCAGCGCACCGCATCCTTTTCGGTCATGAGGATGGGCAGCGGCCCGGGCAGGTCCAGATCCTGCGCCGAAAAGGGGTGATGGTCCGCAAAGGCGTGCGGCACGACTTCCAGTCCGAAGGATTCCAGCAGCTGGAAAAAACGCTCGGGGTTGCCGATGCCGGCAACCGCATGCACCCGCGCGCCGCGCAGATCTTCCAGCCGCCGCCCCCACAGCGCCGAGCCCGCACCACCGCTGCCCGCCTGGGCGGCGAGCTCCTCGGCCAGCGTCTCCCGGGCGCCGGTGCCGCGCACCGGCTCGACCGTCGCGGGCACCATGCGCATGAACAGCGGTGCCGGCGCGCCCAGGCGCATCAGCGTCTCGAGCAGTCCCGGCCGGGGCTCACCATTGATGACCACTGCATCCACCGTCCCCAGGCGCGAGGCGGGCTCACGCAGCGGGCCGGCCGGCAACACACGACCATTGCCCAGGCCGCGCGCACCATCGATGACCACCAGCTCGAAGTTGCGCGCCAGCCGCAGGTGCTGCAGGCCGTCATCGCAGACGATGACATCGGCGCCGAGGGCAACGAGGCGCTGGGCCGCCGCGACCCGGTCCGCGTCCACGACGACCGGAACCCCCGTGCGCCGCTGCAGCAGCACCGGCTCATCGCCAACGTTGCGCCAGTCCGCGTCCGCCACAACCAGCTGCGTGCCCGCGCGGGCGGCGCCGTAACCCCTGGAGGCGATGCCGACCTTGCGGCCCAGCGCGCCCAGCTGCCAGGCCAGCCACGCCACCACCGGCGTCTTGCCCGTGCCGCCCACCGAGAGATTGCCGACGATGATCACCGGGGCGCCTGCCCGGCTTGCCTGGCGCTGCCCCGAAGCAAACGCACCGCGCCGCGCGGCCACGATCCGGCCATACAGCCACGAGAACGGCAGCAGCACGGCCTGACCCACGGCATCGTCGTACCAGATCCGGTTCAGGCGGTGCGCTATCGACATGACCGCGTCGGCCTTTCAGCTGTTGAACTGGAGGGCGTGCAGCTGCGCGTACAGGCCGCCATGGGCGAGCAGCTCGGCGTGCGTGCCACTCTCGGCGATGCGACCGGCTTCGAGCACGATGATCCGATCAGCCTGCTCCACGGTCGAGAGCCGGTGCGCGATCACGAAGGTCGTGCGGTTGCGCACCAGCTGCGCGAGCGCCGCCTGGATATGACGCTCCGCTTCGGTATCCAGCGCCGAAGTGGCCTCATCCAGGATCAGGATGGGTGCGTCCTTCAGCAGCGCGCGCGCGATGGCAATGCGCTGGCGCTGGCCGCCGGAGAGCAGCACGCCGCGATCCCCGACCATGGTGTCGAGACCCAGCGGCAGTCCCCGGACGAATTCCATGACATGCGCGGCCTCGGCCGCGCGCTCCACGGCGGCCAGGTCGGTCGTGCGGCCAAATGCGATGTTGTTGCGGATGGTGTCATCGAACAGCACCACCTCCTGGCTTACCGCGGCGATCTGCTCACGCAGGCTGTGCAGGGTGTACTCGCGCACGTCACGGCCGTCGACGCGCACCGTGCCGTGGATGACATCGTGGAAGCGCGGCAACAGGCTCACCAGTGTCGATTTGCCGCTGCCCGAGCGACCGACAATCGCGACCTGCTGCCCGGCGGGCACTTCGAGCGTGAGTCCGTTCAAGGCGGCGCCTTCCCCGCGCTCGTATGAGAAGGAAACATTGTCGAACAGCACATCGCCGCGAACGCGGCTCACCG
>Ga0302317_10000749_pt1 | contig 25905 bp, 30 predicted proteins | sample III_Palsa_N3_3_FD_200450 | JGI IMG/M metagenome (GOLD analysis project Ga0302317, IMG submission 200450) | Peat permafrost microbial communities from Stordalen Mire near Abisko, Sweden - III_Palsa_N3_3 | ecosystem: Environmental > Terrestrial > Soil > Palsa > Peat permafrost | place: Sweden...
CAAGCAGCGTGAACATCTTCACCATGTGGTCCATGTACTGCTTGCGGATGGTCACAAAGCGCGCTTCTGGATTGAGGTAATAGTCCCGGTCAGGCAGCGTCAATCCGCCTTGCCCTGTCGCCGCAATCTGCTGCGAGCTGTCCTTCTGGTCCTGGGTCACGCCGATGCCGAAGAACCCGCCCCCGCTCCGCTTGAGTTGCTTCGCATTGAACGCCGCCAGATCCTTTGTGCCCTCGAGCGCGGCAATCGCCTCCAGCTGCGACTCCAACGGCTTAACCCCCAGCTTGTCCACCTCGGTGGTATTCATGCAGGCGGCAAAGAAGTCGCCGTACTGCCGCTGCAGCGCGGTCTTGGGCGCATCGGCTGCCGTCTTCAGCTCCGTGTACAGCAGGTAATTGTTGCGCTCCGAAAGCTCGTTGAACCGCCCCCAGCGCACCTGGTCGGACGGTATCGGGTTCGCCTTCATCCAGTTCCCGCAGGCGTACTGGTAGAAGTCCGTGCACGGGTCGGCCGTCTTGTCGATTGACGACAGATCGAAGCTCACCGGCTTCTTCGGAGCGGTCGTCGGTCCACTATCGGCCGGCGTGGAAAAAGTCTGAGCCATACAAATGGGTGCTGCGATGGCAATCACTACTGCGGATAGGAAGTTGCGCATGGATCTCCTTAATTGCAGACAGCACGTCGCTCTGTCGCAGCCAGAATAGAGCAACAATCCATGGTTGCGAAAGGGCGCAGCTGGGTGGCGATGCACATCATACGGCCTCGCCGCGACAAAAGTTTCGCGCGCGCCCCACGTTTCGCCTGCTGCCTAGAAGATCTTCAGGTGGATGACCAGGTACTTCTTCGGGTCCTTCCGAACCGCCTGCACCAGGTCCGTGCTGCTGGTCAGAAGCGTGTTGAGGTTGGTGTACATGGTGGGGTCGGTCGCCAGCTTGCCGATCGTACCCTTGCCGGTGTTCACATTAGTGAGCAGCGTATCCAACTGTGTCACCGTGCCGTCCAGCTTCTTCGCGAAGGCCGGGTCCTTGGTCAACAGCCCCAACGCGCCCCTGCCTGCATCCGCCTCCGCCAGCAGATCATTCGCGTGCTTCAGCGTCGAATTCAGGTTGTTGTACATCGACTCGTCCTTCAGCAGCTTGCCCGCCGAGCCCTTGCCATTGTTCAAATCCGTCGCGATCTGCTGCAGCTTGGCAGATGTATCGTTCAGCCGGTCGTAGAGCTGGTCGTCGTGCAGCAGCTTGCCGGCCGAGCCCTTCCCCTCATTCAAATTCGTCACCAGCGTCTGTAACTGGTCGATCGTGAGCGTCGCCTTGTTGTACATTTCCGGGTCGTTAATCAGCTTGCCGACCGTGCCCTTGCCCTGCTGAATGTTGTCCACAATGTTGTTCATCTTTGCCAGGATGACATTCAGGCTCTCAATCGTGCCTTGGCTGGCCTTCACCACGTCGGTAAGATTCGGCGTCTGTAGTGTCGCTAGTTCTGTCCCGGTCTGCACTTCCGGCCCCGTTGCCACCACGCTATTGATGTCCAACACCGTATCGCCCAGCACGCCCACCGTCGAAAGGGACGCCTTCGAATCCGTGTGCACGCTGGCGTGATACTTGGGGTCGATCTTGAAAGTGACCTTCACCGGCGTCAGTTTCCGTGCCGGATCCGTCGACACCGTCACATGCGTAACCTCGCCGATTGTGACGCCCTCGAGGTTCACCGCGGCACCGATCTTCAGGCCGTCCGAGTTCTGAAAGTAGGTGTACAGGATGGTCTTGTGGCTGAAAACGCTCATCCCCGACGCGCTCGTCATGAGAAAAAGCAGCGTGCTCAAAAGAGCGATCGACACCAGGACGATCAGCCCAACCTTCAGCTGCGACCACTTGACTTCTTGCTGGCTGGGCATCGAACTCCTCGAAGATCTCTCATCAGTAAGAGCAGATCGGGCATGTCAGACTGTGAAACCATCGTATCAGCGCTTTGCAGAAAAACACCGCGGGACGCCTGGCAACTTTTGGATGTAGCCTCTTGCCTTTAAGATGCTGTGCTTACTCTTCCGCCTGCGGCCCTGAGTCTTCCAGCACTGCGCTGACGATTTCAGACGCCAGACTAATCTTCCGCAACCACTACCGCAATCGATAATCCCCGCGAGTGCGCCAGGCTCAGAGACAACCGCCGGATCCCCAGCGCCTTCGCTACCTCCTCTGCTCTTCCGCTTAAGTACAGCTCCGGCCTCTGCCCTGGAAGCCTCCGAACATCAAACTCCAGCCAGCTCACACCGCGGCTGATCCCCGTTCCCAGCGCCTTTGCGCCCGCTTCCTTGGCCGCAAACCGGGCCGCCAGGCTCTCCGCCGAATTTTTCTTCTTGCGCTGGCAGTATTCAATCTCCCCGGACGTGAATATCCGCCGCAGAAACGCCTCGCCATACCGCTCCACGCTGTGAGCGATTCGCTCAATCTCGATCAGGTCCGTGCCAAGTCCGATGACCAAGGACCACCCCCATGCTCTGGATCTATGGCTTTCAGTGTACGCACACTTCTGTTCGCCTACATCCCACACCGTCGCCACGAACACGCTGTTGCCATAAACATCGCTCCACGATAGCCACGGTGCCCCCTGCCGTCGCAGCCTGCGACACGGCTCATGTCCCCCTGCCAATCTCCGATATTCCCAACAGCAAGCGAGGCACCATGATCCCTGAACCGCTCGGCACCTCCGAAACCGCTTTTTCTCCCGAGATTCCATTGATCGAGCTGCGTGGCAGATCGTTTGAAGACCACCAGGAGTTCGTGCCAATGCTGCTGGATGCCATGGCAAGTTGCGGCTGCTGGCTGCTGGAACGGCGCGAGCTCCCTCCCAACGTCACCGAGCTCCGCTTCGAGGTCCTGCTTCGCTCCGTCTTTGAGCTCTACAGCGGCCTCCTCTCCTGCGGCGTCGAGCTCTCCCGCGACAGCCATACCCGCATGAAAAGCCTCTGCACGGTGCGCGATCACAATCCTCACCGCGCCAGGCGCCGCCGCGTCCTCACCGTCCGCCTCGAGCTCATCTTCGTGGAAGAACCGGATTGCCCCGCTGACCTGGCTCAAATCACCATGGGCCGCGCCTGACTCGTCTGCTAGCATGCCTTTCAATGACGAAAGCGGAACACGATCAGATCCGGCAAGAGTTCGGCGAAATGTCCGAGACAGAGCTGATGGACATCGCTCGCGCCTACGACGGATTGCAGCCGGAAGCTCAGACACTACTACGCGAGGAGTTTAGTCGCCGGTCTTTGCAGCCTCCCCTGATCGAAGAAGAGGCTGAGCTTGTGTATCAGCACCTCGTGACTGTAGCCAAATATCGCGATCTCAGTGAAGCCATCGTCGCCCGCGCGGCCTTGGAGTCAGCGGATATCCCCTGCCTCCTCAAAGACGAGAATATGATTCGCATGCAATGGGGAGTTTCGAACGCCCTTGGCGGTTTGCGACTGCAGGTTCCGGAGGAGGATGAAATCAGGGCAGTGCAGATCCTCACCGAGCCACGGCCCGAATCCATCGACTTCGCCGAAGCTCCCGGTTTCGTGCAGCCCACCTGTCCAAAGTGCGGCTCCGCCGACGTTGATCTGCAGAAGCCAGGCAGAACCAACCTCGCTATCCTGTTGTTCTTCCCCCATATTCCGATTCCATCAAGATCGAAGCACCCCGGCAAAGAAGTATGGCACTGCCTCAGCTGCGGTTGCACCTGGCTGGACGACGATGAGCCCGCGACAGACCATCCCTAGCCTCCCGCTGCGATAGACTTGAATCCTCATATGGAATCAAGCAGCCAAGCCGCAGTCCTTGCTCCACCCCCCACCGCAGACGCCCCCATCATCTCCGCCCAACACCTCGGCAAGATCTATGGTTCCGGCAAGCTCAAGGTTGAAGCCCTCCGCGATGTCACCTTCGATGTCGCGCCAGGCGAGTTCGTCGCCATCGTTGGCCCGTCTGGTTCCGGAAAGTCCACGCTCTTCTATATTCTCGGCGGCCTTACCTCGGCGACTTCCGGCTCCCTGCTCATCCAGGGCAAGAACTTCTCCCGCCTCTCCGACCCGCAGCGCACCACCCTTCGCCGGTCTCAAATCGGCTTTGTCTTCCAGCGCTTCAACCTGCTGCCCACCATCTCCGCCCAGGCCAACATCGAGCTGGCCCACGAGATCGCCGCCACCGGCAAGCCCTTCGACCAGCAGCTCCTCAACGAGCTCACTCGACTACTGAAAATCGAAGGCCGCCTCAGCCATCGGCCCAACGAGCTCTCCGGCGGCGAGCAGCAGCGCGTCGCCATCGCCCGCGCCCTCATTACCCGGCCCGCCATCGTGCTGGCCGACGAGCCCACCGGCAACCTCGACTCGCAGAACGCCGACACCGTTCTGTCCATGCTGCACGCCTCCAGCCGCGAGCTCAATCAGACCGTCCTCATGATCACCCACAACCCCGAGGCCGCCCAGATCGCCGACCGCATCCTGCACATGCGCGACGGCCAGATCCTCAAGATCGAGCAGGGAAGCCGCAGAACCAGCCGCGAAATCTGATGCAGTATGCTTTCGGCGGATTGCGCCGATGGCTGCGGCGATTCCAGGGCGAATTATTTGAACTGCACGATGATCGTCGTCAGCACTTCGACCACACTTCCATTCAGTAGGTATGGTTTATAGGTCCATTGCCGCACGGCATCAAGCGCCGCTTGGCGCAGGGCATCCGGACCGGCTACGGCTTCGAGACTGGAGATATGTCCGTCTTTTGAGATGGTCGCTCTCAGAACGACGAGTCCTACGATCCCAGCTTTCTTTGCCTCTTGTGGATAGACAGGCTGCACACTGGTCAGCAACAGACCCTGCATCACGCTACCGGAGATTCGAACCGGTGCGCCTGGCTGCTGCACGATTGTGGGCGGCGCTTCAGCCCGCACGGTTGTTCCGCCGGTCGTTTGCCCACGCATGATACCGCCGCTCGCGAGGCATACAGCCAAGATCGCAGTTGCTTTCAACCGACTTGTAGGCGCTATCCGCATTCTCGTCCCCTCAGTTTCTCACGGTATCCTGCGCCGGGTTGGCGTCTTTCACCACATGCTAACGACGCACGGCCGAAAGGCATACCCTTCAGATAACGCACTTATGCAATCATCCCTCCGCCTTCTCGCTCTGTCTGCTCTGGCCGTCGCGGCCAGCCTGACCTGCGCCAACGCTTCCGGCCAAGTTTCCTTCGAGCAGCAGCTTGCGCAGAGCAGGCAGCTACCGTCCGAACCGCTCGACATCAACATCGCCACGTCGAAGCAACTGAACGCGCTGCCTGGCTTCGGTCCTGCCTATACCCGGCGCGTTATTGCCGGCCGTCCCTACACGGCCAAAAACCAGCTCGCCACTCGCGGCGTCATCCCCCAGGGAGCTTACGAGCGCGTCTCCGACCTCATCGTGGCCCACCGTATTGCCAAGTAATCCACACTTCCGTAAATCGCCTATTGACGAAAGTCCCCTCACTCGGCGTAGTATTGGCGGCGCAGCAAAAGAAAGAGAGCTAGCCCCGTGTGCAAATGTCCTTTCGGGCATTGCGCTCGGGGCTGATTTTTGTCCGCAGCCTAAGCTCGCGGCTCAGACACCCCTCCGACCGCCCCGCCACACCTTTCCTTCCTGGGCACTCCAACTGTTTTGCACGCCCCCGCGCGCGACGAAGTGCCTGACAATCCGATAAAGTGAGCTGGTACGCGAATTGCGTGCCGCCAGTCAGCTCCGGGCCTTCCCCTGTACCTATTCCATGGCATCAATCCCTCATCCCGGCAGACCCCGAGCAGGCCGCATGTCTGATCGCCGCCGTGCCTTCTTTGCCGCGATGCTGCTGGCGGCCGCCGGCCTCTCCGGTTGCCAGGGCATCACCTCAAACTCCGCGCAGATCCGCGTTATCGACGCCTCCCCTGATGCCGGCGTCATCGACTCCTACCAGAACAGCTCCGCCCTCGCCTACAACCTCGGGTTCGGCACCATGACCAGCTACATCCCCATGTCCCCGGGCGCCTACAACCTCGCCGCCGTCAAAGCCGGAACCCGCCAGACCCTGGTCGCCAGCAGCGAAACCCTCGCCCCCAATCGCCAGTACACCGAGATCATCGGCGCCGGCCTGGCCAACCTCCAGCAGACCCTCCTGCTCGATCAATCCACCCCAGCCCCCGCCGGCCGCATCTCCATCCGCGTGATCAATCAGACCACCCGCTCCGGCGCTGTCGACGTCTATCTCATTCCATTCGGCAAAGGAAGCAGTACCTCGCCCGTGGCCGTCAACCTGGGCTTCGGCGCCAACTCCGGGTACATCGACCTACCGGAAGGCACCTACGCCATCGACGTCGTTCCCACCGGAACCGTGCTCGCCTCGTCGACCGCAACGCTGTTCAGTGGCGCCCAGGTAGCCTACGCCTCAGGCGCCGTCCGCACCGTCGTCCTCATCGATCAGGCATCCGTCGGTACGCAACACGCGGCGCTCACCCCCGGCGTGCAATCCATCGTCGCCGAAGATACAGACGCGCAGTAACGCAGGAAATAGGAAGTAGCAGTTAAAGCTGAAGGCCGCCGATATCCTCGGCGGCCTTTGCTATTTCCTATTTCCTAGTACCGATAGTGCTCGGACTTGTAAGGTCCTTCGACTGGCACGCTCAGGTAGTTCGCCTGCTTCTCATTCAGCGTCGTCAGCTTCACGCCAATCTTCTCCAGGTGCAGTCGCGCAACTTCCTCATCCAGAAGCTTCGGCAGGATATAGATGCCGATCTCGTACTTGTCTTTGTTCTTCCAAAGATCAAGCTGCGCAAGTGTCTGGTTGGCAAAGCTGTTCGACATCACGAAGCTCGGATGCCCGGTCGCGCAGCCCAGGTTCACCAGCCGACCCTCAGCCAGCACGAAGATCGCGTTGCCATTCTCAAACGTGTACTTGTCCACCTGCGCTTTAATGTTCTCGCGCACGGCGCCCTTGTACGCATTCAACGGCTCCATCTGGATCTCATTGTCGAAGTGACCGATGTTGCACACGATCGCCTGATCCTTCATCTTCTTCATGTGCTCGAGTGTGATGATGTCGACGTTGCCCGTGCAAGTCACATAGATATCGCCGCGGCCGAGTGTATCCTCGAGCGTCGTCACCTCGTAGCCTTCCATCGCCGCCTGCAGCGCATTGATCGGATCGATCTCGGTAACGATCACGCGTGCACCCAGCCCGCGCAAGCTCGCCGCCGAACCCTTACCGACATCGCCATAACCGCACACCACAGCAACCTTACCCGCCACCATCACATCGGTAGCGCGCTTGATCCCGTCTACCAGCGACTCGCGGCAACCGTACAGGTTGTCGAACTTGCTCTTGGTCACCGAGTCATTGACGTTGATGGCCGGCACCAGCAGCGTGCCCTGCTCCAGCATCTTGTAAAGCCGGTGAACGCCCGTGGTCGTCTCTTCCGAAACGCCGCGCCATTCTTTGACTACCTCATGCCAATGCGCCGGACGCTCTGCATGAACCTTCTTCAGCAGCGCCTTAATAACATCTTCCTCGTGCGATCCCGAAGGCGAATCCACCCACTTGTCGCCATTCTCGAGCTCATAGCCCTTGTGGATCAGCAGCGTCGCATCGCCACCATCGTCGATGATCAACTGCGGCCCAAGCGCGCCGCCCTTGCCATCAGGGAACGTCAGCGCCTCATTCGTGCACCACCAGAACTCCTCCAGCGACTCGCCCTTCCAGGCAAACACCGGCACGCCCGCCGCCGCAATCGCCGCCGCGGCGTGGTCCTGCGTGGAGAAGATATTGCAGCTAGCCCAGCGCACATCCGCGCCCAGGTCGACCATCGTCTCGATCAGCACGGCCGTCTGAATCGTCATGTGCAGCGAGCCCATCACGCGCACGCCCGCCAGCGGCTTCTCCGCCGCATACTTCCGCCGAATCGACATCAACCCGGGCATCTCCTGCTCCGCGATGATGATTTCTTTGCGTCCCCAATCCGCAAGCCCAATGTCGGCTACCTTGTACTTCGGCTGTACTGATTCCAATGTCGCTGTCGCCATAGTGTTCTCCTAAAAAAATCCTGTACCTCAAGGGTATCAAACCTCGAGGGAATCTCGCGCAGCAAACCCTCATCGCGCGTCCTGCCTTCATGCCGTAGCGTGTCTCCCACGCCATCTTCGATTCGCTGAAGCCGCCTCAGCCTTTTCCGCCCGGCTTCTCCATCGCCTTCAGTTGCTCCCACACCACCGCAACCTGCTGCTCCAGGAACTCCACATCTCCATCGTTATGCAGCACCAGGCAATCGCCTGGATACACCGTCGCATGCTGCACCTGCAGCCGCCGCCGCGCATCTGCCTCAAACCCCTCCCGCTCCTCGCCAGACAGCTCCCGCCCCGCCGCAATGCGGTCCACAAAGCGCGCAATCTTCACCTCTTCCGGAGCGTCCACCACCAGCACGCAATCGAACCGGTCCCGCCAGCTCCCCCGCGGCGCGTGCTGCGTCGAGAAAATCAGGGCAGACTCCACCACCACAATCGCCTGCGGACTCGTCTTCTCCAGTTCCGCTAACTGCTCTGCCTGCGCATCAATCACGGCCGGATGAATGATCGCGTTCAACTCCTCTATTCTCGGCCGCGCGGAGTCAAACGCCAGCGCCGCCAGTTTCTTCCGATCGAGAGTCCCATCCTCCGCAACCACCTCGCGGCCAAACGCCTCCACAATTTGCGCATACCCCCGCTCGCCCGGCTGCATCAGCGCCCGCCCCATCTCGTCGGACGACAGCACCACCGCGCCGCGCTTCGCCAGCATCCGCGCCACCGTCGACTTCCCACTTCCCAGATCCCCTGTAAGCCCCACACGCAGCATCATTCAGCCTTTAGACTCACTCTTCGACGCTCGAATCATCGGGATGACAATGAAGGCCACGACGAGCAGCGGAACGGTGGCCGCGATGGCGCCCGCCCAAGGCATCGGCTTCTTCGCAAACCACACGACCAGACTCTCAACGAGGCACACAGACAGAGCAATCGCCGCGAACCGTCGGAACGGCTGCATCTGAGGCCCAGAAAAAACGTTTCGCAGTTTCATCGCAGTCTGCCTCCTCTCGCGAACATCTCCGTGCCTGAAGTTTACGCTCGCCGCAGCCGCGCGGCCTTCACGGTATTCGCCATCAGCATCGCAATCGTGAGCGCGCCCACGCCACCCGGAACCGGCGTATACGCTCCCGAGATCGCAAACGCTGCCGGATCCACATCGCCCATCAGCGTCGATCCACGCTTCTCAAACGCTGCGCGCCGCACCGCATTCCCGGGAAAGAACTTCTGCAACTCCTCCTCGGTCGAAATCGGATTCATGCCGACATCAATAATCGTCGCGCCCGGCTTCACCATCTCTGCACTCACAAAGCCAGCCTTCCCGATCGCCGCCACCACGATATCCGCCTCGCGCGTAATCGCTCCCAGGTCAGCCGTCTGCGAGTGGCACACAGTCACTGTCGCCGACGCATTGATCAACATCGCAGCCGCCGGTTTCCCCACAATGTTCGATCGCCCAATCACCACGGCACGCTTGCCGCGAATCTGAATCTTACTGCGCCGCAGGATCTCCATAATCCCCGCAGGCGTGCATGGCGCAAGAATCTCTTCCATGGGAAATCCACTCAGCAGCCGACCTGCGTTCACCGGATGGAAGCCATCGACGTCCTTTTCTGGCGCGACGGCTTCCAGCAGCAGCGACGTATTCACATGCGCAGGCAGGGGCAGCTGAATCAAAATGCCGTCGATGTCCTCGCGAGCGTTGAGCGATGCCACCAGCGCCAGCAACTCCTCCGTCGACACGCTCGCCGGCGGCGTATGCATTTCCGAATAGATCCCCAGCTCCCCGCATGTCTTTACCTTGCTGCGCACATAAATCTGGGAGGCAGGCACCTCGCCTACCAGGATCACGGCTAGCCCGGGGACGTATCCGCGGTCGCGCGCAGCCTCAACCTCCGAGGCCAGCTCGGACTTGATTTGTCCGGCGATTGCAATGCCGTCAAGCACAAACGGTGATGAGACGATAGAAGACATACCTACAGGATATCGTGCGTTACGAGGATGGTTTTCCCAAACCGGCATCAGGAAATGTAAGTTTTGTGAATAAATCACATTGCCTCTGCAACCTGCACCGTACGATTGCGTTCTAACCTTACAAGTCACGTATATCTGTCGTGATCAAAGGAGGTCGACCCGTGAGCCAGTCCGAAAATAAAAACGATGACCGCACTTACGTCGAGCAATTTACGCCCACCGACCTCATGACGCTCCGCAACGAGCTGCTGCAGTCAGGCGTCGATTCCTTCCAGGCCGCAGAGATCGTCGCCAACTTCCTCAGCGGTCGTGGCTACGGCGTCTCCCACAACGAGGCTCGTACCGCCGCGTCGCGCATTGAAGTTCCCGGCTGCACTGCCGAGCACATTCAAGCCGAGCTCGAACGCGTAGCCCTCGCGATGTAGTTTCGCGCACCTTTATTGCTTGATTTCGCCTATTGCTTGATTTCGCCTATTGCTTGATTTCGCCTATTGCTTGATTTCGCCCTCAGGCTCATCCGTGGGCGAATCAATCTCGGCCTGAAATCCCTCCAGCAGCCGCTCCAGGAACGCCTCTTCATCCAAGTCCTTGCGATGCATCGACTCCGCGTTCACAATGTGCCGCGCCAGATCTGCCAGCACAATCCCCCACGCAAACGGGTCCTCCCACGCACCACTGCGCAGACTCACATGCTGACCCTGCTCAGCCACCCACACCCGCAGTAGTTCAAACGAAGCCTTGTCACGACTTGCAGCGGGCGGCGGATCAAGAAATTTTGCAGTGGCCATAGACCCTCCTGACAATTACAGACGCTCCCGACACTCACAGATGAACCGCGCTCCCTGGAACCTATGCCCTTAGAGCTTACGCCAGCTTGTGCCATGACGTGTCCACACAGTGTGGACGATGATCAGCTGCGCCTACCGCGCGGCCAGCTTCGCCTCAATGCCCGAGTTAACCGACGCCGACGCAAACTCCGCCGCCACCCGGATCCCGTTCATCACCGCCCGCTCGTTCGACGAGCCATGTCCCACCACGCACACCCCGCGCACTCCCAGCAGCGGCGCCCCGCCATATTCCGAGTAATCCAGCCGGCTCTTAAACGCCTTGAATGCTTTCTGCGAAAGCATCGCCCCCACCTGCGACGTCACCGTCATCTTCAAACTTTCGCGCAGCGACGAACTCACCAGCTTCGCCAGCCCCTCGCTCGTCTTCAGCGCCACATTGCCCACAAACCCATCGCACACCACCACGTCCGCGCGGCCGTTGAACAAGTCGCGGCCCTCAACGTTCCCGATAAAATTCAGCCCCAGCGCGCGCAGCAACGGCAACGTATCCCGGGTCAGTGAGTTGCCCTTCGAATCTTCCTCGCCAATCGACAGCAGCCCTACCCGCGGACTCGCCACATGCAGCACGTTCTTGGCATACATGTGCCCCATCACCGCAAACTGCACCAGGTTTTCCGGATCGCAATCCACGTTCGCGCCAACATCCAGAATTACGCAGGGCTGACCTGTACTCGTCGGCAGCATCGCAGTGAGCGCCGGCCGGTCCACTCCGGCAAGCGATCCCAGCACCATCTTGGCGGTCGCCATCGCTGCACCTGTATTCCCAGCCGTAATAAACCCCGCCGCGCGCCCCTCGCGCACCATCTTCAGCCCCACCCGCATGGACGAGTCGCGCTTCGACCGCACTGCCTGCGCCGCCTTGTCTTCCATGCTGATCCACTCGCTGGCCTGCACCATGAAGATCGGCAGCCGAGGCTTCTTCCCCTGGAACCCCTGGCCCCCCGGAAATCCCGGCCGCGCGGTAGCCTTCAGCGCCTCCCTTAATTTCGGACGCAGAACATCCTCCGGCCCGACCAGGTGGACACGTACGTCCAGTTGGCGACAGGCCAGGATAGCTCCGCGAATCTCCGGCTCGGGGGCTTTATCAGACCCCATGGCATCAAGAACGATGTCGATCGGCATAACGCGCGTAGGCTCGAAACTCTCTTACTCTGGTTGGAACTTCATCCGCACTGCAGAATCCGGCAAAACCTCGCTCGAATCTCTGGACTACGCAGCGTCCTTGACCGCAACCACGGCGCGACCCTTGTACTCGCCGCACTTCTTGCAGACGCGGTGGGGAAGCTTCTTTTCGCCGCAGTTCGGGCAGTTGGAGACGCCCACGGGCGTCAGGAAGTCGTGGCTACGGCGTTTTGCGGTGCGCTGCTTAGAGTGCCGGCGCTTTGGATTAGGCATGGTAAACCCTCTTCTTCATAGGCCAGTCAGCTCAAAGCTGTGCGGCCGAAATCTTTGGTAATCAGAAACTTGCGGGTGTTCAACCTCGAACAGCCCTAGCCTTTGTGCGCAACAGCGATCCCGGCTAACGCAGCTAACCGTGGATCCACCGGCTTCTCGACACACTCACAGTTTGCGAGGTTGCGATTGATGCCGCAATGCGGGCAAAGACCCTTGCAGTCCTCCTGGCAGAGCGTCCGTCCGGGCAGGGTCAAAAGCACCTGCTCGCGCACGGCGTCCTCCAGCAGCAGGCCGCTCTCTTCATAATACCCGATTTCCGTCTCATCTTCCGTAATTGCGTGCTCCCCAGCCACATTATCGACACCCCCAGGCCGGAAGATCAGGTCAAACGTCCCCTCCAGCGGCCGCTCTACCGGCTCCAGGCAGCGCGCGCACAACTGCTCAAACCGTCCCTTAAAGCTCGCCCGCAGCCGAATGTCCTGCACAAACTCCTTCGGCCCGCGATGCTCCACGATCAGCTCCGCTTGACCCTTCACAGTGAGCGGCCCCACCTGCCGGATATCCGGCGCGTACTCGATCGCGCCGGGCGCAACTGTTTCATCCAGCTTTAGCGGCTCATCAATAAGTTGTGCGGGGGAAATAACCATAGTGTTAACGGTAGGACGCCTCTGCCTCGGCGTCAATCAACCACCGCACAGCAGGGAATCAGCCATTATTCCTTCCGCTCCCAACTCAATGGAAGTGCAGCACCAACCCCGTCGACACCGTGAACGTCTGCAATCCGCTCGCTCCACTGAAGAATCCCGCGTTCAACTCCTCTCTCCACCGCACATAAGGCCCCAGATCCTTCTCCACACCGAACGCCACTTGAGACGTCACGCCCGAAATCTGCTTTGTCCCGGTCGCATCCGGAATGTGGTTCGGCCCAAACAGCGCCACCGCATACGCATCGCCCCCAGGAAACCTGTGCGCCACCCGCGGCCCCGCCATCACCAGCCGTCCTTCGAAACCCTCATCTGTGCCGCGAACCTCCACCCCCGGCCGAAACCGAAACCGCGCCGCCTCCAGATACGCCCCGCCCGACAGATCAATATCCCCTCCAGTCCACATCAACCCCACCGACCCATACACGCCGCCCGCAAAGCGCGGCAGATCACTCTGTCCCATCGCTGGAACCGTAGCCAACATCGCCAGAAAACCCACACCGAGGAAGAAACTGCCACAAGAGATTCGCATGCCTCAGAGCCTGCGCCCGGCAGCGCCCTCAAATCTCCACCCTTAAGCCACTTTCTCAAGTGTCATGAGCGCGCGCGGTCAAACCCCCACACGCAATCGCCCTCAATTCCGCCAGCGAAGCATCCGCTATCAGCGGAAACCGCAAAACGTGAACCCCAACCGCGACGCTCTCAGCAGTCCACGAATCGCACACAATCGCCGCCGCCTCCTCCAGCCCCATCTGCCAGTCAGGCAGCCGCGCGTCGCGAACAATCAGTGCCTCTTCGTCGACTCCCGCAGCAAGCAACATGGTCCGCGCCACGTCCAGAAACTTCGGCCATCGCGAAGCGATCCCGATCATGCTGGTCTTCGGCGCGGGTAGGTGGCGCGTCAGGGAATCGGCCGCCGAACGAATGCGAAGGACCACCAGCGCTGTGCCCTCCGGCAGGCAGGACCGCGCCACGCCTTCATGGCTGGGCAACACCACTACCAGCGCTCCTTCAAAATTCTCACTCTCTCCCGCATTCGAAGCAGACAGCGAACCGACACTCAGCGGTAGCGTCACAACCGTTCGCAACTCACAAAGAACAATCTGGCGCAGTTCCTCATCCGGCTCGACCAGCACCAGGCGACGTACCTGGGAGCGTTCGATCGCGTCCTGCACCCGTTGCTGCACATCCGCTGGACTCATCCCGCACTCGCGCGCCGCCGCCAACAGTGCAGCGATCATGCGATCAACCGAAAGCTCTCGAATCTTCCCCGGGTCCGTAGCGCTTCTCCCTGACCCAGCTTCGCGAACATACACGCCGCTTCCATGGCGCATCTCAAGCCAGTTCGCCTGCTCCAGCTTCTGATAGGCGGAGCTCACGGTGTTGCGATGAATCCCGTAGCGATGCGCCAGCGCTCGCACGCTGGGCAGCCGTTCTCCCGGCTTGAGCTCGCCAGAGAGCACCGCCATCCGCACCTGCGTCACCATCTGTTCGCAAAGCGAAACTTCGCCGGAGTGAAGAAACCAAAGCTGAACCATGAGGGTTCGCCCATCATACTGGGTTGCGATTGCCTCACCCAAACAGCCGAATCCCTGCCACGCCTGCCGCCCCTGCCTCGATACAAAGTTCCGCCCTCGGCCAAGTTATCCCGCCGAGCGCCAGAACCGGCATTCTATCAGCCGCGTCGCAAGCCTCCTGCAGCTTCTCCAGCCCCACGCCTTCACCTACCATCTCCCCCTCCACCCGCTTCTCAAACACCGGCCCAAACAAAATAAAGTCCGCGCCATCGGCCCCCGCCCGACGAACCTCCTCCAGCGTGTGGCACGACACGCTGATCACCGGCGTCCCCGCACCCGCCGCCTCAAACACCTCGCGCACCTGCGCCACCGTCAGCTCGCCCTCCTGCGCCGTCAGGTGTACCCCATCCGCCCCCGCCGCCACTGCCACATCCGGCCGCCCATTCACCAGCAGCTTGGTAGAGCCCGACTCCCGCAAGACCACGAGCATCGCCACCGCCAGCTTCACCAATTCGCCCGCCGCCATCTGCTTTTCGCGCAGCTGCACATAGTCCACACCCTCATGCGACCACCGCCGCACATGCTCCATCACGGCCCACCCCTCACCGCTTGTGATCGCGCACTTCAGCATGCAGAAAGTGTAGACCGCAGCAACTACCGCTGGCAGGTCGGGCAATACACCGTCGTTCGTCCACCGACGACGATCTTCTTTAGCCCCGCCCCGCAATCCCGGCAATCCTCCCCCGCCCGCCCATACACCTTGTGCTCGAGCTGAAAAAACCCCTGCACCCCATCCGCATCCACGTAATCTGACACCGACGACCCGCCCAACTCAATCGCATGCGCCAACACCTTCTGCAGCGCCGCATGCAGCCTCGCCAACTCCGCCCTGGTCAGCCGCCCCGCCTGCTTTCGTGGCCGAATCCCCGCCCGAAACAAACTCTCGTCCGCATAAATATTCCCCACCCCATGCAGGATCGACTGGTTCAGCAGCGCCGCCTTAATCGCCAGCTTGCGCCCATGGAACAGCTTCGAAAACTCCTCCATCGAAATCGTCATAGGCTCTGCCCCCGGCCCCGCATACCCACCAGCCTCCGTGACCACCGACAGCCGCCCAAACCGCCGCGGATCGACAAACCGCACCTCGCGCCCCACTTTCTCCCCGGGCGCGCCGCTCAACGACAGTACCGCATGCGTATGTAGCGGCAGCGGCACGTCCGCCTGCGACACCAGCAGCCTCCCCGTCATCCCCAGATGCACTAAAAACTGCGCTGCCGCTCTATTCTTGCGCCCCAAATCCATCACGATCGTCTTGCCCACCCGCCTTACGCGCTCAATCCGCGCCCCGATCAGCGTCTCCGCAATCTCCGCCTCGCTGGACTTGAACGTCTGCGGCTTGCCACTCGTCCACACGCGCTCAATCCGCTGTCCACGCACCCGCGCATCCACCCCATTCGCAACCGTCTCGACCTCGGGCAACTCCGGCATAGTCCCTTAGATTACTCACGCGTGGAAATCGACGCGCATAGAATGGCCGCATGTCCACCACGCGAAGCATTTCGCCGTCCGCGCAGGACCCCGCCGCCGACAACTTCCTCGCCTACGCCGCCGCGCGTCTGCACCAATCCCAAAAGTCCATCGCCGCCTGTCTCGACAAGCTATCCGACGACCAGATCTTGCATCGCAATGGCGACCACGAAAACTCCATCGCCAACCTTCTCCTCCATCTCGAAGGCAACATGCGCCAATGGATCCTCCACGGCATCGACGACCAGCCCGACATCCGCCAGCGCGACGAAGAGTTCACCCTCACTCCCAGCACCAATCCCGCCGCCGCCCGCGCCTGCTTCAACGCCACCCTCGACGAATCCGCCCGCGTCATCGCGGCCCTCCCGTCCGATCGCCTGCTCACGGTCATCGACCCCCAACCCACCGGCACCTGGCGCCACACCACCATCCTAGAAGCCATCTTCAAGGTCGTCGGCCACGTAGAAATGCACACCGGCCAGATCATCCTCCTCACCAAGCAGCTAACCGCCACCGACCTCGATCTCTCCATGCCCCGCAAGCGCTAAATCGCTTCACAGCCAATCGGTATAAAATGAATCATGGGCGCGAGCGGTTCCTTCGGGAATCACGCTGCGCGCACTTCCCCCCGAGCATCATCTCCGGAGCCATCTTCCTCGTGAGCCAAAACGAAAGTTCAGTATCGCCGCGCGCGAACCGCCGCCCGTCAGCCGTCATTCTGGGAGCCCAGTGGGGCGATGAAGGCAAGGGCAAGATCGTCGACGTCCTCAGCGAAAAGTTCGACATCGTCGCCCGCTACGCCGGCGGCCACAACGCCGGCCACACCGTCATCATCCACGGCAAGAAGTTTGTTCTGCAGCTCATCCCGTGCGGCGTCCTCCGCCCCGGCTGCAAAGGTGTCATCGGCAACGGCGTTGTGCTCGACCCCATGGCCTTCCTCGGCGAAGTCCAAAAGCTTCGTGACGCGGGCGTCGAGGTCGACGGAAATCTCTTCATCTCCAACCGCGCCCAGGTCATCCTGCCCTACCACCGCATGATCGAGCTGGCCGCCGAGACCGCTCCCGGCCGCCAGACCATCGGCACCACCCGCCGCGGCATCGGCCCCGCCTACGAAGACAAGATCCACCGCAACGGCCTCCGCGTCGTCGACCTGCTCAACACCTCGCTGTTGCGCACGCACATCAACAACGCCTGCCACGAGAAGAACACCATCGCGCACGCATTGTTTGGTACTGAACCTTTAGACCCCAAGCAGATGTACGAAGACTACGTTCGCGCCGCCGAGCAGATCGCGCCGTTCGTCACCGACACCGCCTACATGCTCAACGACGCCCTCAACGCCGGCCAGAACGTCATGTTCGAAGGCGCCCAGGGTGCCCTGCTCGACATCGACCACGGCACCTACCCCTTCGTGACGAGTTCTTCTTCGACAGCAGGCGGAGCCGTCACCGGCACCGGCGTCGGCCCCACGCGCATTGGCACCGTCATCGGCGTCACCAAGGCCTACGTTACCCGCGTCGGCGAAGGCCCGTTCCCCACCCAGATCGACGGCTACTCCGCCGAACTCCTTCGCGCCCGCGGCCAGGAATACGGCGCCGTCACCGGCCGCCCCCGTCGCTGCGGCTGGCTCGACATTCCGCTACTCCGCTACTCCAACATGATCAACTCCACCGAATGGCTGGTGGTCACCAAGATGGACGTCCTCGACGAGTGCGACGAGATCCCCATCTGCACCGCCTACGAGATCGACGGCCACGTCACCGATATCATCCCCGCCGACGTCCGCGGCTTCAAATCAATTCACCCCATCTACACAACCCTCAAGGGCTGGAAGTGTTCCACTGAAGGAATCACCGAATACGACAAGCTCCCCAAGCTCGCCCAGGAGTACCTCGAGTTCATCCAGCGCGAGAGCGGCGCTAAAATCGGTATGATCTCCACCGGCCCCGACCGCGTCCAAACCATGACCATGCCTGGTTTCGAAGAAATGTTCAGTTAGGAAATTATGATCAGCTTCACCGTACGCCTGACCTTCCGCTCCGACGATCGCGATGAGATTCACCAGATCCTTCGCGAGCTCACCCGCCTCTCCCGTCAGGAGGCTGGCTGCGTCAGCTACATCCCGCACGTCGTCGAGAGCGATCCTGACACCATCGTCATCTACGAGCAGTATCGCGACGAAGCCGCAGCCGAGGCCCACCGCGCCACTCCGCACTTCGCCAAATACGCTGTCGGCGGCCTCTATCAGCGCATGCTTGAGCGCAACGTCGAAAACCTGACTGCGATTGCCTGAGTCTCTCCTGGCTCAAGAAACACCACGTCTGCGCCTACCCGCATCCAAGCGATAAGATAGCGGCGAATCCCGACAGGGTAGTATCGTCGAATCTCTGCAAGTTGTATCGACGAAACAATGTCCATTCACGCAATCGTCACAAAACGCTTTGACGTGGCCTCGATTTCCGGTCTAACATCCGGTACGCCCATGTTGCGCCAGCTGCCAATGCGCGTGTTCCTTGTTGTGATGGCTGCCCTCCTCGTGGCAGCTCTTCCGCATGCCTCCGCCCAGGACCGCGGGCACCGTGAGCATAAGCGCGCTGAACGCGCTCAGATCGTCGCCCTCGAGCACCAATGGCAGAAGGCCTCCCTGGCCGACGACATTTCCGCCATGGACAAGCTCCTCTCCGACGACTACCTCGGCATCACCGCCACCGGCGAGGTCCTCACCAAGACCCAACAGCTAGCTCGCATGCGCGACGGTAAGTTCATGCTCACCAAGCTCGATATCTCCGACACCCGGATCAAGCTCGTCGGCAACATCGCCATCGTCACCTGTCTTGCCCAGGTCGAGGGCACTTCCGAAGACGAGCCCCTCCATGGAGCCTATCGCTATACCCGCGTCTATCAGCGCCTCGCCGGCAATGTCTGGAAGGTCACCAACTTCGAGGTCACCGCCGCAAACCGGCCGCATCGCGCTCCCCCCACTCAGAGCTAGCCGCCTCCGGCATTCCCCAATGGACCCTTAAAGCAAAAAAATCCGGGCCATAAGGCCCGGGTGCAAGTAATTTTTTCGCCTGCGTTAGCAGTGCCCTTCGAAATGGATACCTACGCGACTTCGATGCGCACAATTGGCTTGACTGCCGCCGCGGAACGCTTCACATACATGTCCAGCACATTCAAGCCCAGCAAGCGCCGATCCAGCGACCGCGTTCCGCCTGTCAGCCGGGCATCTTCCGGCTCATGCAACCCATCGCTGTGCTGATGCGAGCGAATATTCGCCAGTCGCATTCCAGTGTCCACAGCGCCATCCTGCGGCTGCATCATGCCAGCCTCGGCGAACGGCAGGCTCCACGGCGTTCCACCGTGTATCCCGTTCCGCGACGCCATCTTCGGCATCCGCACAACCTCGCCAATTTTGTTGATCCAGGAGCTCATCCGTGCGGGCGGCGTTTGTGTCATGGGGAAACCTCCTTAGGATTTTTTCTCGCAGAATCGTTCTCTATGTCAGACGGCAACCCTCAACTCAAGAGTTGCACGCTATGCGGTGAATAAAAGCCGCTAACCGAACAAATAATCGCGAATTCGCACGCCCCTCTCGGCGCAATCCATTGCGCATCCCGACCGCACCAATACAGGGGTTTTCGCTGCTACCGCCCGGGGCTGTCCAGCTATGGTTCGAGCGTATCCACCGCCAGCGCTGCCCGCAGTCTCCGCCAACTATCGTCCAGCATCTCTGGAAGAATGCGCGTCTCCGCCAGCACGCTCATGTAGTTGTTGTCCGCCAGCCAACGCGGAACCGCATGCAAATGCAGGTGTTCCGCCACCCCTGCTCCCGCCGCCTTGCCCAGGTTCAACCCCAGGTTCTGCCCATGCGGCTGGTATACCGCCTGCAGTACCCGCTCCGCCCGCCGCGCCATCCGCAGCAGCTCGTCTGCTTCCTCCAGCGTCAGCCCCGCCAGGCTTTGCTCATGCCGATACGGCACCACCATCAGGTGTCCGCTGTTGTAAGGAAAGGCGTTGAGCACCAGGAAGCACCTCTTCCCCCGCTCCAGCAGGTACACCGCCTCCTCCGCCTCTTCCGGCGGCATGCCCTGCTCGATGGCATAATCGACTGCCGCAATCATGTTGCAGAAGACGCAATGTCTCTCTCCCGGCCAGCCGGCCAGCGCCTGCGGAACACCGAGCTTCGGCCTGGTATTGTCCGCGCCCGTCACATAGGCGTAGCGCCACGGTGTCCAAAGATGATCCATTGCAGCAGATTATAGGCTGCATCCTAACCCGGAATGTAGACCCGATGTGGCCCCGCCCCGGACAGTCTGCCCCGCTACCAATCACACCTCGATCGGAGCTGCAACGCCCTGCGTCACACCCGCCCAAAACGCGCGATGTTCGGTCAAGACCTTCCCCCGCATTGACCCTCACCATGCACGCTGCTACACTTTTGATTGAGGACATGCGCGCGGGATCCAGTCGCAGGCTCTCATTTATTTGCACCACTCATTCCCGCTGACATCATCGAATAGAACACCCCCTTTGGGAGGCAGTCTTCTGCCACTCGAATGGGCCGTCCACCGACTGATGCAAGCGACTGAGTCACTGGACCCCGGAGCAGTTTTATCCATGGCCGACATCGACCACAATTCTTTCCATCCCGAGAGCATAGCCCTGAACACCACATTGGAATCAACCACCCCCGACTCGACGACCGAAACCTCGGCGTCACATGACCTTTCTTCTAACCCCAGCACACCCGCGCCCGAGAACGTCACTGCCTCTGAACAAAATACTGTTCAGCCTGCAGTCGAGAAGAGCCACGTCGCTGTCGCTACTGCCGACCACGACGTCGCCACTCCCGAGCCCGAGTACGATGCCGAAGACTTTGCCAAGGCGCTCGAAAGTTTCGATCGCGAACAGGCTGCCGAGAAAGACGCTGCCCAGGCGCTGACTGCCGAAGAGGCCGTCATCACCGGCACCGTCGTCAAGATCACCGACAAGCACGCGGTGGTCGACATCGGCCTCAAGTCCGAAGGCCTCATTCCGCTGGATCAGGTTCTCGACCACACAGGCGCGCCCAAGTTTGCCGTTGGCGACGTCATCGAAGTGGTTGTGGAGCGTGAGGAGAAGGAGGGCGGCTATCTCGTCAGCTACGAGAAGGCCCTGCGTCACAAGGTTTGGGACAAGCTCGAAGAGGCTGCTAACACCAAGACCCCCGTCAAGGGTATGGTCGTCTCGCGCGTCAAGGGCGGCCTGACTGTCGACATCGGCATCAAGGCGTTCCTGCCTGGCTCGCAGGTCGAAGTTCGCCCCGTCCGTAACCTCGACGGCTACATCGGCACCGAGATCGAAGTCCGCGTCATCAAGCTCAACAAGAAGCGCGGCAACGTCGTAATCTCCCGCAAGGAGATCCTCGAAGAAGAGCAGAACGAGAAGAAGGCCGTAACGCTTTCCACCCTCGAAGAAGGCTCCGTCTTCACCGGCGTCGTCAAGAACCTCACCGACTACGGCGCGTTCGTCGACATGGGCGGCCTCGATGGCCTGCTCCACATCACGGACATGAGCTGGGGCCGTCTCACCCACCCCCGCGACCTCGTCAACGTTGGCGACGAGATCCAGGTCAAGGTTCTCAAGTTCGACAAGGAAAAGCAGCGCGTCTCGCTCGGCTTCAAGCAGCTCTCGCCTGACCCATGGCTCGACGCCACGGAGCGTTACCCAGTTGGCGCTCACGTCAAGGGTCGCGTCCTTTCTGTGACTGACTACGGCTCGTTCGTTGAGCTCGAGCAGGGAATCGAAGGCCTCGTCCACGTCTCCGAGATGACCTGGTCCAAGCGGATGAAGCACCCCTCCAAGCTGGTTAAGCCCGGCGACGAAGTGGAGACCATCATCCTCTCGGTCAACCCCACCGACCGCCGCATCTCGCTCGGCATGAAGCAGCTCCAGGACAATCCCTGGGAGCAGCTCGAGGAGAAGTATCCGATCGGCGCTGTCATCGAAGGCCGCGTGCGCAACCTCACCGACTTTGGCGCCTTCATCGAAATCGAAGACGGCATCGACGGCCTGGTTCACGTGTCGAACCTCAGCTGGACCAAGCGCATCAAGCATCCGTCGGAAGTTCTCAAGAAGGGTGAAAAGGTCAAGGCAATCGTCCTCGGCGTCGAACCCGAGAACCGCCGTCTCTCGCTTGGCGTCAAGCAGCTCCAGCCCGATGTATGGGAGACGTTCTTCGCCCAGCACCGCGTCGGCGACGTCATCAAGGGCAAGGTGCTACGCACTGCGCAGTTCGGCGCCTTCGTCGAGATCGCCGAAGGAGTCGAGGGCCTCTGCCACGTCTCCGAAGCAGTCGACGATACCGGCAAGCAGATCACCCTGGAAGTTGGCGACGAGCACGAGTTCAAGATCGTCAAGATGAACCAAGAAGAGAAGAAGGTCGGCCTCTCCATCAAGGCCATCGGCGAGGAAGCCACACGCGCCGAGGTCGAGAACTACAAGGAGTCCAACAACAAGGGCAAGGGCGGCAACAAGGGGCAGGGAAGCAACAGCGGTTCCTCCTCCAGCGCCAACGCCGGCAGCACCACCCTGGGCGACCTCCTCAAGTGGAAGCAGTCCGAAAACGAGAGCGACGATAGCGAGTAATCGCTGTCCATGCCTCAAGCACAAAGGCCGCCCACCCGGGCGGCCTTTGTGTTTCTTGCTGAAAACCGCTCGCACGAACTAAGGCACCAGAACGAAGTCCTTGATCCCGACCTGTGCGCCTGCGAGTCTGCGCGAGATCTCGGGCTTGATGCGCACGGTGATCTCGTTGAAGGTCTTGCCGCGCGCGGCCCGTGGAAGCTGAAACGTCACCCTGTCGTCGACTGGCGGCCGGTTCAATGGCATGGGTGAGACAGTGCTAGTGGGAAGCACAATGGTCCCCAGGGAAACGGCCAACGTTTTCTTCGACGAGAGCCTATCGCGTAGCAACACCTCAATAGCGATGCTGCCTGCCACGTTATCAGCGTTTTTCACGTCCACTCGCAACGAACGGCAGCAGCTCATGGCGATCTCCCGATCCAGCGGCTGGTGCGCTTCCATCACCAGCGGCTGCCGATCTGTTGAAACCATGCGCCGTTTGACGGGGTCGCCTCGCATGACATGGGCGTTCGGCGCTGGATGCGTGTCTGGCTCCTGGAAGTACCAATACGCGCCGTCGAAGGGAATCACGCCGGCGTCTTTAGGAGCAGCGCGGCTCGCCGCCGATGCCGCAGGCGCTATGAACTCATGCGGCTTCTTAGGCTGTATAAGGATAATGCTGTCATAGCCGCCGGACTTGCGGAGCACGAGAGCCGGGGGCCTGAAGGTCGATCGCGCGTGCGTGTCGATGCCGAGTAAGCCGCTCAGTTTTGCAGCCGCGTAGCCAGCCATGAGAGGAACCAACGCCAACACAAGCAGCAGCCACACCGTAAGTGAATTTCCAGCCGCCGTGCGACCCCATGCACGCCCGCGCGGTTTGCCCCGTGGCGCCCCGCGCCGATCCAGCCAGCTGCTCACCGGATAAACAATCCCCGCACCCAACAGGCAACCTGCTCCCCAGTCGTGGCCTGCGGCCAGCAGCGTAATCCCCATCTCTGCCGCAACGGACGTAACGGCCGCCGGCAACAAGATTCGCCACAGCGGCGGCGACTGCAGCAGTTGAAACCGGCTCGATGGGAGAGCATAGCGAAAAGAAAAATCGTCCTCGACCTCTGCTTGGGTGGCACGCCACTTCAAGAGCAACGTTGCGAAGACAACCGTCATGGGCAGAACCAGTGCGACCCACGGCGAGTGCTCTGCCGTCAGCAGCGCGACCAGCGGAAGCCAGACGACCGTGATCCACGCCGTCCATATCAAGCCCCAGATCAGCGGCAGGCCTGCACTTTCGCTCTCGTCGCGTACCCTGCACACGCCCCACACCGCCAGCGCATGCACACTGCCCGCAACCAGCAGATACAGCGTGGCACGTGAGAATATCTGCGCCCAAGAATGCATGGAGCCTGACGCTGGAGTGCAGACGACCGCCACAACCGCGGTTGTGAGGATGAGGCTGCCTGCCAGCGGCCACGCCACCGGTAGTGGAGTTTCAGAGGCTGATCGTGAGCTCATTGTGTCGCTCCTTGTTAGAAATCGTTCTACATCGGAGGTTCCGCGACGGCTGAGAGAGCAGACTACCAGAAGAGAATGCCGCAAGCGGAATGTTATTCTTCCCCCATCATGCGCCTCGCTCTCGCCACCGCTCTCCTCGCCACCTCCCTCCCCGGGTCCGCCCAGCAGCTACCGCCCGACACCGCCGCCAAGGTCGCCACCCTCGCGCAAAAAGTCCTCGCCGACAGCGGTGTGCCCTCCGCCTCCATCGGCATCGTCCAGGACAACCACATCGTCTACGCCCAAGCCTTCGGCCTCGCGCGCGTCACCCCGCCCCTGCCCGCTGAAGCCTCCATGGCCTACCCCATCGGCTCCATCTCCAAGCAGTTCACCGCGACCGCCATCCTCATCCTGCAGCAGCAGGGCAAGCTCTCTCTTCAGGATCCCGTCAGCAAATTCTTCCCCGAGCTCACCCGCGCGAAGGACGTCAAAATCATTAACCTCCTCACCCACACCTCCGGCTACCAGGACTACGCGCCGCAGGATTACACCATCCCCGCCTGGAAAGTCCCAGGCGACCCTCTCGCAGTCGTGCACGAGTTCGCCGGCAAGTCCCTCGACTTCGACCCCGGCACCCAGTGGCAGTATTCGAACACCAACTTCGTCCTCGCCGCCCTCATCGTCGAGAAAGTCTCCGGCGAGCCCTTCGCAAAATTCCTACGCGACAACGTCCTCAAACCCGCGCATCTTGAAGACGTCCTCAACCTCAACACTGATCAAGCGAAACTCCAAGTCACTGGCTACATGCGCAACGCGCTCGCGCCCATCCGCCCCGCCGCGCTCGAAGCCCCCGGCTGGTATTTCGGCGACGGCGACCTCGCCATGCCTGTCGGCCAGCTCCTCAAGTGGGACCTCACGATTATCAATCAGACACTCCTCACCCCGGCCAGCTACAAGCAGATGGAGACCCCCTACATCCTCACCAACGGCAAGGACTCCGGGTACGGCCTAGGCGTGCAGATCTTCGATTACAAAGGCCATAAAGCTATCGAGCACTCCGGCGAAGTCGGTGGCTTCGTCGCCGAAAACATCCTCTTCCCTGACGACCACGTCGTCATCGCTGTCCTCACCAACCAGGAAGCCTCCGCGGCCGCCGCCGACATCACCAAGCAGATTGCGCCGCTATTGCTTCCCGCCACCGCGCCCGCCACCACCGGCGCCACCGACCCCGCCACCACCACCGCCCAAGCCTTCGCTCCCCACCTTCAGACCATCGTTGCCAACCTACAGAAGGGCGCGATCGACCGCTCCCTCTTCACCGCCAATTGCAACGACTACTTCGACGCCACCGCGCTAGCCGACTACCAGTCCAGCCTCACCCCCCTCGGTGCCGTCACTTCTGTCACCGTCGGCCACGCCCGCCTCCGCGGCGGCATGACCTTCAGTTCCTACCGCGTAGCCTTCTCCGGCGGCACCACCCTGATTTTCAGCGTCTACCTCCAACCTGACGGCAAGATCGAGCAGCTCCTCGTCGAAGGCAAGGCCTAATCCTTCAGCTCGAAAGCCCTGGCATCCTGTCCCACGCGCGCGCCACCAACTCAGCCGCGCCTCGCGCTAATGCCCGTGCGATCCGCCACCGCCCGACGAAGCTCCACCGCCGCCAGCCGACGATCCACCGCCCGACGATCCACCACCGCCATGCGATCCTCCTCCGCCTGACGAGCCGCCGCCACCGGATGCATGTGATCCGCCGCCACCGCCGCTGAATCCGCGGC
>Ga0302317_10000761_pt1 | contig 25616 bp, 19 predicted proteins | sample III_Palsa_N3_3_FD_200450 | JGI IMG/M metagenome (GOLD analysis project Ga0302317, IMG submission 200450) | Peat permafrost microbial communities from Stordalen Mire near Abisko, Sweden - III_Palsa_N3_3 | ecosystem: Environmental > Terrestrial > Soil > Palsa > Peat permafrost | place: Sweden...
TGCCGGGCGTCCTCGGGGTGTTCTCCGGGGAGGCGGACCTGGTGGGAACCGCCGATTCCCTGAAGATCTTCGCGACCTCGATCGAGGGTCAGACGCTCATCGACGCCAAGCTGGCCTATGTCGGCCAGGCCGACCCGAGCGATCCGCTGCTGTCGCCGATCTTCGGCGATCTGTCCTTCTTCCCCCCGACGCTCCTGGTGTCGAGCGGACGTGACATCCTGCTCAGCGGAACGGCCAATCTCAGCCGCAAGCTGGGCGACGAAGGTGTTCTGGCGGAACTGATCGTCTATGACGGCCTGCCGCATGCCTTCTGGTCCAACATCCTTGCGCCGGAGAGCGAGGACGCCTTCCGGCGCATGGCCGACTTTCTCATCAGCCATCTCGGTCGCCGCTAGGGCGAAGGCAGTGTGAGCCTCGGCCGAGACTAATCGTTCGGTTCAGCAACCTCGACTCGTCGACTGCGGTGATCTAGCTGATGAGGCAATGACTCAACCTACCCCTATCTTCAGCGGGATCGGCGCCACGCGCGTATCGACCGCGGGACCGTGCGATGCGGTCCGTCGATGAAGATCAGCGTTATCACCGTGGCCCTCAACTCCGCCGCCACCGTGGGCAAGACCGTCGCCTCGTTTCTGGAGCAGACCCATCCCGACAAGGAACTGATCGTCATCGACGGGGCGTCCAGCGACGACACCCTGGCCGTGGTCAGATCCTTCAAGTCCGGCTCCATCCGCGTCTTCTCTGAAGCCGACGCCGGTCCGTACCAGGCCATGAACAAGGGGCTGGCGCTGTTTGAGGGCGACGCCGCCGGGTTCCTGAATTCCGACGACAGGTTTCACGACCCTGACGCGCTCGCGCGAATTGCGGCCGGACTTGGCGAGGCCGACATCGTCTATGGCGACCTGGATATGGTCCGGGGTCAAACCGTCATGCGCGCCTGGCGGGCGGGGCATTATACGCGCGCGCGCCTCAAGCTCGGCTGGATGCCCCCTCACCCCACCTTCTACGCCCGGCGTCACGTCCTGGAGCAGGTGGGACGGTTCGACCCGGCCTATTCGACCAGCGCCGACTATGACTTCATCCTGCGCGCCCTGGCGCCGGAGCAGTTCAGCCTTCACTACATCCCGCACGTGCTGGTCGACTATCAACTCGGCGGGCTTAGCAGCAAGAATTTGCGGGCGACGGTGAACGGAAACCTCAAATGCCTGCGCGCCCGCCGCGCTCATCTGGGCGCCGGGCTCGTCGATCTGGGCCTGATCGCCCGGCCGCTCGGCAAACTGGCGCAACTGCGCCGCGTCCGGGGCTACTATAAAAGCTAGAATCCACAGGCCTTGCCATGAGCAGGACAGCCATATGTCCATGGACAGATGACCGAACCGCCGCTCGAACTGCCAAAGCCCGTTTGCGATCTGGCGCGGCTGACACGCGCCACGCTTGCCGGTGAAAGCGTCCGTGGCTTCACCATCGACCGCGACCTGGCCGACTTTGCGATCGGCCGCCACAAGTGCGGCCCCCTGCTCCACCGAGCCACTCTTGTCGGCGCCCAAGCCGACGACGCCGCAAGGGCGATGCTGTCCGAGCACTGGGATGAGAACAAACGCCAGCAGCTTCGAAACCTGCTGTCGACGGAGCGCGTCGCCGCCGCCCTGGCCAAGGCCGCCATACCCGCGCTCATCTTCAAGGGCGCGCCGCTGGCGCAGGCGCTCTATCCCGATCCGCTATGGCGCCATTGTGGGGACGTCGACGTCCTTGTTCCGAGCAACTTCATGGTCGAGGCGCTCAAGGCGCTGACGGAGGCCGGGTTTCGCAGCGACGATCCCCTGTTGTCGGCGCCGCCGGCGATTCAGCGTTTCGTCTTCAGGATCACCCGCGACGCGCCGGTCGACGACAGCTGGACGCGATCGCATGTCGAGGTGCACTCCCGGTTCTTGTTTTCAAAGCGGCTCAGCCAATTTCTCGCGAGGCGGGACGACACCATGCGGCCCCGTCCGATCACACCAGAGGGCTCACTGGCCGCGCCCGCTATTGACGTCAGTCTGGCGCTCTACCTGATCCTGCACGGTTGCATCAGCGGCTGGTGTCGATTGAAGTGGTTGGTCGACCTCATGCCGCTGCTTGAGAAACTCGGGCCCGCCGGTCGCCAGTCGCTGGCCGACGACGCCGAGCGCTCCCGAACCGCCGCCGCGGTCAAGGCCAGCCTGCTGCTGCTGCGGGCGGCGTTCGGCGACCTTGACCTTGCCCCCCTCGACGCCTGGATCGCCGAGAGCGCCGGCGCGGCGGCGGTCCAATCGCGGGCGAGGCGCTACGCCGCGTGGCTGAGCGCCGATGGGGCCCGCGTGCCGCTCGCCTCCCGCAACGAAATCTTCAAGAGCACCGTCCTGCTGAACGATCGACTGTCCGACCAAGTCCTGACCCTCCTGGCGTCGGGCTTTTCATCCGGCGTGCGCCAGATCGCCGGCGCCGTCGCCGGAGGCCGCGGCAAGGCGACGGCGTTGTCGACGATCAGCTGACGTCGCGCACGAGGCCAAGCTCACGCCATTTGCAGATCAAGGCTTCGATCTCAATCCGACAGTCTTCCGCCGCGATATCGAAATGTTCGCGCAGGACAGCACAAATCTGTTCGACGGAGCGCGGCGACTCCAGGCAATTCCAGACCATGCTGGCGCTGCCGTTCAGAGCAAAACACTTGCACAAAGCCAAGTTGGTAACGATGACATCATCATCGATCGGCATCGTCTTCATCGCCGGCTCGCGCTCGACTAACATTTTTTCCCCGTTCACTAATCGCCGCTTGCTCTCGAGCCTGTAGATTATGTTGACGGTGAATCTTAGGCAACTGGTTTGGCCGTGATCGCATTGCGTTGACACGCCCAGATCGCTCCGTCTTATTCCACGCCGATAGTCGGCGCATCGGCTGGCCTGTCCCTGACCGGACAACGGGTTTGAACCTGAAGCCGCGATCTAGCACCGGGCTCGCCATCGCCTACGGGCGAATCTCTGAATCGCCACACTGGCGGAATGCGTGAACAGCGACACCCCTAGCCGGCTATGACCCAGACCAACCCGATTGCGGACCACCCAGGCAGCATGACCTTGCGCGACGAACGGGAAGCCGACGCCGTCTCGTCGGCGCCGCCCCCGGCCCTGGACCCCCGCGACATCACCACCACCATCGCCGCCATCGTCGCCGAACATGCGGCGCGGCGCGGCGACGCCATCGCCGTCGAAGACCTTGAGCGCTCCCTGACCTACGCTCAGCTCGCCGCCTGGGCGGAACGGGTAGGGCGCGAGGTCGCGCTCGCGGTTCCTGGGCGCGGCCCGGTCGGCATCCTGTTGCCCGCGTCGGCGGCCTATGTCGCCGCCATCGTCGGCCTGTTGGCCCGAGGCGTGGTTTATGTGCCGCTGGACGAAAGCTTCCCCGCCGCGCGCAACGCCGAGATCGCCGACCGCGCCGGCCTGGCCGCGGTGATTGTCGACCGATCCACCGCCGCCGCCATGCGCGAGATGGCCCCCGACCTGCCTTTGATCGAAATGCCGCAACTGGTGGAAGGGCCGGCTTTCGACGTGACGGCCACGCCCGACGATGTCGCGGTGATCTTCTACACCTCCGGCAGCACCGGCCAGCCGAAGGGCGTCTATCAGAACCAGCGCAGCATCCTCTACGAGGTCCTGCGCCATTGTGCTCGCGCCGGCCTGGTCGGCGACGACCGGATCGTGCTGGTCTATTCGCCCAGCGTCAGCGGCTCGACCCGCGACATCTATGGCAGCCTGGCGGCCGGCGCGCGGCTCTGCATTCTCGACGTCAAACGAACCGGCCTGGGCGCGGCGACGCGGGCGATGGCCGATTGGCGCATCTCGGTGCTGCATTCCATCCCCGGCCTGTTCCGCTCGATGTTCGCTGTCGAAAACGCCGACATCGCCGGGTTGGGACAGTCGGTGCGGCTGGTGCATCTGATCTCCGACCGGGTGCTGCTGTCGGATGTCGAGCTTTATCGCCGACGTTTTCCACGCACCTGCCGGCTCTGCATCGATCTGGCGACCACCGAGACCTACAGCTACGCCTCCTGGTATCTGGACCACGACACGGTTCTCGACCGGACGCTGGTTCCGGTCGGCTATCCCCGGGCGGACGTCGGTTTCCAGTTGGTCGATGAGGCTGGGCGGGACGTCGCGGATGGCGAGCTTGGCGAAATCATCGTCACCGGCAGCGCCCTGTCGCTGGGTTATTGGCGGGACGAGCCCCTGACGCGAGCGCGGTTTGCGCCGTCGCAAACCCTTGTCGGCGCGACGGAGTTCCGCACCGGCGACATGGGACGGCTGTTGCCCGGCGGACTGCTGGAATTCGTCGGCCGCAAGGATCGCCAGGTCAAGCTGCGCGGCAATACCGTCCACCTCGCCGAGGTCGAAGCGGCCCTGGCGCTCTGCCCGGATGTCGCCGAAGCCGGCATCGTCGCCAGGGGCGTCCCCCCGGACCTGAGCCTGGTAGCCTATTGCGCGCCGACACCCGGCGGAGGACTCGACTCCGGCGAAGTCGCGTCCTGGTGCGCCGATCGGCTGCCGCCCTTCATGCAGCCTTCCGAGATCGTGGTGGTCGAGGCGTTGCCGCGACTGCCCAGCGGCAAACCGGACCCCGCCGCGTTGGAGCGCCTGGATCGTGAGCGCGCCGCCGACGCGGTCCGCGCGCCCGACACCCGGCCCGCCGTCAGCGCGTCCGCGGCTATGCGCGCGGTCTATGACGGGTGGGAGGCTTTTCTACGGCCGGGGACGTTCGACGAAGACGCAAGCTTCGAGGCCTCCGGCGGCGACTCCCTGAAGGGCCTGAACCTGCTGCTGTTCCTGGAAAACCGGCTGGGCCGACCGCTGGCCGCCGCCGTGCTGAACGTGAAGACCCGGCCGTCGGAACTGATAAGCCGCCTCACCCAGCCGGAAACCATCACGCCTGGCGCCATCCAGGACGAGCGTCCGCTGCTGTTGCTGTTCGCCGGGCTGTTCGGCGCCGATGTTCCCACCACCGACTTCGCCCGCCGTCTGGAAGCGCGGTTCCAGCCGGTGATCGTCGACTTCCGCTGGGGCGGCGACGACTTCGCCGGCGAGTTCAGCGCGGAGGCCTATTTCGACCAGATCATCGCCGTTGTCCGGCGTCATGGCCCGCGCCGGCTCTGGCTGTCGGGACATTCCTACGGCGGCAAGCTCGCCGCCGAGGCGGCGCGGCGGCTGATCGAGGCAGGCTTTGCTGTGGAATTCGTCGGCATTCTCGACGGTCTGCCGAGGGATGAATTTCTCAAGCGGCACAGCGCCGCCCTGCGCGGAATGATCCTGGGCGAGCGGCTAAGACGCGGCGTCAACGACTACGGCAATCTATTCCAATACGCTATCAGCGGCGCCGCCCGATACCTGGGCCTGTGGCTCCTGTCGCACCGCCAGTATGGTTTGCTCAGGCTGCTGCTTGAGCTGCTGAGCCCAACATGGCTCAAGGCGGCCAATTTTCGCACGCGGCGGGGGGTGATGGCCAAGGTCCGGCTGGCGGCCTTCGAAGCCATGCCGCTCGGGCCAATCGCGGCAAAGCTCTGGTTGTTCCTGTCAAACGAAGATCGATTCGATCCTTCGCTTTATCCAAACCTCGGATGGGACAGCTATTTCGCCTCGATCGAGACCGAGCGGCTGGATGTCAGACATCTGGAGTTTTTCAAGGACGACGGCGCTGACACGCTCATCGAACGCCTGGCCAGCATCGAAGCCGGCCTGAAGGCGGGCGGTTAGGCGCCCCCGGATAGCGGGGACAAGCCGCCGACGGTCAAGACGAATAGTTGGTGCCGTCGAAATTCGAATTGGTGTTGGCGGTCTTGGCTTGACCAAGATCGATTTCGATCGCCTCCGGCGATTCCCACACCGCAAGCGTGGATGTATCCGGCGAAGTCGCCGGCGACGGAGCGTCTGGCAGTGTCGAAGAATCGAACTGGGTCATATTCAATACTCTTTCCTGCACTCATCCCGACGCTACTACGACTAACCCATAACCTCGCAAGTTGCCAATTGGAAAACGCCTGGGCCGTTGCTATCGACCCGCAGCGCCTGGAGATCACGCAGCCTTGGCGGGTTCAACCCAAATCGTCAGCATCGCGCGGTCATGTGAGCCGACGATACGAACTGTCTGTCCCGCGCGAGTCTCGATCGGCTGGGAGAGCGGGTGGAACATCGCGCGCCAGCAGGAGGTCGCGCCGGCGGCCGGGTGGTTCTCGTAGCGGGTGACCTCGTCCATCTCCAGCGCAATCCATTGGGCGACGCCGTTCACCATTCCACCCTTGGACCGACACGGCCGGACGGCCCGCGCCGGCGGCGTGTACTCGGCCGAGGCGAAGTCGAAGGTGAAGAGGTCCGCCGCCTCGCTGCGCAGCTCCAGCCGCTCATCGCCAATAGCGATCCCACGCTGCGCCGCTGCCAGGGCGTTGAACGGAGACAGATCAAAACCCTCGATCGTCCCCAGGTCGTTCCGGTCAGCCTGGTTGTCATAGGCCAGGGCGACACGCACCGTCCCCCTCGCGGGGATGACCCTCGCGTCTGGTTTCAGCAAATCCCGGACGGCGCGCTCGTGTGCGGGCAGCACATGCTCGCCCAAGAGGTTGTTGCTCACGATCTCGGAAACCAGAATGTCGGCGCGGCCGCCCATGTCGGCCTCGGCGTCGAGATTGTCGGAGTGTCTGGCTATGACCCGCACTCGTTGGCCATAGTCGTTAAGCGATGTGATCTCGGCCGCCGCCCGGGCAACCTCGGGGTTGGCTTCGCAGGTGATCACCTCGGCGGCCCCGGCGCGCGCGGCCATCATGGCGAGCAGACCGGTCCCCGTACCGATCTCCAAGACCCGTGAGCACGGCGTCACCCACCTGCGCAGAGCCGCCTCGTAGGCGGCGTTGCGCGCCGCGTCCTTGACGATGACGAAATGCCAATCAGGTACGGCGGCGCTGATGAAGAACCTGGCCTTGGCGGCCAGCTCCGCGTCGTCGGGGGCCAGCGCGAGCGCCCGGCGGCACAGCGCCAGAGCCTGCTGTTCCTGTCCGTCGTCTCGCATCAGCGGCGCGAGCGCCAGCATCGCGGCCGGATTTCCCTCGGCGCGCTGCTCCAGCGCCGCGATCTGGTCTCTCCGCGACGCCTTAGCTGGCACGGACGATCCCGCGGTTGATGTTGTCGCTCACAAATTTCGTCACCGCGGCCTGGCAGGTTGCGGCGTCGACCGCGAACTCTCCACCGATCGCGGCGCAGATCTCGGCGAGTGTCTTGGGTGCGGTCAGCAACTCCCATACGCGGCGTCCGACGGCATTGACGCTGAAGAACCGGCCCTCGGCGATGTTCATGATGACGCCCTGTCCATCGTCCAACGGCGCGTAGAGAACCGCATCGCAGCGAGTCAGCGTCGTCTGAAGGGCGATCTGCAAGAACACCTGCCACATGCCAGCCGTTTTCCACCTTCCACCGCTCTGCTGGAAAGGCAATCTGAATTCCTCGTCAGCCGAGCATGTCAGTTCAGCCGCCGGACACTCTAAGAGGCCGTGGCGCGGAGGTGAAAGTAGGACACCGGGAAATTGCTCCGAAATGTGTCGGCGCGCGGTCCGACCGCCTCGGTGATCAAGCCTTCGAGCATCGGATTGACGTAGTAGATGTACACCTCGCACCGCGCCTCGCGCAGGCGCTCGCAGAGCCGCGCCATCGGTTTCGGGCCGAACGGGTTGTACATGAACAGCACCAGCGGTTGGTCGAATGACACGGCCGTCGTCGCATCCGCGCAGGTGAGCAAAATACGGTCAAAGCCGGGGCGCCTCGTCCGCACCCGCGCCAACTGATCCGCCGCCGCCGCCTGGATCGGCGCGATCAGCTCGTAGCCCCGGAGGTCATCGAAACGGGAGGCGAAGAAATAGAGCGGTCGTCCCAGACCGCAGCCCAGATCAACGAAACGGGGCGCCGCCACGCCATGCGCCGTCATATGTCGCCCGATCGCCGCCAGGGTGCGGTACGGCACGGGGTCGCACGGAAGGTTCTGCAGGTCTGCGTCGACAAACTGCCAGGAGATCGCGGCGGTGCTTATGCCGAGCCGTCGCTCATGCGGGGCGTCGGCGATCTCCCGCAGCATGCGGGCCATGCGGTTGCGAACCGTCGTGATCGGCGCGCGGCGCATGCGCCTCAGAAGGTTTGCCAGGGACGCAGATGGGAATGGGTCCATCACTATTGGATTGTCTGCCCAACCACTATCGGCGACCCCGGCTTTCGCTGGGGCTCAAGACGAGGAGTTGACGCCGTCGAAATTGGTATTGCGCTATGGTCGAAGCAAAATTTTCTGCTTGCGAAACGACGGGCGTTTCGCGCGAAACCACAACAACCTTTACCTTGCAGTCGTCGGTCAGCCATTGCCGCCTTCGACGCGTTGAGCCAGCAGGCAGAGCAAAACCACCGTGAACTGGAAGGCGCCAAACGCCTTGCCGTCGGTGATCAGAGCCAGCGCCGCACCGCGCCCGTCAGCATGCCTTGATTGGTCCGCGACTATGACCGTCTCCTATGTCGTGGGGCTCGAGGTTATACGTCGCGCCCCATGCCGCGATTCGTTAGCATGAGGCCCTACGACGGAACAGCATGGCGATGAAGTGGCGGACGGAACCGAGCTGGAAGGCCCTGACCGCCGTCGAATGGCTGGCGCGGCGGGAGTTGTCCGAAGACCCGCTCTCGGTGGGTCGCTGGACGTCGCTGATCGGCGCGCAGAAACGCCTCGGCCAAGTCGCCGATGTTGAGATCACCCTCGACCAGGCGTCGTCCACCTTCGGCGCCGATCCGCAGGGACGCAAGGACTTCCTGACCATCCTGCTGAACCAGGGCGAGGGCGATCGCGCGGTTCGGGCGGCCGAGGCCCTGGTCGACGCCTGTCCCGACGATGCGGAGGCGCCTGGATTGTTGGCGCGCGCCATCGCCAGTTCGGACCGCTGGGGCGAGGCCGAGGCTCGCGCCTTCGCCAAGATCGCAACGACCACGCGTGCGGTGGTGTCGCTCAATCAGGCCTGGCGACGCGCCGAAACCGATGATGACCTGCACGCGTTCGTCGCGCGATGCCGGGCTGAGCTGCTGGAGGATCCGATCCACACCGATGCCCGCTGCTTTCTGGCGCACGCCCTGGCGCGGCTCGGCGAGGATGAAGAGGCTCGGAAGGTTATGGCCCTTGACGACTTGGTCTCGGTCGGCGAACTGCCGCCGCCGGCCGGCTTCCCCTCCGTCGAAGCCTTCCGCGCCGCCCTGGCGGCCGAGATTCGGCAAAACCCCACCCTGGCTCCCGACCCGAAGAACAAGGCCACCCGCGATGGCCTGCAGACCGCGGCGCTCGGCCTGCCCGACGAGCCGGCCGTCGCGGTGCTGATCGGTCAGATCAAGGCGGCGGTCGAGGCCTATGTCGACGACCGCAAGGAAACCGCCGACCCCTTTATCGCCAGCGCGCCTGAGGCGGTCCGCATGGTTCAATGGGCGGTCATCTATGGCGCCGGCGGCCATCAGACCTCACACCGTCACCCGTCCGGTTGGCTGAGCGGCGTCTACTATGTCTCGGCGCCGCGTGGGGTGGGGACGGAGGATGAATACCTAGGCTCGCTGCTCGTCGGGGCGCCCCAGGCCAGGGCGCCCACGCCGCCGCCCTGGGGCATTCGCGAGGTGGCCCCCGTGCCCGGCCGGCTGGTGCTGTTTCCGTCTTTTGTTACACATGGCACAGAGGCTTGTGGCGCCGAGGGCGAGCGCATCAGCATCGCCTTTGACATCACGCCGGTTGCGCGCGCGCCCTCGTGACAACGGTCGACCAGGGCTACGATCGAGGGGCCGTCAACTGTGGCCGGCGGTTCGGCGATGCGTGTAACGCCGCCTACGACCTGCTCAGCCGGCTCGAGCCAGGGCTGTGCGTCGATGTCGGCGCCACCATTGGCCGGACGGCCCAGCGCATGCTGGACGCCAACCCCGCATCGCGCGTGGTCGCCTACGAACCGTTCGGCGGCAACCTACCCTATTTCAGCGACCACCTGGCCGGCGACGTCCGCGTGACCTTGCGGCCCGTGGCCGTCGCCGATCGGGCGGGCGCCGAGCGCTTCACCGTGCCCGGCGTGGTCCGGCCCGGCGAAACCGGGTGGGCGAAGGACCTGCTGGGCTATTCCTCCCTGGGCCATCTCGCGCGCGGCGGCGAAACCTCGGGCGATCTGGTCGATGTGGTGACGCTGGACGATGAGATCGTCGAGCCGGTGCGCTTTTTGAAGATCGACGTCCAGGGCGGCGAACTGCGGGTCTTGAACGGCGCGTCCCGCCTCCTGCGTGAGGGCGTGGTCGACCTGATCTACGTCGAATTCAACGGCTCGCTCGAGGTCCTCAAGGCCTTGCGCGCATACGGCTATGTGACGTTCGACTGCGCCTATATGGCCTGGCCGACCCGCCGCAACCTCCGCAACTGGCTGCGCCCGAGAGCCGATTGGGTGCTGCCCAGCTGGCCGGTCATCGCCCGAGGCGTCATGTCGATGGGCTCCAGAGTGGAGCACATGTGGCCGCCCGTGCCGATTCGCGCCTTCGCCCCCTATTGCGCCTGGTTCTTCGCCAACCGGTTGCTGCGCTGCGGGCTGCAGACGGACCTGCTCTGCGTGCGCGAAGACTTCCTGCCGACGCTCTGGCGGGCGATGGCGCAGGGAGGCTGACGCGATACGTCTGCGCCGGCGGATGTGTTTGCATCAGTCGTGCTAGTGGCTAGGTTGCCGTCGCCAAATTGGCCGCAGACCGGTGCTCGTTTGAAGACCACAGTTCCGCTTTCATGGATTTTCCCGCTCACCGTTTTCGGTATCGGCGCGGCGAGCATCAGATATTTTGATCTGATCTTCACCGCGGCGACCCGATGGCTTTTGCTCGCCGGCCTGGCGCTGTTTCTGTTGTCCCGCGCGAAGCTGTTTCTGTCCTTGCGGGTGAACCTTGCGCCGGTGGTGACGGTATGGATCGGATGGGTCGCCCTGACGGTCCTTTGGTCTGATGTGCCGGCGCTCTCCTTTCTCAAGGCGATCGCCTTGGCCGTGACCGTGTTGTCGCTGGTCAGCGGCGGCGTCTACTGGGCGCAATACGCCAAACCGGCCAATCCACTGACCTATTTGGCGCCGCTCACCGCCTTGGCTCTGTTTGCCGGCCTGTTCGGGCTGGGGACCTTTCGGCATATCAGTCAGGGCGTGCCGTTGTTCGAGGGCTTGTCGGAGAACGTCAACGCCTTCGCCATCATCCTCGCCGTGGGCCTCGCCTTTCCGCTCTACGCCGCCTATCGCGCCTCAAGGACGGCGGCATGGGGACAGCTGGGGGTCTGGCTTTGTGTCACGATCACGCTTCTGATCTTCCTGGTCATGACCCGATCTCGCGCGTCGATCGCCGCCGGCGGCTGCGTCCTTCTGTCGTTCGCGGTCGCCGCCGTGCCGCGAAGGATCCTGCTCGCGGGGGCTGCTTGCGCGGTGGTCGCCTTTAGCGTCATCGCACTGACGCCGGCGCTATCGACAAGGGTCGTCGGGCAGGCGTCGCATTTTCTCGACAAGGGCCATGACAATGACCCCTTTTTCACACGGCGCGACGTCTGGCGGATATCCTATGAACATGCTGTCGCCGGCGGCGTCATCGGATTGGGCCTCGGCGTAAGCGACGACACGCACGGCGAGGTCGACGCGGGCGGTTCGGCGACCGGTTACGGGCGCGAGAAGGGGAGTTCACAGCTGGCCATCGTCGAGGAGACAGGACTGATCGGCCTGGCGATCTACGTCTACCTGCTGTGGCGGTTGTTCAGCGTCCTGATCTCCCGCACGATCGCCGTGGCGAACCGCGACGCCCAGGTTGCGGCTACGCTGACGATCGGCGTCCTGGCGGGACTGGTCGTTCAGTCCCTGTTCGAGGCCTGGTGGACCTCGCCCGGGTCGTTCGGGTCGATGGTGTTCTGGTCGACGGCGGGCGTCGCCATCGGCATCCTGCGCCATTGGCGGCCCGTCGTCGAGCAACCCCTGGCTCGCGCGCCATCACGGGCCGATATGACCTTGGCGACCTCGCGATGACCCAATCGCCCCCGGCCCCCGACGACCGGTCGATGGACGTCGATGAGCTGGACCTCAGCCGGCTGTTGGCGGCCTTGCGGAGCGGCTGGCTGATCGTCCTGGGCTGCGCCGTCGCCGCGGTATTGATCCAGGCCGTCAGGCAGCATGGCGCCGCGCCGATCTATGGAGTCGAAATGGAGGTCGCCGCTACGTCGGCCTCGCCCGTCGTGGGCGATGCGCCGCCAGCCGACCAACCTCGCAGGCAGGGTTCGCGGCAGCCTGCCGCCACCCCCCTCGCCTTCACCCTCTACGTCGAGAGCCTGCACACGCGCGACGTGGCCGATGAACTGGCCAAGGATCCGGAGGTCATGAAGGGCTTGTTTCCCGGCAACGCCGTCCGGGGCGGCGCCGAGGTGCAGCAATACCTGCTCAACCAGCTCTCCGTGAACCAGGATCAACGGAGACATACCTTCGCGATCCTGCGCCTTCAGTCGACGCGGCCGGACGTGTCGGTGCGGCTGCTGGGTGCGCTGGACCGGCTTGCCGACGATCATGTGCGGCTCAATACGCTGGCAAGGGCGCGGCAGATGATCGCCGACCTGGACGCGCTTCCCAACGTCGGCGCCGATGCGGCGGCGGCGCAGGTCCGCGGCGAACAGCAGCGAATCGAAGCCGCCGCGCTTTCGACCGCGCCTTTCGCCGCGCAACGGCTTGGCGGCCCGGCGGTCCAGCCAAAGCCGCTCAACCGGCCGGTCAAATCGCTTGTCGCCGCGCTCATCCTCGGCGCGGCGATAGGCGCCGCGATCGCATTGTTGTTTGAACGGGCGACCCGGCGCCGCGCCCGCGGCGGCGCCCCGCAATGACCCTGGAGAGGCGACTGGCCGGCGGCGTTCGGGTCAACCTGATCGCGAATATCGCCACGTTTGGCGCGCAGGCCGCCATGATGGCCGTTCTGGCCAGGCTGCTGCACCCGTCGGAATATGGCGTGGTCGCCGCGGCGCTCATCATCGTCAAGCCCGTCCAACAGATCCTGTTCAACGGCCTGGAACAGTCGGCGGTGTTGCAGACCGAAATGCCGCCTCGCGCCACAACCACATTGTTCTGGATGTCGGCGGTCTTCGCGGTCGGGGGCGTCGCCATCCTGATGGTCATCGCCCAGCTTCTGCCGATACCGCATGATCTTCAAAACGCGACCATGGGGTTGAGCTTTGTACTGCTGGGTCCCGCGCTGGCCATCGCACCCAGGGTGATGCTCCGGCGGCAGATGGCCTTTGGCAAGTTGGCGATTGTCGAGACGGCCGCGACCGTCATTGGCTTTGGCGCGGTGAGCATCGGCTGCGCCTTGGCCGGGCTCGGCGCCATGAGCCTGGTCTATGGCTATGTCGGACAGACGCTGGTCCGCGCCGCGGGCTGTTTCGCCTACTGCCCCGGTTGTGTGGACGGATGGGTTTTCGACTTCCCCGCAGTGCGGCCGACCGTGTCGATGGGCGCGCGGATAACCAGCGTTTCACTCCTGGAAATCATCCAGGCTCAACTGCCCTCCAGCTTCATCGCCGCCTATTTTGGCGCGGCGCCGCTGGGACAGTTCAGCCAGTCGCTGTCGCTGATCGCGACGCCGATCCAGCTGATTTCGCAGTCGATGACAAAGGTGGCTTCCACAAGCTTCCGCATCGTCCGCAGCGACGTCGCCCAACTGCGCCAATCGTGCGGCTCGCTGATGGCGACAGCTTCAGCGATAACCGTGCCCATCTGCTTTGGAATGGCCGCGACGGCCGGCCCGTTGGTGCTCGTCGTCCTGGGCCCGCAATGGGCGCCCGCCAGCCGCATCGCGCCCTGGCTGGCCATTGGCGCGGCTTGCAGGGTGCTTGCCCATGTCCTGGCGGTGATGAACGAAGCGGCGTGGCGGCTGAACGAAAAATTCCTGATTCAGGTCGTCACCATCGTCGCCACGGTCGGCGCCTTTCTGTTTGCGGTCCATGGCGGCCTGAGGGAATGCGCCCAGGCCTATTCTTTCGCGAGCTTCGTCTATCTCGCGGGGCAGGCCATCCTGTCGGCCCGGATTCTGCGCACGGGCGCGGTGGAGATGATCGGCTGGATTGTTCCGGCCTGCGTTTGCAGCGCGCTGATCTACCTCGGCGTGCTGATCCTGAACACAGTTTGCGCCGTTTCGTCCCCCTATCTTCAGCTTGGACTGGACATGGCTTTCTGCGGCGCGATCCTGACTGGCCTGTACGCAATATGCTTCCCAAGACTGCGCCGTGATTTTCTGCTGCTGGCTGGGTTCGGGTAGCCTGGTCCCAGAGGCGCGCCGGTCCGTGACAAATTCTTAATCTGGCGCGGCTTCGCACTTCCGTTACTACGATGGCCGGGACTCGTTTTGAGGTGTCGGGATCATGATTTCACGTTTGGTTGCGGCTCTGCTGGCCGCCTCGTCGCTCAGCGTCGCCGCCGGCGGCGCCCATGCCGCCCTCCCGCGCTTTCCCCAGCCTTACGGCGACCAGATCGTGTTCGTCGCCGACGGCAATGTCTGGACCGTGGCGAAATCCGGCGGGACAGCCGTCCGACTGACCAGCGCGTCGGGTCAGGACATGATGCCCCGCGCGTCCCCTGACGGACGGTGGATCGCCTATACCGAGGCCAGCCGGGCGGGAACCGACATCTGGGTGATCCCGGCCGTGGGCGGTCCCGCGCGGCGGCTGACCTTCCACCCGACCACGGAAGCGGGCACCGGCGGGCGGCATGGCCCCGACAACATGGTGGTCACCTGGACCCCGGACTCCAAATCCGTCGTCTATCTGAGCAAGGGCGACCAGTGGAACAGCTGGGTCCAGTACATGTATAAGGTTCCGGTGGAGGGCGGCCTGCCGACACCGATGCCGATCGACAGCTCGGTGGGTCTGGCGACCTTCGGGCCAGATGGCCACACCATCGCCTACAACCGCATCTTCCGAAACTTCCGCACCTGGAAGCGCTACAACGGCGGCCTCGCCCAGCAGGTGTTCACCTACGACTTCGATACCCGGGCGCTGACCCAGATCACCAACTGGCCGGGCACCAATACCTCGCCCATGTGGTACGGGCGGAAGATCTACTACCTGTCCGACCAGGATGCGAACCGCCGGGCCAATATCTGGGTCTACGACCAGGACAGCAAACAGACCCGCGAAGTCACCCACTTCACCGACTACGACATCGACTTCCCAGCCCTTGGCGGCGACGCCATCGCCTTCCAGCAAGGCGGAAAGCTCTATCGCCTAGACCTGCCCGGCGAGACCTTGAGCGAAGTTCCCATCAGCGTGCCGGACGACAATCCGCGCACCCGCGTCCATGTCGACGCGGTCAATGACGAAATCCGCGACAGCGACCCGGCGGGCCAGACCGACTTCGCCCTGGCTCCGAACGGCAAGCGGACGCTGCTTTCCGCCCGCGGGGACATCTTCAGCGTGCCGACCGAATATGGCGCGACCCGCGACCTGACCATGACGCCGGGGATCGACGAGGATCATCCCGCCTGGTCGCCGGATGGGCGCACCATCGCCTACACCACCGACGTCGGCGGCGGCCAGCAGATCGCTGTGCGCCCGGCGGAAGGCGGCCCGGAAAAGGTGCTAACCTCGTTCGCCGAGGGCTATTTCTACGGCCCGATCTTTTCGCCCGACGGCAAGACCCTGGCGTTCAGCGACGGCAACCACAAGCTGTGGACCGTGCGCACCGACGGCGGGGCGCCGAAACTGGTCACCCAGGACAAGCAGAACGAAATCCACGACCAGGCCTTCTCTCCGGACGGGCGCTGGCTGGCCTTCAGCCTGTCGGCGTTCGACCGTCGGCGCGATCTCTATCTCTATGAGATTGCGACAGCCAAGCTGACGCGGCTCGGGAACGGCGGCGAGGTCGACTATGGCCCGGCGTGGTCGCCGGACGGCAAATACCTCTACTTCGTCTCCAACCGGCACGAGAACACTGTGCCGTCGGACATCGAGTTCGACTTCGAGGTGCTGAAGTCCAACGGGATCTACGCCATCCCCCTGGCGCGCGACACCGCCTCGCCCATGGCCCCGCGTTCCGACGAGGCCGACAGCGGGCCGGCGGACGAAGGCGCCAAACCTGCAAAACCCGGCGAGGACAAGGGCAAACCGCCGGCCAAGGACCAGAGCGGCAAGGGCGAAGCGGCGCCCGACTACACCCACGCCATCGCCCCGATCCGGATCGACCTGGACGGCATGATGGCCCGCGCCGTAGCCCTGCCGATCGACGGGGCCAACATCGCCCAGATGGACGCCCGCGACGACCGGATCTACTACCTGACCCAGCCGATCAACCTGATCGACGGCTCGCTCAAGGGCGAGTCATCGGCCCTGCACTTCTACGACTTCAAGAAGCGCAAGGACTCGGTGGTGACCGAGGACGTGGACGCCTACTCCCTGTCGCTGGACGGCGAGAAGGTGCTGATCAGGCACGACAAGGACTATACCGTCCTTGACGCCAAGGCCGACGCGGCCAAGGACAGCGACAGCAAGAAGAAGCTCGATCTCGGCCACATGCGGGTCATGGTCGATCCGCCCGCCGAGTGGGCCGAGATGTATGAGAACGCCTGGCGGCTTGAGCGGGACCTGTTCTTCTCGCCGGTCATGAACGGCCAGGACTGGAAGGCGATCCACGACAACTACGCCAAGCTCGTGCCCCAGCTCGGCTCGCGCGAGGACCTGAACTATCTGATCGGCCAAATGATTAGCGAAATCAGCAACTCCCACACCTATGTGGGCGGCGGCGATGACGGCGACTCGACGCCCAGGGTTCACCCGTCGCTGCTGGGCGTCGATTGGGCATTGGATCAGGCGTCCGGCCGCTATCGCTTCGCCACCATCTACCCGGGAGACAATACACGCGACGATTACCGCAGCCCGCTGGCCCAACCCGGCCTTGAGGTGAAGGCCGGCGACTATCTGCTGGCGGTGAACGGCGTCCAACTGCGCGCGCCGACCAATCCCGACAGCCTGCTGCAGCTGGCGGATCCCGACACCACCGTCGACCTGACCGTCGCCGATACGCCGACCGGCGCGCCCCGCCACGTGGTCGTCAAGCCGGTCGGGCAGGAGATCAGCCTGCGCGAAGCGGCCTGGATCGCCCACAACAAAGCGACCGTGGACAAGTTGTCCGGCGGCAGGATCGGCTATGTCTACATGTCGGACATGGACCAGCTGGGGCTGCAGCAGTTCATTCGCCAGTTCTATGGCCAGCTGGACAAGCAGGCGCTGATCATGGACGACCGCTGGAACGGCGGCGGCTTCATCGCCCCCTATGCGCTGGAGCGCCTGCGCCGGGTGCTGGTCACGCTCGACACCAACCGCGAAAAGGGCATTTCGACCGAACCGTCGGAAGTGCTCAACGGGCCGAAAGTCGCGCTGCTGAACCACTGGTCGGCGTCGGACGGCGACATTTTCCCCTTCCTGTTCAAGCACTACAATCTGGGCCAGCTGGTCGGCACGCGGTCCTGGGGCGGCGTGCGCGGCATCCGCGGCAACTGGCGGATGATGGACGGCGGCTACATCACCATCCCCGAGGAGGCGATGTACACGCCTGACAGTGTCTGGGCAGTGGAAAACCACGGAGTCGATCCGGACGTGGAGGTGGAGAATATGCCCGCCGACCTGCTCGCCGGCCACGACGCCCAGCTGGAAACGGCGGTCGGCATGCTGATGAAGCAGATCGCCGGCAAGCCCGCCGGCCTGCCGCCCCCGCCGCCGCTCGTGCCGGCCTATCCGCCCAGCGGCATAGTGCAACCGCAGCCGTGAACCGGACGGCGCAGCTGAACTGAGACGGCGGCGGGTGAGGCGGTGATCGCAGCGCCCGCGTCGTCGAACATCCAGCGATAGCCAATCAGCGTGGCGCGGTCGTGGCCGTCGGGCGAGCTCTAAAATATATTACGAATATTGGATTGCGATGGTTTGCATTTAAACTATACATAATATCCAAACTCACTGGATAATATTGGATTTCGCCAATATGCAAAATTGTGGTTAAGAATTGCCCTCACCCACACAATGAAGCGCTACTCATTTTGGTGTAATCGTCTGTTAAAGGCCTCGGTCTACAGTAACCCCGCGATTGGGGGATCTGATGGATCGGGACGTGCTTCTCCACGGGGTGGATGCAGCCTGGATTGGCATTGACGGTCTGCCTCTTCCCTTTGCCCTGCTCGACCACGGCGGACGTGTCCTGCGCGCCAACGTCGCGCTCGGCCGGCTGCTGAGCAGCAACCCCGCAAGCCTCGCCGGCCAGTCCCTGCTCGAGCAGCTGAACAAGATCGCCATCAACGCTGAAGACGACGCGGCCGGAACGACGTTCCACCTGCGGCGCGGTGGCGGTGACTTATGGCTGCGCCTGGCCTTCACCGACCTGGACGGCCAGCCGCTGGCCCATCTGGTCGACGTCACCGCCGAGCGCGCGCTGAGCCGGCTTGGCGACAAAGCGGCGGCCAACGCGTCGCGGCTCAAGCTGGCGCTCAAGGACGCCCAAGCCGGCGTCTATGAATACAACTATTTGACGCGGACCCTCTGGGTATCGCCCGAGTTTCGAGGCCTCACCGGACGCGACACGCTCGACGACTTCGACGCACAGAGCCCCTTCAGCCTTTATCACAAGGACGATCGCCCCCTTGTGGCCGACCTGCATCGCCGGGCCAGCCGCCACGCCCACGTTGCGCCGGTGGATGTGCGGCTGAGTCGCTCAGGCGCCGATCGCTGGGTCAGGCTCAGCCTCGAAGTGGAAAAGGACGACGCCGGTCAGCCGACCCGAGCCACGGGCCTGATGCGCGATATCAGCGCTCAAAAGCGCCAGGAGCTGGCGCTGATCGAAGCCTGCCGCATAGCGGAGGTGGCGACCGCGGCAAGATCTGACTTCCTGGCCTCGGTCAGCCATGAGATCCGCACGCCGATGAACGGCATTGTCGGGGTGCTCAATCTGCTCAAGCGCGAGCAGCTCACGGACCAGGGCCACAGCCTGTTGGGCGAGGCGATCAACTGCAGCGACATGCTGGCCCAGCTGATCAACGACGTGCTGGACTTCAGCAAGATTGAAGCCGGCAAGCTGGAGTTGTCGCCGACGGCCGCCGATCCCTTGGTAGTCGTCGAGGCCGTGACCAATCTGATGCGGGGTCAGGCGGAGGCCAAGGGCCTCTATCTGCGGCTGACCGCCCAGGACAGCGTCGGACATGTATCGATCGACTCGGTCCGCCTGCGCCAATGTCTGTTCAATCTGATCGGCAACGCGGTCAAGTTTACCGAGCGCGGCGGGGTGGAGGTGCGCCTCACCGCGACGGGCGACGGCGCCCAACGCAGGTTGCGGTGCGAAATCGCCGACACCGGCATCGGCGTGCCGGAGGAGGCCCGCGCGACCCTGTTCGACCGGTTCCAACAGGCGGATCGCGACATTACCCGCCGGTTCGGCGGCACCGGCCTCGGCCTGGCGATATCCAGCAGCCTGGTGCGGATGATGGGCGGCGAACTGGATTTCCACAGCCGGCCTGGCCAGGGTTCGACCTTCTGGTTCGAGATCGCCGCGCCCCAGGTCGCCGCGGCCGTCTCAATGGACGAGGATCCACTCGCCGGGGCGCCACTATCAGGCTTGTTGATTCTGGTGGTGGACGACAATCGCATTAATCGGCTGGTGGCGGTGAAGTCCGTGGAGGCCATGGGCGCTGAGGCCGAGGCGGTCGACTGCGGCGCCGCGGCCATCGAGGCGGTGGACCGAACCAACTTCGATCTGGTGTTGATGGACATCAACATGCCGGAGATGGACGGCATGGAGGCGACGCGGCGGATCAGAGCCTTGGAGTCTCAGGCTGCGGCGACACCGGTGATCGCCCTCACCGCCGATGTGATGAGCCATCAACGCCAAGCCTATCGGATGGCCGGCATGGACGGCGTGGTGGCCAAGCCCTTTTCGCCGGTTCAGCTGCTAAGTGAGATCGGCAGGATCGCCGAAGGGGCGGACGAGGGCTTCGCGGCGACAGCCTAGTGTCAACGCGTCAGCCCTGGACGCTGGCGGCGAAGCAGTCCCGGGAAAACAGCGCCTCGGTGAGGTCGATCGCCCGCGAACTGCCATTGTCCAATGACAGCGGTCGTACATCGGCCTTGCTAAATTGAGCGAACCAAAGCTTGGCGCCGCGGAAGCTGGCGCCGCGCAAGTCCGCGCCGGTGAAATCAGCTTCGCGCAGGTCGGCGCCTTCGAAATTGGCGCCCTGCAGCTTGGCTCCGGCGAAGTTCACGCCGATCGCGCACACGCTCCGGGCCGACAGGGCGGTCAGTTGCCGGTTCACAAAGGCGCCGGCGAGCGGTCTGAGGTCTTCCCCATCCAGATTGGCCGCGTGATCCTGTTCGCCATCCGTCTCGACCCAACGGGCCGCGGACGAAATCCGATTGAGCAGCTCGGCCGCTCTCTCCAAGGCCGCCGGGCTCGGGTCAACCACCGATTTGGCCAGGGCGCCTGGGTCGAACCGGGCCTGCTTCAAGTCCACGCCGATCAGGACAGCGCCATCGAAGTTGGCGCCGGAGAGGTTCGCGCCTGCGAAATCGGCGTTGTGCAACAAGGCGCCCGAGAAGTTCGCGCCCTTCAGTTTGGAATTGGCGAGCTTGACGCCCTTCATCGAACAGTTGGTGAAGTCCACTGAAAAGCTCACGTCTTCGAGGGTGGCGCTGAGACCGGACTTACCCACCGATCGGAACCCTTCAGGGACATCGACCTGAACCAACCGGCCCTCGCGAAGGTCGGCGTCATTGAGAACGGCGCCTGACAGGTTGGCCTGGCGCAGGCTGGCGCCGCGGATGTCCGCTCGCGAAAGGTCGGCCTCGCGCATATCGGCGCCGCGCAGGTCGGCGCAGTAAAGCGAGGCGCGCTGCAGATTCGCCGAGATCAGCCGGGCGCGCTGCAGGTTCGCGCCCCGAAATTCCACGTCGCTAAGCAGACGCCGGCTGAAATCCAGCCCCGGCGCTTGCAGAAACGGGATCACCGCCCGCCGCCCCCCGGGTTCACGGCGGGTAAACCGCTCGTGCCCATCGAGCACGCGGTTAAGCAGATCCTGGTTCAGGCGAGGCAGGCTTCCCTGCATTTTTAGCGCCTGCAACGCGGTTGTCGACATCGGGATTCCTTCGACGCCCGAACGAGGCGATGACGGTCCAAAGGGATTGTGAATACACTACGGGCGCAGTGGTAAAATTCCGCTAAAAGCGAAATGACGTCGCAATGGACTGTCAGATCATCGCGAACGCAGCCTGCCGGAGCACAGCTTTGCAGCCTGCGGTCCGTCACAAACACTGTAGTAGGCTCCGGCGCTCAAGAGGATCGATCGGTGATGAGTTGCCGCCGTGAACCGATCGACGAGAACAACCTTGGGGACAGGCGCCGTCGGCGTTGAGTCGCCAAACTGTTTGGCGATGTCGCCAGAGGCGTTCCAGAGCATCTGGCTGTTCTGGTTCATGGGGGTATGCAGCGTCTGGTCGGTGTCGTGGTAGCCGACGCGCAACGCCCTTGTCAGAGACGGGTCGGCCACGAACTGCAGGGCTGAGTCCACATTGTCCGCCTTAACAAGGACGTCCATTGCGATTCAGCTCTCGGGACCCGGCAGAACAATACCCGAATAAACCAGCCCGTCCTCGATCCGATAATGCCCCTTGATGGCGCCTAGGGTGCGCAGCGCCTCTGGCAGGGCTCGCTGGGTCGAGACAAGAAATGTCGCTTCACCCAGCTGAATTTCGACGTCGTGGAAGTCTCGCAACGCGCCCGGCATATGGGACTGGCTTTTGAAAAAAGCCTCCTTGGCGCTGAAGATCACCGTGGCGGCCAGCCGCCGCCGCGCCCCATCCATCGCCTGCAGTCGACCCATTTCATCGCCCGTGCAGATGCGGGGCTCCAGCCCCTCGCCCACCCGCCCGGCGACTTCAGCATCGATGCCGATGCCGGAGCACAGGCGCGCCAGCGCGACGGCGGCCGCGCAGTGGCCGTCGGTGTGGGTGATGCTGCCATGACAGCCCGCCGGCCAGGCGGGGCGACGATCCGGGTCGCGCAGCAAAGGCGACGGCGGGTATCCCAGGTCGGCCAGCGCCCGCCGCGCACACACCCGGCCCGCCGCAAACTCCTCGACCCGCGATGGCGCGGCGTTGCGGACGATCGCGCTTTCTTCCGCAAACAGGCCCGGCGAATGGACGAAGCGGCTGGTCTCATAGACGGCGACATCCTCGGACAACAGGCCGCGCCACCGGCTCGAGGCCTTGATGTCGATCTCGCTCATGCGCCGGCGGGATCGGGCGGCGGAAGCGCGTCGAGCCACGCCTGGATTTGACGGCCGGTCGCGGCGACATGCGGCTCGCGAACGAGCTCGAAATGATCGGCGTCGACCGCCACGTGCTCCAGTCCCCTCAAGGCGAGGGTGGCCCAGCCGTCAAGCGTCTGCGGGCTGGACACATAGGCCCCGCGCAGGCCGTGAAGAATCCGGATCGGCAGGTCCAACGGCCGCGGATCGAACCGGCTCGCAAGCCGCGCCAGCATGCGATTCACCTGCTCGATCTGGCCGAACTGGGAGCTGAGCGGGGTGACGCCGGCCAGCAGGGCCATCTCGAACCGTCGCCGCAGGCGCTCATGGGCAGTCAAGGCGGGCGTCGAGGCGTTCGGCGTCGCTGGCGCGACGACGCGCCGGTCCGGCGGGGCGATCGGGTCAATCAGCAGCAGCGTCTCGACCCGTTCGCCTTCCGCTTCCAGGCGAGCGGCCATCTCGAAGACGATGAGGCATCCCGCGCTATAGGCGCCCAGGCGATAGGGCCCCTTCGGCTGCACCGACCGAAGCGCCGCCAGATAGGCCGCACCGAGGCCCGTCGCCCAAGCGTCGACTGCCCCTGATCCCCCTGCGTCGATCCCATAGAGGGGCTGCGCCGGAGCCAGACGCCGGGCGACGGCGTGGAGAAACATCACCTGTCCGCCACTGCCGTGAACCAGAAAGAGCGGCCCAAGGCCGGCGCCGGCCTGAATGCAAACCGCGCGCGGCGGCGTCGATGGACCGCCGGCCGGCGGCGCATCGCTTGCCTGCTCCCGCACCACCTGATCCAGCAGGCGCGCCAGGAGATCGGCCTGATCGTCCGACAGCTCTGTCAGGTCGCGGGTGAAATCCATCGCGATGCGCTAGTCCGCCCCGCCGGCGCCGAGCAGCGCCCTGACGTCCGCGGGAGCCAAGGCCTGCACCCGTTGGATCAGGCGCAGCAGCCGCGCCTCTTCCGATCCGGCGTCCGCTTCGGTGGTCACTGGCGAGGGGTCCGGCCGACCACCGAACACGGCGTGCAGCAGGCGATGCGAGTGCGTAAGGCACAGCAGCCGACACACCGCCTCGGCGTCCACCTGCCCGACCTGGCAGAGGCCGATCCCGCAGTCCGGCGCCGTCAACTCGAGAACCTGGGTCATCAGGCCGGCCTCAAGACTGGCGAGGTGAAGCCCGCGGTCGCCGTAGACCGGTTCTATGGCCCGCATCTCGGCGACCAGGAACAGCACGAAGGCGGCCTCGTCGAAGATGGGCGCGTTCTGAAGATAGCTGAACGCCGACCGGCTCAGCGGCGCCCCGAGCGGCAGCGGCCGCAAGGCGTGGTCGGTGGGATCATAGTAGTGGGCGCCCGCCGCCAAGCCTTCGACGCGGCCTTGCCTGGCATAGAGATAGGTCTGTACCGGATAGAGGCCGCTGGCGGAGCCATAGGTGAAGCGTCCGCTGTCCAGGTTCTTCCGCAGCCCTTCAAGGAGGCTGCCCAGGTCGATCGCCGGGATGGGCCGCAGTGAAAAGCGACGCACGCTGCGGCGGGCCTTCAACAGGGCCTGCAACAGCGCCGGCGGCGCGCTCGCCCCCGGCAAGGGGAACGCGGCGGCGTTTTGAAAAGACCGTCGCGCCAGCCCTTCTCGCTTGAACGCCTCTCGCTGGTCTGGATCTAGCGGACCAGGCGACCGCGCCGCCGGCGGTGACGACGCCGCAAGCCAGGCCGCATACTCCGCGGCCAACCAGCGGATGGTGGGCGTGCGATAGAAGGCGTCGACGCTGGGCCGGAAGCCCAGTTCGCCATCGATGGCGTTGACGATGCGGATCATGTCGATCGAGGTCAGGCCAAGATCGAGCAGGCTTGAATCGGCTGAGGGGATCCGGGTCCGGCAGGTCCGCCGGACCAGGCGCGCAATCTGTTCGGCTTGCGGTCCTTCGAAGGCAGGCGATGGTCGGTCTGGCTCCGACGCGTCGGCCAGCAAGGCCAGGGCCTCCCGGTCAACCTTGCCATTGGACGTCAACGGCAGGTCGGCCAGCAGGGTGATGGCGGATGGCTGCATGTAGTCGGGCAGGCATTGGCCGAGATAGGCGGCGATATCGCCGGCGGACAGCAGCGGGCCTTCTGGGGACCTGACGACAAAGGCCGCCAGCGCCGCGCCCGCGGTTCCCGCGCCAATGGCGACAACCGCCGCGCCCCTGACGCCGGGATGGCGGCCGAGCACGGTCTCGATTTCACCCAGCTCGACGCGAAATCCGCGCAGCTTGACCTGATTGTCCTTGCGCCCGAGGAACTCGATCGAACCATCCGGAAGATAGCGGCCATAGTCGCCCGTCCGATAGAGGCGCTCTCCGGTTTCGACCTCGGCGACAAAGGCGGCAGCGGTCTTCTCGGGGTCTCCCCAATAGCCCTTGGCCAGCCCGAGGCCGCCGATGTGCAGTTCTCCAGACGCCCAGGTCGGGCGAGCGGTCGAGCCTGGCCCGAGCACTCGGAAACTCTGATTGCGCAATGGCTTGCCATAGGGAATGGGGCCGAGCGCCTCATCGCGATCGTCGATCTCATGGAAGATCGACCAGATCGAAGCCTCCGTCGCCCCCCCGAGGCTGACGACCCTGGCGCCCGGCGCCAATCGCTTCACTGCGCCCGGCAGCGAAGCGGCAATCCAGTCCCCGCTCAGCAGCGCAAGCCGCAGATCGGGCAACCTCAAGTCCGGTCGCGACCGGGTATAGTCCACCAGCAGATCCATGAACGCCGGCGCGGAATTCCACAGGCTTACCCGGTGGTCGGCGATCAGCTGAGCCCAGTGCGCGGGGTCGCGGAGGCCGGACTGCGCCGGCATGACGATGGCTCCGCCAGCCGCCAGCACCCCGAAGATGTCGTAGACGGACAGATCGAAGGTCAGCGCCGAAAGCGCCAGCACCCGGTCCGCGGCGGTGACGGCGAACCGCGCGTTGATGTCGGTGATTGTGTTGACGGCCCCGCTGTGATCGATGGCGACGCCCTTCGGCGCGCCCGCCGATCCGGAAGTGTAGATCACATAGGCCAGATCCGACATCTGCTGGACCGGCTCCAGGGGCGCCAGTGATTGAGGCCGGTCCTCGTCGTCAACGATCAGCACCGCCAGATCGCCCGGCCAAACCAGCGTGTCGGCAAGGGGCGCCTCAGTCAGCGCGATGCGAACCTCGCCGTCCGTCAGCAACTGGCGCAGCCGGGCCGCGGGCGTTTGCGGATCGATCGGCAGATAGGCGGCGCCGGACTCCAGCACCGCCAACACCCCGGC
>Ga0302317_10000762_pt1 | contig 25589 bp, 21 predicted proteins | sample III_Palsa_N3_3_FD_200450 | JGI IMG/M metagenome (GOLD analysis project Ga0302317, IMG submission 200450) | Peat permafrost microbial communities from Stordalen Mire near Abisko, Sweden - III_Palsa_N3_3 | ecosystem: Environmental > Terrestrial > Soil > Palsa > Peat permafrost | place: Sweden...
GCTGATGGCGCTGTCGAACAAGACCGGCGCCATCGTGCTGACCACCGGCAACAAGAGCGAGATGGCCACCGGCTACTGCACGCTGTACGGCGACATGGCAGGCGGCTTCGCGGTGATCAAGGACGTCGCCAAGACGCTGGTCTACAGGCTCGCCGAGTGGAAGAACCGCCAGCCCACGGTGCGCGCGGACGGCAGCGTCGGCCCGGTGATCCCGGAGCGCATCATCACGCGCCCGCCGTCGGCCGAACTGAGGCCCGACCAGACGGACCAGGACAGCCTGCCGCCCTACGATGTGCTCGACGCGATCCTCGCGGCCTACATGGAGGAAAACGTCGCGATCGACGACATCGTCGCCGCGGGCTTCGAACGCACCGATGTGGAGCGCGTCACGCGACTGATCAAGATCAACGAATACAAGCGCCGGCAATCGCCGGTGGGCATCCGCATCACGCACCGGGGCTTCGGACGCGACTGGCGATACCCCATCACGTCGCGCTTCCGTGCTTAAATCGATTCATCGTATCTTCACGTCCTTGTAACTCCGGAGCTCGCCATGAAACAGATCACCGCCATCATCAAGCCGTTCAAGCTCGAAGAAGTGCGCGAGGCGCTCGGCGAGGTCGGCGTCTCCGGCCTGACGGTGACCGAGGTCAAGGGCTTCGGCCGCCAGAAGGGCCACACGGAGCTGTACCGCGGCGCCGAGTACGTGGTCGACTTCCTGCCCAAGGTGAAGGTCGAGGTCGTCGTCAAGGACTCGGACGTCGAGCGTTCGATCGAGGCGATCGTCAAGGCTGCCAAGACGGGCAAGATCGGCGACGGCAAGATTTTCGTCACCGCTGTCGAACAGGTGGTGCGGATTCGCACGGGCGAGACGGACGAGGCCGCCGTCTGATGTCGTCGCGCCGCGCTGCGGCGCGCCTCAGATCGGCGTGAAGTCCTTGGCGGCAGGGCTCGCCGCGGCCTCGTCGCGCAGCGTCTGCAACAGGCGCTGCGGATCGGTGTCGACACGCAGCCGGTTCACCTGCGCCGCATCGACGAAGCCGGCGTCGCGCGTGTGCGCGAGCAGCTCCAGCAGCGGGCCGTAGAAGCCGGCGGTGTCCAGCAGCCCGATCGGGCGCGCGTGATAGCCGAGCTGCTGCCACGTCCACGCCTCGAACAATTCCTCCAGCGTGCCCAGGCCGCCCGGCAGCGCCACGAAGGCGTCGGCGGCCTGCGCCATCTGCAGCTTGCGCTCGTGCATCGTGTCGACGACGCGCAGCTCCTGGATGCCGCGATGCCCGAGTTCGCGCGCGACGAGCCGGCGCGGGATGATGCCCAGCACCTGGCCGCCGGCCGCCAGCGTGGCGTCCGCCACCTGTCCCATCAGGCCGGCATGGCCGCCGCCGTAGACGAGGCGATGGCCGGCCTGGCCGAGGGCGGTGCCGAGCGAGCGGGCGGCCTCGGCGTAGCGCGGATCGTTGCCGCTGCGCGAGCCGCAATAGACACAAAGGGAGAACATGGGACGATTGTCGCGCTTGGCCGTGGCACGCGCGCGACAGGGCCGTTCAGAGCACGCGTTGAGGCGCGGGCCGGACGAAGACGATCGCCGTGTCGCAGAGCGCGTCGTGCCAGAACTGGCGGCGTGGGTGGAGGAACGAGCTCAGGGCATAGAGGACGATCCAGGCCAGCGGCAGGCCGAAGTACCACGCGAAGGACTTAGGCAGGCCCAGCGCGTAGAAAAGCGCGAATGGCGGTACGAACCAGAGCCATGCCGCGAGATAGCGCGCGAGCGCTCGCTTGGGCGACAACGGGCCGCCGTCTTCGGTGGCGACTCGCAGATGCCACGTCTTCAGCGCCAGGGTCTGGCCGCCACGCGTCCAGAAGTGGATGAAGTACGCGCCTAGAACCAGGAACGACAGCACCATCATCGGTGAATGCGACCGTCCTGCCAGGTCCTGCTTGGTGAACGCGAAATAGATCATGTTCAACGTGAACAGTACGCCGAACAACAACACGCCTTCGTAGAGAAACGCCGCCATGCGGGTCAGCAGCGGCGGCGCCTTCGGCCGCGCGCCCATGCTCGCGTCGGCCGTGGCCGGTTCGCTCATCGGTGGACGGGCGCCGCCGCCGAAGCGGCCGAGCCGGCCGCCGCGACGGTGGTGTGCTTGGGCAGCAGCGTCGTGCGGTCGACCGCGTTGGGGCCGGCCGCGATCTTGGGTGCGCCGTCGTGCTGGTGCGCGGGCGGGGTGGCCTTGCGCGTGAGCAACGTGGTGGTGACGCCCACGGGCTTGGTCGCGACGACCGGCGCGGAGCCGGCGGTGCCGCGCACCGGCGCGGCGGCGCCGATGACGTTGTTCTTGGGCTGCACGGTGTCCAGCGCCGACGGTGCGTGGCGGCGCACGATGGCGACATTGGCGGACGCGGCGCTCGCGCGCGATGCGACGCGCTTGGCGGCCAGCTCGCGCTTCTTTTCCTCGGGCAGCGCCTGGTAGGCCTTCCAGCGCGCCTCGCGCTCTTCCTTGGACAGGCTGCTCGCCTCCTGGAAATTCCTGCGTGCCTGCGTGCGCTCGGCCACGGACATGTGCGCCCATTCGCCCATGCGCTGGTTGGCGCGCTGCTGCTCGTCGGGCTTCATCTTCGGATAGCGCCCGGCGACGTCGATCCAGCGTTCCTTGCTGCGGGCGTCGAGGCCATTCCAGTCGCTCGCCAGCGGGGCCAGCACCTTGCGATGGGCTGCGCTCAGTTCCGTCCAGACCGGGCCGCCGGCCTCGGGCTTGGCGGCCGGCGTGGCCAGGGGCGTGGTCGACGGGCCGGCGTACTCGGCCTGGGCGGCGGTCGCTGCAGACGCCAGAAAGCCCGCAGCCGCGACGAGGGTCGCGGCGGCGAGCGATTCAAGGAGGCGAGGCAGACGGGAACGCGACAAGAAGCCCTCCGTCATTCCCGAACGGTCTTGAGGTACTCCGCAAAACCAGGATCCGTGTAGGCGGCCGGGGGCAGGTCGTCCGCCAGCAGCGCGGCGTCGACCTCGGCCACGGCGGCGATCTGCGCCTTCTCGTGCACGTGCGCGATGCCGGCCAGGCCCAGCACCAGCAACGCCAGCGGGGCGGCCGAGCCGAGCTTGAACCACCAGCCGAGCGGGTTGGCCAGCACGGCGGTGCGGCCGCGGCCGACGACCACCGGGGCGGCCGCCGTCTGCACCTGGCGCGCGGCCTGGGCGCGCACCAGCGCCTGCTCGCGGGCGAAGCGCAGGCGCTCGCTGATGTCGGGCGCCGTAGCCTGGGCACGCTCGCCAAGCATCGAAGCGACGCGCACGCCGAAGCGCGCCTCCAGGCCGTCGCGATCCGGCACGGGAGAGAAGGTCTGATTCGTGTTCTTGGTCATGGTGCGATTCCCTTGGCTTTCAACGCCTTGGCCAGCGCGTGGACGGCGCGGGAGCAGTGCGTCTTGACGCTACCTTCCGAGCATCCCATCACGGATGCCGTCTCTGCAACGTCCAGTTCCTCCCAGTAACGCAGCAGGAAGGCTTCGCGTTGACGCGCGGGAAGCTCACCGACCTCTCGTTCAATCAGCTGAAGGATTTGATCCCGCGATACGGAATCAGATGCACTTTCGGTGCCAATGTTCCCTTCGATGCCATCGAGCATCTCGAGAATGTCGAATTCGCCGTCGTCGTCGCCCGGGCCGCTGAATTCCGAGAAGTTGTGCACGACCGCGTTGCGCACCTTCTGGCGCCGGAACCAGTCCATCGTCGCGTTGGACAGGATGCGCTGGAACAGCAGCGGCAACTCGGCCGCGGGCCGGTCGATGTACTTCTCGGCCAGACGGATCATCGAATCCTGCACGATGTCCAGAGCGGAGTCGTCGTCGCGCACGGCGAAGGCCGTGCGCTTGAACGCGCGTTTCTCGACGCTCTTGAGGAAGTCTGAAAGTTCTTTGTCGGTGGCCAAGGTGGGGCAGAAGCGGCGGCGCGCCCTGTCTGGTGACGCGGCGGGATTATGTCATCGCGCCACAGTCGGGCAATGCGTGTTCACCGACGCGGGCCCGCGTCGCCGTGGGTTTCGGGCGACGAACTCGGCGGTTCGGCACGCATTGGGTGCAAAAGCCGAGCAAAACCGCGGCGTTGGGTGCAATAATGGTGCTTCGCACAAATGCGAGCTGGTCTGAAGGCCGACCCGAACGCGGGCACCGGCATGTTTCGATCGTATGGTTCTGAATCCGCCTCACGAGGGCGAGAAGAGGAGCACCAATGGTTTTTCGTCAGAGAAATTCACAGAGGTTCCAAATGGATATGTCCCCTGCCGCGGACGTGAAGCGCCCTGCTTCCGTGAGTCCGCCGGGTGCTGCGCACCCCAACACTCCCCACCCCAATTCCGCCCAGGATCCGAACGGATCCGAGATCCTCGTGCGTTGCCTGCAGGCCGAGAAGGTCAAGTACGTCTGGGGCTACCCCGGCGGCGCGGTGCTCTACATCTACGACGCCCTGTACAAGCAGGAGTCCATCCAGCACGTGCTGGTGCGCCACGAGCAGGGCGCGGTGCACGCCGCCGACGGCTACGCGCGCGCCACGGGCGAGGTCGGCGTCGCGCTGGTCACCTCGGGGCCGGGCGTCACGAATGCCGTCACGGGCATCGCCACGGCCTACATGGACTCGATCCCGATGGTGATCATCACCGGGCAGGTGCCCACGCCGGTGATCGGCCTGGACGCCTTCCAGGAATGCGACACCGTCGGCATCACGCGGCCGATCGTCAAGCACAACTTCCTCGTCAAGGACGTGCGCGAGCTCGCCTCGACGCTGAAGAAGGCCTTCCACATCGCCCGCACCGGCCGGCCCGGCCCGGTGGTGGTCGACATCCCGAAGGACGTCTCGCAGCACACGACGCCGTTCGTGTATCCCGACCACGTCGAGATGCGCTCGTACAACCCGGTCAAGAAGGGCCACGGCGGCCAGATCCGCAAGGCCGTGCAGCTGCTGCTGCAGGCCAAGCGCCCTTACATCTATTCCGGCGGCGGCGTGGTGCTGGGCAACGCGTCGCCCGAGCTGCGCGAGCTGGCCGACATGCTGGGCGTGCCTGTCACCAACACGCTGATGGGCCTGGGCGCGATGCCCGCGCTCGACCCGAAGTTCCTCGGCATGCTTGGGATGCACGGCACCTACGAAGCCAACATGGCGATGCAGCACTGCGACGTGCTGCTGGCCATCGGCGCGCGCTTCGACGACCGCGTGATCGGCAACCCGTCGCACTTCGCGTCGGTCGAGCGCAAGATCGTCCACATCGACATCGATCCGTCGTCGATCTCCAAGCGCGTCAAGGTCGACATCCCCATCGTCGGCGACGTCAAGGACGTGCTGCAGGAGCTGATCTCGCAGTTGCGCGACGCCCAGCAGCGGCCCGACCCGGGCGTGCTGGCGCAGTGGTGGAGCACGATCAACGAGTGGCGCCGCAAGGACTGCCTCGCGTACAAGAAGGGCACCGACGTCATCAAGCCTCAGGCGGTCATCGAATCGCTGTGGGAGATGACCAAGGACAAGGACGTCTACATCACGTCCGACGTCGGCCAGCACCAGATGTGGGCTGCGCAGTACTTCCGCTTCGCGCAGCCGCGCCGCTGGATCAACTCCGGCGGCCTGGGCACGATGGGCGTGGGCCTGCCCTACGCGATGGGCATCAAGCTGGCCAAGCCGGACGCGGACGTGTTCTGCATCACCGGCGAGGGCTCGATCCAGATGTGCATCCAGGAGCTGTCGACCTGCCTGCAGTACAAGACGCCGGTCAAGATCATCTCGCTGAACAACCGCTACCTCGGCATGGTGCGCCAGTGGCAGCAGCTCGACTACCAGGGCCGCTACTCGCACAGCTACATGGACGCACTGCCCGACTTCGTCAAGCTCGCCGAGGCCTACGGCCACGTCGGCATCCGCGTGACGCGGCCGCAGGACGTCGACGCGGCGCTGCGCGAGGCGATCGCGCTGAAGGATCGCACCGTGTTCCTCGACATCCAGACGGACCAGACCGAGAACGTCTGGCCGATGGTCAAGACGGGCAAGGGCATCAGCGAGATGCTGCTGGGTTCGGAAGACCTCTGACGGACGTCAGGCCAAAGCTTCACGCACGGCCGCGGGTTACCGCCCCGGCCGGAGCCTGCGGCGAGTAGCCGGCGTCCGGGTCGCTCCGGAACATTTCGTTCACTGATTTTTCGATGCTGCGTGGCAGCCCGGCGGTTACCGCTTCCGGGATGGGCACCGCGGCGAAGGAATCCGACATGAAACACATCATTGCGGTGCTGCTCGAGAACGAGCCTGGCGCACTGTCCCGCGTCGTCGCGCTGTTCTCGGCGCGCGGCTACAACATCGAGAGCCTGACGGTGGCGACGACGGAGGACTCCTCGCTGTCGCGCATGACCATCGTCACGACCGGCTCCGACGAGGTGATCGAGCAGATCACCAAGCACCTGAACCGCCTCATCGACGTGGTCAAGGTGGTCGACCTCACCGAAGGCCAGTTCACCGAACGCGAGCTGATGCTCATCAAGGTGCGCGCCGTCGGCAAGGAACGCGAGGAGATGAAGCGCATGGCCGACATCTTCCGTGGCCACATCGTCGACGTCACCGAGAAGAGCTACACGATCGAGCTGACGGGCGACACGTCCAAGCTCGACGCCTTCATCGTGGCGATCGACCGCACCGCCATCCTCGAAACCGTCCGCACCGGCACCAGCGGCATCGGCCGCGGCGAACGCATCCTGCGCGCCTAGTCATGACCACCCCCGTTCGCTCCGCTCACCGCCCCCCGAGGGGGCTGGGCGGCTGCGCTCCGGAGCGGCCGCGCGCTTGCCGCCCGGGCGCTCCGATCCATCAAATCATTTTCCAGACGAAAGAAGAGAGCACATCATGAAGGTCTACTACGACAAGGACACCGATCTTTCCCTCATCAAGGGCAAGAACGTCGCGATCATCGGCTACGGCTCGCAAGGCCATGCCCATGCGCAGAACCTGAACGACAGCGGCGTGAAGGTCACCGTCGGCCTGCGCAAGGGCGGCGCGTCCTGGGACAAGGTCGCCAAGGCCGGCCTGAAGGTCGCCGAAGTGGCGGATGCCGTGAAGGCCGCCGACGTCGTCATGATCCTGCTGCCGGACGAGAACATCGCCGAGGTCTACAGGAACGACGTCGAGCCCAACATCCGCGAAGGCGCGTCGCTCGCGTTCGCGCACGGCTTCAACGTGCACTACGGCCAGGTCACGCCGCGCGCCGATCTCGACGTCTGGATGGTGGCGCCGAAGGCGCCGGGCCACACCGTGCGCAACACCTACACGCAGGGCGGCGGCGTGCCGCACCTGGTGGCCGTCTACGCCGACAAGACCGGCAAGGCGCGCGACCTCGCGCTGAGCTACGCCGCGGCCAACGGCGGCGGCAAGGCCGGCATCATCGAGACCAGCTTCCGCGAGGAGACCGAGACCGACCTGTTCGGCGAGCAGGCCGTGCTGTGCGGCGGCGCGGTCGAGCTGATCAAGGCGGGCTTCGAGACGCTGACCGAGGCCGGCTACGCGCCCGAGATGGCCTACTTCGAATGCCTGCACGAGCTCAAGCTGATCGTCGACCTGATCTACGAAGGCGGCATCGCCAACATGAACTACTCGATCTCCAACAACGCCGAGTACGGCGAGTACGTGACGGGCCCGAAGGTCGTCACCGAGGAGACCAAGAAGGCGATGAAGCAGGCGCTCAAGGACATCCAGACCGGCGAATACGCCAAGAGCTTCATCCTCGAGAACCGCGCCGGCGCCCCGACGCTGCTGTCGCGCCGCCGCCTGAACGCCGAGCACCCGATCGAGGTCGTCGGCGAGAAGCTGCGCGCGATGATGCCGTGGATCAAGGCCAACAAGCTGGTCGACAAGAGTCGCAACTAAGCGTTGCCGCTTCAGACGGGCCGCGTTCGCGCGGCCTTTTTCTTTGGTTTCGCCCTGCGGTGCTGCCGATGCGCTGCGGTATCCTCGCGCACCATGGATTTTCCTTTTCCGATGACTGCAGCGCGCATCGTTTTCCGAGGCCTTTCGCAATGAACGACCTGATCCGGGCTCACGAAGAAGACGACGGCGACGACGCGCACGCGGCGCCGCGTCCGCGCCGCAAGGGTGTCTACATCCTGCCCAACCTGTTCACGTTGGCGGCGCTGTTCGGCGGCTTCTATGCGATCGTGATGGCGATGAACGGGCGCTACGAGCAGTCGTGCTACGGCGTCTTCTGCGCCATGGTGCTCGACAGCCTGGACGGCCGCGTCGCGCGCATGACCAACACGCAGAGCGCGTTCGGCGCCGAGATGGACAGCCTCTCCGACATGGTCAGCTTCGGCGCCGCGCCGGCCCTGATCGTCTACGAATGGGCGCTCAAGGGCCTGGGCAAGGCGGGGTGGGGCATCGCGTTCTTCTATTGCGCCTGCGCCGCGTTGCGCCTCGCGCGCTTCAACACCAACCTCGCCGTGGTCGACAAGCGCTTCTTCCAGGGCCTGCCGAGCCCGGCCGCTGCGGCGCTGGTGGTGGGTTTCATCTGGGTGGTCGTCGATGCCCAGGGCTACACGGACGTCAACGGCGACCTGGTGCTCGCATGGGCCGCGGCTGCCGTCACCTTCTACGCGGGCGTGACGATGGTCGTCAACGTGCCGTTCTACAGCTTCAAGGACCTGAGCCTGAAGCGTTCGGTGCCGTTCATCGTGCTGGTGCTGATCGCGCTGGCCATCGGCATCATCAGCTACCAGCCTGCCCGCACGATCTTCGCGATCTTCTGCATGTACGGCGTCTCGGGCTACTTCGTCTACGCGTACAAGCGCGCGAAGGGGCGGCCGGTGAGCGCGATCGCGTTGTCCACCGACGAGCCGGACGAGGTCGGGTTGCACCGCTAGGCGCAGGGTCGTCGCGCTGGCGCCCGCGCGTGCTTGCGGGCGGTCTCTGACCTCGTGCGTACGTCGGCGGCGCGAAGAGAAGCTTCGTAAAGCGCGAACAATTCGTGGCCCCAGCTGGGAATCACCGTGCTATATTCATTTTCATGACGTCCCGCATTGCACCCATTACGCTATCCCTAGCCGGAGAACCGCGGGTGCTTTGATCGTTCACGTCTGAACTGAATTCCCGGATCAACGGCCCGCTAGCGCAACGCAGCGGGCCGTTTCCTTTTGCGCGTTGCCATTGAACAAATCCCCTGGAGAACTGCGATGTCCATGCTCAAGAACCCCGCCGCCAAGTACCGTCCCGTCGCACCGGTGCGCCTGGCCGACCGCACCTGGCCCGACGCCGTGCTGACGAAGCCGCCCGTGTGGTGCAGCTCCGACCTGCGCGACGGCAACCAGGCGCTGATCGAGCCGATGGATGCCGAGCGCAAGCTGCGCATGTTCGAGACGCTGGTGCGCGTGGGCTTCAAGGAGATCGAGATCGGCTTCCCGTCGGCCTCGCAGACCGAGTTCGACTTCGTGCGCAAGCTGATCGAGGACAACCTGATCCCCGACGACGTGACGATCCAGGTGCTGACGCCGGCGCGCGAGCCGCTGATCCAGCGCAGCTTCGAGGCCGTGCGCGGCGCCAAGCGCGTGATCATGCATCTGTACAACGCGACGGCGCCGATGATGCGCAAGATCGTGCTGGGCCTGGACGTCGACGGCATCGTCGAGCTCGCCAGCAGCCACGCCCGCATCATCAAGGATCTGGCCGCGAAGCAGCCCGACACCGACTGGCGCTTCGAGTACTCGCCGGAGATGTTCTCCGACACCGAGCTCGAGGTCTCGCGCCGCGTGATCGACGCCGTCACCGACGTCTGGCAACCGACGCCGGCGCGCACCTGCATCATCAACCTGCCGACCACGGTGGAGCACTCGACGCCCAACGTCTACGCCGACATGATCGAGTGGACGTGCCGCAACATCGCGCGCCGCGACTCGATCGTGATCTCGGCGCATCCGCACAACGACCGCGGCACCGGCACGGCCACCGCCGAACTGGCGATGATGGCCGGCGCCGACCGCGTCGAGGGCTGCCTGTTTGGCAACGGCGAGCGCACCGGCAACGTCGACATCGTCAACATCGCGCTGAACCTCTACACGCAGGGCGTCGATCCGGGCCTCGACTTCTCCGACATCGACGAGATCCGCCGCGTCGTCGAGTACTGCAACCAGTTGCCGGTGCACCCGCGCCATCCGTACGTCGGCGACCTCGTCTTCACGTCGTTCTCCGGTTCGCACCAGGACGCGATCAAGAAGGCCTTCGCCGCGCGCCGCGAGTCGGACATGTGGGAGATGCCGTACCTGCCGATCGACCCGAAGGACCTGGGCCGCAGCTACGAGGCGATCATTCGCGTCAACAGCCAGTCGGGCAAGGGCGGCATCGCCTACCTGCTCGAGTCCGAGTACGGGCTGGAACTGCCGCGCCGCCTGCAGATCGAGTTCAGCCAGGTCGTGCAGGCCGTGATGGACGCGCAAGGCCGCGAAGTGACGGCGTCCGATATTTGGAAGATCTTCGAGTCCGAATATCGAATCGCCGAAGGCGTCGTCACGCTGTCCGACCTGACCCAGACGGACATCGGCGACGGCCGCGTGCGCGTCGCCGCCGACGCCGCCGTGATGGGCCGTCGGATGGCGTTCGAGGGTTCCGGCAACGGCCCGGTGGACGCGTTCGTCGATGGCCTGTCGCGCGCCGCGGGCGTGCCGGTGAAGGTGCTGAACTACCACGAGCACTCGATCGGCGGCGGCGCGCAGGCGCGCGCGGCGGCTTATCTCGAGGTGCGCGTCGGCGACGCGGCGCCGGTGTTCGGCGTCGGCATCGACGCCAACATCGTGCGCGCTACCTTGCTGGCGGTGCTGTCGGCGACCTCGCGCGGCACGAATCCCGTGTCGGTCGAGCAGGGCGCCGCGCAAGCCGTGGCCTGAGCCCGGGAAAATCACTAGGGGCCCGTTGCGTTGGGAAACGCTGGCGGGCCTTGCTTACCTTATGTCACCCGACGAGGCCGAATAGCGTGCGAAACGCCCGCTTTTCGGTCCATGGCCCTGGCCGCGAATGCCGAGAATCCCTTCCTAGACCTGAAGATGCGGCCTCTCCATGGCGGTCGCGTCGGTCCAGGCGTGGATCCGATCTCCTGAAATTTCGCCGCCGCGTCAGCCGAATCCGAGTCCGTTGCGTTAGACAGCTTTGCGGAGCTGCCCGCGCGATGCCACTTGGCTTGCAAGCTGTTCCGCTCGTTCGACGTCCGGTTGAGGAAGTCCACGCAAGCTTTTGATCTTGCATGGATTTTTCCTTTGCTTTAGACTGAAACAAATGGTGATGCAACTCGCTTCCAGCTCGTCCGTTTCGCGGAAATTCCATCAACTGGCGCGTTGGGCACTGTCCTGCGCGGTCGGTGGTGCCCTGGTCTGCGCGTCGTTTGCGAGCTCGGCGACCGTCACGAGCAGCAGCTCGACGGCGACCAAGCACCATCGCAAGGTCGCGGCCACGGCCCATGCGGCGCCGCGCGCCAAGCATGTGGCGATGGCCAGTCGTCGCACCACCACGGTCACCACGCGCACGACCGTCCGCTACACCGAGACGCCGTCGCAATCGGTCGGCTACGCCGCCGGCCTGCACTCGACGGAAGATCCGCTGCTGCTGCGCTCCGGCGCGGCGCTGGTGCTGGATCAGGACACCCACGAAGTCCTGTACAGCAAGAATTCGGAAGCCGTGCTGCCGATCGCGTCGCTCAGCAAGCTGATGACCGCGCTGGTGATCAGCGAAGCGCACCAGCCGCTGGACGAAGTCCTCGAGATCACGAACGACGACATCGACACCGAGAAGAACACCAGCTCGCGCCTGAAGCCCGGCACGCAGCTGACGCGCGGCGTGATGCTGCACCTCGCGCTGATGTCGTCGGAAAACCGCGCCGCCAACGCGCTGGGCCGCAACTACCCGGGTGGCCTGGCGGCCTTCATCCCCGCGATGAACGCCAAGGCCCACGAGCTGGGCATGCTCGACACGCACTACGTCGAGCCGACCGGCCTGTCGAGCCAGAACAAGTCCAGCGCGCGCGACCTCGCGGTACTCGTCAACGCCGCCCACCAGGTGCCGCTGCTGCGCGAATACTCCACGACGCCGTCGCTGGACGTCGAACTGGGCCGCCGCCAGGTGCAGTTCCACACCACCGACCGCCTCGTCGCGAACCCGACCTGGGACATCGGCCTGCAGAAGACCGGCTTCATCAACGAAGCGGGCCAATGCCTGGTGATGCAGGCCCAGATGGCCGGCCGCAAGCTGATCATGGTGCTGCTCGATTCGGCGGGCAAGTATTCGCGCATCGCCGATGCCGAACGCATCCGCAAGTGGGTCACGACGAATCACACGGCGCCCGCGGCGACCGCGACCGCGGCCGCCGCAGCGAGCTGATCACGCCAATCGCAGAGACAACAACGCGATGGGAAGAGGGCCGGTGGCGCAAGTCACCGGCCCTCTCAATTTGCGGAGCGAATTGAGAGGGATCCGCCATGGACGGCCCTTTCAATCTGCGAAGCGGAGGTTCAGGCCGCGCCGGCGTGTCCCAATGCGGCGGAGATGCGCGCCGCCGTCTCCTTGACCCGATCCAGCCAAGACTCTTCCAGACGATCGGCCGGCGCCGAGACCGACAGGCCGGCGACCAGGCGCCCCTGGTCGTCATAGATGCCGGCAGCCATGCAGCGCACACCCAGCTCGAGCTCCTCGTCGTCGCGCGAGATCGAGGTCCTGCGGATCTTCTCGAGGTCGCGTTCCAGCACGGCGAGGTCGGTGAGGCTGTTGCGCGTGTGGCCGGTCAGGCCCGTGCGCGTCGCGTACGCACGCACGCGCTGGGGCTCGTCGTTGGCGAGGAAAAGCTTGCCCACCGACGTCAGATGCAGCGGCGCGCGACCGCCGACGGCGCGCACGACCTGCATGCCGGAGCGCTCGCTGTAGGTGCGTTCGATGTAGACGATCTCGTCGCCCTGTCGCACCGACAGGTTGACCGGCTGGTGCGTCAGCTTGTGCAGCTCGCGCATCGGGCCGATCGCGGCCTCGCGCACGTCCAGCCGCGCCTTGACCAGGTTGCCGAGCTCCAGCAGGCGCATGCCCAGGCGGTAGCTGCCGGCTTCCGGGCGCTCGACGAAGCGGCCCTCGGCGAGGTCGTTGAGGATGCGGTGCGCCGTCGACGGATGCAGCCCGGTGCGGGCGCTGAGTTCCTTCAAGGGCACGGGATCGGTGTGCGCGGCCAGCACGTCGAGCAACGCGTAGGCGCGTGCGAGTACCTGGATCGTGGGTCCGGAGCCGTCTGACTTGGACATGGGTCGGCCTGGGGCTGTGGGGACTCCATTCTCGCATGGTGAAACCCTCATTCACGCTGCGATTTCCCGAATGGCGGCTCTAGCTCCCCAATGCAAGCGCGGCGGCCTCGCCCGCCAGCACGGCGGATTCGAGCGTGGCCGGGTAGGGGCCGCGGACGTAGTCGCCGGCGGCGCGCAGGCCGGGCAGGATGTCCATGGTCGGGCGGACGGCGCCGGCCGTGCAGCGGAACGTGGCGCGCTTGTCGGCGCGGACGCTGGCGAGGACGACCGCCTCGTCGTCGCCGATGGCGAACGTGCGCCGATATTGCGCGATGGCCGCCGCCACGACGGCGTCGCTGCCGCGCTCCAGCCAACGGCCGGCGGCGCTGACCACCAGCGTCACGCGATCGAGGTGCGCCGCTTGCGCGCCGAGCTTGAAAGCGAATTGCGCGGGCGCGCTCGTGTCGTCGCTGTCGAGGGCCAGCATCGGTGCGGGCCACGCGCGTTGCGGCGCGGTCAGCGCGATCGTGACGATGGGTTCGTGCGACAGCGCGGCCGCCGTCGCCGACCAGTCGGGCGCGATAGTCTGCGCGAGGCGCGCGGCCTCCGTGGCCGGGGTCGCGAGGATCAACTGATCGAACGCGGCGCTGGCGTCTTCGTTCGACGAGATGCGCCACCGATGCGCGAGGCGCTGCAAGCCGTCGACGCGCGTGCGCAAATGCACCGTTGCGCCGTGGGCGCGCAGCCAATCGAGCGCCGGCAACGGCAGCAATTGCGCGAGCGGTCGTTGCGGCAGCAGCAGGTCGGAAGCGTCGCGCGCGCCGAACAGGCTGTCGCGCATCACGGCGAGGAAGACCTCGGCGCTGGCCTCGGCCGAGGGCGTGTTCAGCGCGGCGACGCACAGCGGCTCGATCAGCCGGCGATGCACGCGGGCGGTCGGCGCATGGCGCATCAGGCCGTCCACGGTGAGCGACGGCTGGCAGCGGAAGCCGCGCATTTGCCACGCGAGCGACATCATGATCGCAGAGAGCTTGTCGACGAGGCCGAAGCCGCGCGCGCCGAACAGAGCGCCGGCGGCAGCGAGCAGGCGGGGCCCCGAGGGTGACAGCGCGAAGCCCGAGCCGTCGGCGTACGTCACTCGCAAGGGCACGCGCAGCAGCGCGCGCTCGACATCCACGCCGACGTCGCGCATCAGCGCCAGCGTGCGCGCGTAGCCGCCCAGCAGGATGTGCTGGCCGTTGTCGGTGGCCGCGTCCGAGTCGTCGTCGGAACGCGCGCGTCCGCCGGGCATGCCGGCGGTCTCGAAGAGCGTGACGTCGTGGCCGGCCTGCGTGGCACGCACCGCGGCGGCGAGGCCGGCCCAGCCGGCGCCGATGACCGCGACCTTCAGCGGTCGCTGCTGCGCGCCCAAGCTATGCCGCCTTCAGCGGCCGCGCCACTGCGTCTGGCAAGCGATCCACAGCTTGCGCAGCGGCGTCAGCGAGATGCGCTGGTGCAGCACCTGGAAGCCGCCGGCCTCGACCTCGCGCAGCAGGCGACGATAGATGTTGCACACCATCAGCGCGGGCTTCTGCGCGTTGCGATCCTCGGGCGGCAGCAGCGCGAGGGCTTCGTCGTAGAGGCGATGCGCGCGCTCGGCCTGGAACTGCATCAGCGCGGTGAAGCGGTCGCTGTAGCCCCAGGGCGCGTCGCGCTTGAGGATCTCGGCGGCCTTGACGTCGAACTGCTGCAGCTCCGAGATCGGCAGGTAGATGCGGCCGCGGCGCGCATCGTCGCCGACGTCGCGGATGATGTTGGTGAGCTGCATCGCCAGACCCAGGCGGTGCGCGAACGTCACCGTCTGCGCCTGCGTGCGGCCCATGATGTTGCTGGCCACCTCGCCGACGATGCCGGCCACGAGATGGCAGTACTTCTGCAGGCCGGGATAGTCGAGGAAGCGGGTCTGCTCGAGGTCGGTCTGGCAGCCCTGGATCACCGCGTGCAGATGGTCGACGCGCACGCCGTAGGTGCCCACGTGCGGCATCAGCGCCTTCATCACCGGGTGCGACGGATTGCCGGCGAAGGACGCGTCGACCTCGCGCCGCCACCAATCGAGCTTGGTGGCCGCGACGCCCGGATCCTGCACGTCGTCGGCGACGTCGTCGACCTCGCGGCAGAACGCGTAGAACGCCGTCATCGCCTGGCGGCGCGCGGGCGGCAGGAACATGAAGGCGTAGTAGAACGACGAGCCGCTTTTCTGCGCCTTGTCCTGGACGTATTGTTCGGGCGTCATGCGATGCGCGTCTGCTCGGGAAGGGAAGGGCGCATCGTCAGCGCGCGAACGCCGATCAGGAGGTGATCGGCGGCGTGGAGTCGGGGACGGCGGGCAAAGCTCGCGAAGTTCATGGCCTTGATTTTCGCAAGAATTCGCAGGCCGCCCTGGACGACGAACCGGAGCTCCCAGCCGACCCGGCCCGGAACGGCCAGCGCGATGGGCGCACCTGCGAACATCAGCTCGCCCGCCCACGCGCAGAGCTCGCGCACCAGCGCGCGCGACGCGTCCGCGTGCGGGTTGCTCAGGCAGTCCGTGGGCGTGGTGCCGTGAGCGCCGGCGTCGCTGCGCGGCACGTAGATGCGGCCGCGCGGCACGTCGACGCTGAGGTCCTGCCAGAAATTGATCAGCTGCAGCGCGGAGCAGACCTCGTCGCTCTGCCGCAGCAGCGCGGGGTCGGCGATGCCGTGCAGGTGCAGCAGCAGGCGGCCGATCGGATTGGCCGAGCGCGCGCAGTACTGCAGCAGCGCGGCGCGGTCGGCGTAGCCGGCGTGGCGGGTGTCTTCCTCGAAGGCGTCGAGCAGCGCGGCGAGCAGCGGCAGCGGCAATCGATGCGACGCGATCACGCGCGCGAGCGGGTCGAACACGCCGGCCCAGCGGCCCGATCCCGGCGCGCCGGCGGCGGCCCGCACGAGGTCGTCGCGATAGGCGGCCAGCATCGCCTGGCGTTCGGCGGGAGGGGCGTCGCCCTCGTCGGCGATGTCGTCGGCGGTGCGCGCAAACCAGTAGATCGCGCGCACGGCGGGGCGCAGCTCGGGCGGGCAGAGCCACGAGGCGACGGGGAAGTTTTCGTAGTGTTCGACGCTCACAAGCGGCGAATTGTGCCCGGCGCCGATGGCGGCCCGGCGACGAATGCGTCATGATCCGCCGAATTGCCGGGTTGCCCCTGCTGTCGACCGTGAAAGCGCATTGACGAGCCGGACGAGTGTTCGTACATTAATGACTGACCGGTCAGTAACTACGAACACCACCATGAGCATGTCCCGTCCGCCTCCTTCCTCCACGACGCCCCGGCAGGCGGCTCGCATGGCCCGTGCGCTGGCGGCGATGCCGCTGGCGTTGTCGCTCGCCGCGAGCCTGGTCCTGGTGGCGTGCGGCAAGAAGCCCGAGGCGACCGAGCCGGTGCGCGCCGTGCGCACGTTGACGGTCGGACAGCTCTCCGGCGCCACCACGCGCGACTACGCCGCCGAGGTGCATGCGCGCATCGAGTCGCGGCTGGCCTTCCGCGTCGGCGGCAAGATCACGCGGCGTCCGGTCAACCTCGGCGACCGCGTCAATACCGGGCAGGCGCTGGCCCAGGTCGATCCGTCCGACCTGCGCTTCGGCCAGGACGCCGCCCGCGCGGCCCTCGCCGCCGCGCAGGTCAACTACGACCAGACCGCGATCGACTACAAGCGCTACCAGGATCTGCGCGCCCAGGGCTTCATCAGCGCGGCCGACCTCGAGCGCCGCAACAGCGGGCTGGAGGCCGCGAAGGCGCAGCTGGACCAGGCGCGCGCGCAGGCCGGCATGCAGACCAACCAGGCCGCCTACGCCGCCCTGACGGCCGACGCGCCCGGCGTCATCACCGCGGTCTTCGCCGACGTCGGCGCCGTGGTGGGCGCCGGCACGCCGGTGTTGAGCCTCGCGCACGATGGCCCGCGCGACGTCGTGTTCGCCGTTCCGGAAGACCAGTTGTCCATCTTCCGCAACCTGCAGGGCCAGGCCGGCGGCGTCAGCGTGACGCTGTGGGGCAGCACGAAGCCGATCGTCGCGACGATCCGCGAGGTGGCCGCGGCCGCCGACCCGGCGTCGCGCACCTTCCAGGTCAAGGCGGACGTGCCCGACGGCGCCGCCGAACTGGGCCAGACCGCGACGGTGCACGTCGAGCTCGCGCCCGCCGACGGCAAGCTGCGCCTGCCGCTGCAGGCCGTGGCCGGCCAGGGCAACCAGAGCTACGTGTGGGTGCTGGACAAGGCGACGATGACGGTGCACGAGCAGCCGGTCGTCGTGCTCAGGCCGGAGGGCGACAACCTCGTCCTGGACAGCGGCCTGAAGACCGGCGACACGGTGGTGACCGCGGGCGCGCACGTGCTCACGCCGGGCCAGCAGGTGACCCTGTACGTCGAACCGACGAAGCGTTGAGGCACCCGTGAACAACGAACAAGCGTTCGAGGACTCCGCACTTTCGTCGACGTTCGGGCCGCTGGCCCAGCGCAAGCCCTTCAACCTGTCGCGCTGGGCGCTGCGGCATCCCGCGCTGACGCGCTACCTGATGATCGTGATGCTGGTGCTGGGCGTGGCGGCCTACTTCCAGCTCGGGCAGGACGAGGATCCGCCGTTCACGTTCCGCGCGATGGTCGTGCAGGCCTACTGGCCCGGCGCGAGCGCCAAGGACGTCGCCGAACAGGTCACCGACAAGATCGAGCGCACCCTGCAGGACGTGCCGTACGCCGACAAGATCCGCAGCTACACCAAGCCGGGCGAGTCGCTGACGGTCCTGCAACTGGCCGACAACTCGCCGCCGCACGAGGTGGCCAACTCCTGGTACCAGGCGCGCAAGAAGATCGGCGACATGCGCTCCACGCTGCCGCCGGGCGTGATCGGCCCGCTCTTCAACGACGAGTTCGGCGACGTCTACGGCTCGATCTACGCGCTGTCGGCCGACGGCTTCAGCGACGAGGAGCTGCGCGTGCGCGCGGAGGACATCCGCTCGCAGCTGCTGCGCGTGCACGACGTCGCGAAGGTGGAGCTGTTCGGCGTGCAGTCGCAGAAGGTGTGGGTCGAGCTGTCGCAGAAGCGCGCCGCCGAGATGGGCGTCGACATCAACCAGGTCATCGCGCAGCTGAACGCGCAGAACGCGGTGCAGGGCTCGGGCGTGGTCGACGCGGGCACGCAGAACGTGCAGGTGCGCGTGGCCGGCGCGTTCCAGTCGGTGGAGGCGATCCGCGCGCTGCCGATCCGCGTCGTCAACCCGACGACGGGCCAGGCCGCGAGCCTCAAGCTGAGCGACATCGCCGAGGTCCGGCGCGGCTACTCCGACCCGCCCGACGTCAAGGTGCGTGCCAACGGCAAGCAGGTGATCGCGATCGGCATCTCGATGGCCAAGGGCGGCGACATCATCGCGCTCGGCAAGGGGCTGCAGGCGCAGGTGGCCGTCGTGCGCAAGCAGCTGCCGGTCGGCATGGAGCTGACGCAGGTGCAGAACCAGCCGCAGGCGGTCACGCGCTCGGTCGGCGAGTTCGTCAACACGCTGATCCTGGCCGTCGCGATCGTGCTGCTGGTCAGCTTCGTGAGCCTGGGGCTGCACTTCAACCCGATCCGCATCGACATCTGGCCGGGCCTGGTCGTCGCGATCACGATCCCGCTGGTGCTGGCGATCACGTTCGTCACGATGTACTACTGGGGCGTCGGGCTGCACAAGATCTCGCTCGGCTCGCTGATCATCGCGCTGGGGCTGCTCGTCGACGACGCGATCATCGCGGTCGAGATGATGGTGCGCAAGCTGGAGGAGGGGCACTCGCGGGAGCGCGCCGCGACCTTCGCCTACGAGGTGACGTCGATGCCGATGCTGACCGGCACGCTGATCACGGCCGCCGGCTTCCTGCCGATCGGCCTGGCGAAGTCGATGACCGGCGAGTACACGTTCGCGATCTTCGCGGTGACGTCGGCCGCGCTGCTGATCTCGTGGGGCGTGTCCGTCTACTTCGTGCCCTACCTGGGCGCGCGCCTGCTGCACAACCGCGTCAAGGCGCGCGCGCCCGACGGCAGCATCGCCACGGAGCCCCACGAGACCTTCGACTCGCCGTTCTACGCGCGCTTCCGCCGCCTGGTCGCATGGTGCCTGCGCCATCGCTGGATCACCATCGGCATCACGCTCGGCACGTTCGTGCTGGGCCTCGTGGGCATGGGCCTGGTGCAGCAGCAGTTCTTCCCCGATTCGAGCCGGCCCGAGATCATGGTCGACCTGTGGCTGCCCGAAGGCGCCACCATGGCGCAGAGCGAGGCGGCCGCGAAGCGCTTCGAGACGCGCATGCTCAAGGAGACCGGCGTGAAGTCGGTGACGACATGGGTGGGCAGCGGCGTGCCGCGCTTCTACCTGCCGCTGGACCAGGTGTTCCCGCAGACCAACGTCAGCGAGGTCATCATCGAGCCGGTGAGCCTGGAGGTGCGCGAGAGCCTGCGCAAGAAGCTGCCCGCGCTGACGGCCAGCGAGTTCCCCGAGCTGCGCACGCGCGTCAAGCTGCTGCCCAACGGGCCGCCGGTGCCGTATCCGGTGCAGTTCCGCGTGATGGGCCCCGACGCCGACCAAGTGCGCAAGTGGGGCGACGAGGCCAAGGCGGTGCTGCGCGAGAACCCGCACATGCGCGGCGTCAACGACAACTGGAACGAGAACGTGCTCGCGATGCGGCTCGACATCGACCAGGACAAGGCGCGCGCGCTCGGCGTGACGACGCAGTCGATCGCGCAGGCGACGCAGACGCAGTTCTCGGGCTCGACGATCGGCCAGTACCGCGAGGGCGACCAGCTGATCGACATCGTGCTGCGCCAGCCGCTGGCCGAGCGCAACGCGGTGACCGATCTCTCGAGCGCCTACGTGGCCACCAGCAACGGCACCGTCGTGCCGCTGGCGCAGATCGCCAAGCTGTCGCTGGGCTGGGAGCCGGGCGTGCTGTGGCGCGAGCAGCGCAGCTACGCGGTGACGGTGCAAGGCGACGTCGTCGAAGGCCTGCAGGGGCCGACCGTCACCGACGAGCTGTGGGGCAAGGGCAACGCCGTCGGGCCGCTGAAGGCGTTGATGAAGAAGATGCCGCCGGGCTACGAGATCCAGGTCGCCGGCGCGGTGGAGGAGGCGTCGAAGGGGCAGGGCGCGATTGTCGTCGGCCTGCCGGTGGCGCTGTTCATCATCCTGACGCTGCTGATGCTGCAGCTGCAGAGCTTCTCGCGTGCCCTGCTCGTCTTCTTCACCGGGCCGCTGGGCATCGCGGGCGCCGCGGCCGCGCTGCTGGTGCTGAATCGACCGTTCGGCTTCGTCGCGCTGCTGGGCGTGATCGCGCTGTTCGGCATGATCATCCGCAACTCGGTGATCCTGGTCGACCAGATCGAACAGGATCGGCGCCAGGGCGTGCATGCCTGGAACGCGATCATCGAGTCGGCGGTGCGCCGCTTCCGGCCGATCGTGCTGACGGCGGCCGCCGCGGTGCTGGCGATGATCCCGCTGTCCGAGAGCGAGTTCTGGGGCCCGATGGCGGTGGCCATCATGGGCGGCCTGATCCTGGCGACCGGACTCACGCTGCTGGCGCTGCCCGCCATGTACGCGGCCGCCTTCGACGTCCATCCGCCGCGGAAAAAGCGCCGCCGCAGCGGTTCGCCGTCGGCGCCACGAAGCGCTCCGGCGCAGCCGCCGCTGGCGCTGGGCCGCGAGCGCGAGGTTCAAGGGAGCCACGGATCCGGCTCTGCCGGGCCGTAGGCGGCCGGCCCCTCGGGGGCAGGGAGCGCCAGCGACCGTGGGGCTATAATTCGTGGTTCACCGGAAAGCGGGGGGTTGCGTCAAATCCTGTCCCCAGCTCCTGGATCACGAAGCGCGGGTGGCGAAATTGGTAGACGCACCAGGTTTAGGTCCTGACGCCTTCACCGGCGTGCGGGTTCGAGTCCCGCCCCGCGCACCAGAATTTGCGAACCAAGAGTCCCATCATGGCAGTTAACGTAGAAACCCTCGACAAGCTCGAACGCCGCATCTCGCTGAGCCTCCCGGCCGCGGAGATCAACAAGGAAGTCGAGACCCGCCTCAAGAAGCTTTCCCGCACGGTCAAGGCCGACGGGTTCCGCCCGGGCAAGGTGCCGATGTCGGTCGTTGCCCAGCGCTACGGCTACCAGGTGCAGTACGAGGTCATGAACGACAAGCTGGGCAACGCGTTCAACGCCGCTGCCAACGAAGCGAAGCTTCGCGTCGCCGGCACGCCGCGCATCGCCGAGAAGGAACAGTCGGCCGAAGGCGCGATGGAGTTCGACGCGACGTTCGAGGTCTACCCGGAAGTCGTCATCGGCGACCTGTCGGCGGCCGAGATCGAGCGCATCACGACCAGCGTCGACGATGCCGCCATCGACAAGACCGTCGAGATCCTGCGCAAGCAGCGCCGCACGTTCGCCCAGCGCCCGGCCGCCGACGGCGCCGCCGCCGGCGACCGCGTCACGATCGACTTCGAAGGCAAGATCGACGGCGAGCCGTTCGACGGCGGCAAGGCCGAAGCCTTCCAGTTCCTCGTCGGCGAAGGCCAGATGCTGGAGCAGTTCGACCAGGCCGTGCGCGGCATGAAGGTCGGCGAGTCCAAGACGTTCCCGCTGCAGTTCCCCGCCGACTACCACGGCGCCGACGTGGCCGGCCGCGAAGCCGACTTCATGGTCACCATGAAGAAGATCGAAGCCCAGCACCTGCCGGAAGTCGACGACGCGTTCGCCAAGGCGCTGGGCATCGCCGACGGCACCGTCGAGGCGCTGCGCGCCGACGTGCGCAAGAACCTCGAGCGCGAAGTCAAGTTCCGCGTGCTGGCCAAGAACAAGGCCGCCGCGATGGACGCGCTGGCCGCCGCCGCGACGCTGGACCTGCCCAAGGCGCTGGTGCAGAACGAGACCGAACGCCTGGTCGAAGGCGCGCGCGAGGACCTGAAGCAGCGCGGCGTCAAGGATGCCGACAAGGCGACCATCCCCGCCGAGATCTTCGTGCCGCAGGCCGAGCGCCGCGTGCGCCTGGGCCTGGTCGTCGCCGAACTCGTGCGCACCAACAACCTGCAGGCCAAGCCCGAGCAGCTCCAGGCGCACATCGAAGAGATGTCGCAGAGCTACGAGAAGCCGTTCGAAGTGCAGCGCTGGTATCTGTCGGACCGCTCGCGCATGGCCGAGGTCGAGGCGATCGTCGTCGAGAACAACGTCACCGAGTTCATCCTGTCCAAGGCCAAGGTCACGGACAAGGAACTGCCGTTCGACTCGCTGATGACGGCCTGACCGGCCTCGAGCGCGAGACCGAGACGCCCGGCCCCGCCGGGCGTTTTCGTTTGCGCGGCTCGCTGCAGTCGAGCGACGCAGCCGTGGCGGTCTTGTTAAACGGTGTTCAGGCGCCATCTCCGACGGTGGGGTCGCGCCTGACGCGACATAATGGTCTCCACAGACCCTTCCAGCTACGGAAAAGAACTCCTCCATGAGCGCACTTGAAACGCAAGCCCTGGGCATGGTGCCCATGGTCATCGAGACCTCCGGCCGCGGCGAACGCGCCTACGACATCTACTCGCGCCTGCTGCGCGAGCGCATCGTGTTCCTGGTCGGGCCCGTCAACGACCATTCCGCCAACCTCGTCGTTGCGCAGCTGCTGTTCCTGGAGAGCGAGAACCCGGACAAGGACATCTCCCTGTACATCAACTCGCCGGGCGGCAGCGTCAGCGCGGGCATGTCGATCTTCGACACGATGAACTTCATCAAGCCGCACGTCTCCACGCTGTGCATCGGGCTGGCCGCCAGCATGGGCGCGTTCCTGCTGGCCGCAGGCGAGAAGGGCAAGCGCTTCTCGCTGCCGAATTCGAAGATCATGATCCACCAGCCGCTGGGCGGCATGCAGGGCCAGGCGACGGACATCGAGATCCACGCCCGCGAGATCCTGAAGACGCGCGAGCAGATGAACAAGATCACGGCCGAGCGCACCGGCCAGCCGCTGGAAAAGGTCGAGAAGGACACCGAGCGCGACTATTTCATGTCAGCCGAAGAAGCGAAGACCTACGGCATCGTCGACCAGGTCGTTTCCGCGCGCTCGTAACAAAGGCCCGGCTCCGGCTTGGTCTATCATCCACTTGAAACACTCTCACCAGGCTTGAAGCACGTCCATGGCAGATAAGAAGGGCACCTCCGCCGAAAAGGTCTTGTACTGCTCTTTCTGCGGGAAGAGCCAGCACGAGGTCAAGAAGCTGATCGCCGGCCCGTCGGTGTTCATCTGCGACGAATGCATCGAGCTGTGCAACGACATCATTCGCGACGAGGTGCCGGCCGAAGGCTCGGCGACCGCGAAGACGAAGTCCGACCTGCCGATGCCGTCGGAGATCAAGGCGAGCCTCGACAACTACGTGATCGGCCAGGACGTGGCCAAGCGCATCCTGTCGGTGGCGGTGTACAACCACTACAAGCGCCTGAAGCACATGTCCGCCTCGAAGGACGAGGTGGAGCTGAGCAAGAGCAACATCCTGCTGATCGGCCCCACCGGCTCCGGCAAGACGCTGCTCGCGCAGACGCTCGCGCGCCTGCTCAACGTGCCGTTCGTGATCGCCGACGCCACCACGCTGACCGAAGCCGGCTACGTGGGCGAGGACGTCGAGAACATCATCCAGAAGCTGCTGCAGAACTGCAACTACGACGTCGAGCGCGCGCAGCGCGGCATCGTCTACATCGACGAGATCGACAAGATCTCGCGCAAGGCCGACAACCCGTCGATCACGCGCGACGTCTCGGGGGAAGGCGTGCAGCAGGCGCTGCTGAAGCTGGTCGAGGGCACGATGGCCTCGGTGCCGCCGCAGGGCGGGCGCAAGCACCCGAACCAGGACTTCCTGCAGATCGACACGACCAACATCCTGTTCATCTGCGGCGGCGCGTTCGACGGCCTCGAGAAGGTGATCCGCGGCCGCACCGAGCGCTCGGGCATCGGCTTCGGCGCCACCGTGCACAGCAAGGACGAACGCCGCGTCTCCGACCTGTTCCGCGAGGTCGAGCCGGAAGACCTGATCAAGTTCGGCTTGATCCCCGAGCTCGTCGGCCGCCTGCCGGTGGTCGCGACGCTGGGCGAGCTGACCGAGGACGCCCTGGTGCAGATCCTCACCGAGCCGAAGAACGCGCTGGTCAAGCAGTACCAGAAGCTGTTCATGATGGACGGCGTCGAACTCGACATCCGCCCGACGGCCCTGGCCGCGATCGCGCGCAAGGCGCTCAAGCGCAAGACCGGCGCGCGCGGGCTGCGCTCGATCATGGAGCAGGCGCTGATCGACACGATGTTCGAGCTGCCGCTGCTGGATGGCGTGGCGCAGGTCGTGATCGACGAGCACATCATCGAAGAGAACGCGAAACCGCTGCTGGTCTATCGAGAACAGGCCAAAGCCAGCGCTTGATCTCGCTGCAAGTCCTGCGGCTTTCCCGCAGCATTGGGTTGGCATCTTGTAATTGAATGCTCGAGCCGCATCTGGGCTCGAGAAAGAGAGGTTTCCCCACATGTCCGGACATCCCATCCTGCCCTCCGAGCCGATCACGCTGCCGCTGCTCCCGCTGCGCGACGTCGTCGTGTTCCCGCACATGGTGATTCCGCTGTTCGTCGGCCGTCCCAAGTCCATCAAGGCCTTGGAAGCGGCGATGGAGGCGGGTCGCCAGATCATGCTCGTGGCCCAGAAGGCCGCCGGCAAGGACGAGCCGCGCGCCGACGACATGTTCGAGATCGGTTGTGTCTCGAGCATCCTGCAGATGCTGAAGCTGCCCGATGGCACCGTGAAGGTGCTGGTCGAAGGCATCCAGCGCGCGTCCACGAAGGACATCAGCGACAACGGCGAGCACTTCGTCGCCGAGTCCGTCCCCGTCGCGCCGCAGACGGAGACGTCGCCCGAGGTCGAGGCGTTGCGCCGCGCCGTGACGCAGCAGTTCGACCAGTACGTCAAGCTCAACAAGAAGATCCCGCCCGAGATCCTGACGTCCATCGCGGGCATCGACGATCCGGGTCGCCTGGCCGACACGATCGCGGCGCACCTGCCGCTCAAGCTCGAGGCCAAGCAGTCCGTCCTCGACCTGTTCGACATCGCCCAGCGCCTGGAAAAGCTGCTGGAGCTGCTCGAGCACGAAGTCGACATCCTGCAGGTGGAAAAGCGCATCCGTGGCCGCGTCAAGCGCCAGATGGAGAAGAGCCAGCGCGAGTACTACCTCAACGAGCAGGTCAAGGCGATCCAGAAGGAACTCGGCGACGGCGAAGAAGGTGCCGACCTCGAGGAACTGGAAAAGAAGATCAAGGCCGCGCGCATGCCCAAGG